>ENA-OQCS01000756-OQCS01000756.1-human-gut-metagenome-genome-assembly--contig:-NODE-756-length-17975-cov-2.136654_pt1 | contig 17975 bp, 43 predicted proteins | sample MGYA00242757_ERZ504575 | MGnify/ENA primary metagenome ERZ504575 (study PRJEB26092, sample SAMD00036297) | human gut metagenome | host: Homo sapiens | study: EMG produced TPA metagenomics assembly of...
GATTTCTCTCCTGTGACTGCAACTGCTCCGATTCCTGCAAGTATACTTTCTTTAATCCGCTTCCTAATTTTTCCATAGGTCGTTCTCCTTTCGCTGTCTATATAGACAGGCTTTCCAAAGCTTTGGAGGGGGCGTGGAAGGGAGGCACTTAGTAATTTGCTCATGTCTTTGGCATCGAGGGCACGTTTGGTATTGGCTTTTACGCCGGTATATACGTGACGGAAAAGACGGGGCTTTTCTTCCGCCAGACCATCGTCCACGGCTTTGTTGTAGATGCTTCGCAAGGTACGCATATAAGTGGAGACGGTGTTCCAGTACATCCCTTGTTGCGCAGGTGGTTCTCAAATTGTTTCAGGCGTGAACGTTCCATCTGGTTGAACCGGATGGCATCGGTCTTGCAGAAGAGCATGAAGGCGTTCAGGGTGCTTTGGTAGATGTGGGCGGTACTGAAACGCTCTTCTTCTTTTAGCGACCGGATAAGTTGTTCCATAAATAGGGTCAGGTTAGATTTCTTTTTCATTGTTCTTTTCGTTTTTAATGTTAGGTAATTCTGTTCCACAATACATTTCCTTTTAAAAGTTGAGTTTGCCCCCGTTTGTTCATCAGCTTTTTTCCTTTTTGTGATAGCTTGTGCTTTTTCTTCGCTTTTTGACGATTGGCGGAGGTCTTGTGAGTACGTCTTGTCGTTTTTTTCGTCTAACTGTAAATAATTTATATGAAAAGAATGAAAAATATCAGGCTAGGAACACTTGTCGCATGTATGTGCGTGTTATGGGGGTGCGAGAAACCCAATGTGAATATTGTGATGCCGCAGGAGGCGTCGAACCGGGTGCTGTTTGCAGGAGAACATTTGAAGAAAGCGCTGGAAGATGCGGGGTATTCGTCTGTTATGTTGTCGGATACTGCCGGTATGGATAAAGATGAGGTATGCATCCGTCTGGAACAGGCTGCTGATACTGCCGGACTGAAAAGGGAGGGTTTACCATTCTACCCGTGGAAACATGACTACGGTGACAGGAAACGACGGAAGCGGTGTGATTTACGGCTGTCGTGATTGATAGATCATGTAGGACAATACAAGGATTTGAAGTTTCCGGCACAACTGACGGATGCTCCTGAATGGTGCTTCGCGGAGGTTGTGTAGGGATTCAGAAAATGGAATACCTGCCCGGAAGAGGGGTGTATGAGTATCCCTATACGCCGGAGAGCTTCCCTTGGTTTTATGATAAGGAACAATGGATAAAATATCTGGATATGCTGGTGGAAAACCGTATGAATTCCTTGTATCTGTGGAACGGGCATCCGTTTGCTTCCTTGGTGAAGCTGGAAGAGTATCCTTTTGCCGTAGAAGTGGATGAGGAAACTTTCAAGAAAAATGAGGAAATGTTCTCGTTTCTGACTGCCGAAGCGGACAAGAGAGGTATTTTTGTGATCCAGATGTTTTATAATATATTGTTAAGCAAGCCTTTTGCCGAGCATTACGGATTGAAAACACAGGATCGTAACCGTCCTATTACTCCGCTGATCAGTGATTATACACGTAAGTCGGTGGCCGCGTTTTATAGAAAAATATCCCAATGTGGGTTTGCTGGTATGCTTGGGGGAAGCGATGGATACCTATGAGGATGATGTGGAGTGGTTTACCAAAACCATTATTCCGGGAGTGAAGGACGGGTTGAAGGCACTGGGGCGTACGGGATGAGCCGCCCATCTTGCTGCGTGCGCACGATACGGACTGCAAGATGGTGATGGATGCCGCGCTGCCGTTATACAAGAACCTCTATACCATGCATAAATACAATGGTGAGTCACTGACTACTTACGAACCGCGAGGTCCTTGGTCCAAGATACATTCGGATCTGAGTGCTTTGGGAAGTATTCATATCAGTAATGTGCATATTCTGGCAAACTTGGAACCGTGGCGTTGGGGATCTCCCGACTTTGTACAGAAAGCGGTGAATGCCATGCACAATGTACATGGAGCCAATGCCCTGCATCTGTATCCGCAGGCTTCTTATTGGGACTGGCCGTACACGGCGGACAAACTGGCGGATGGCAAACGGGAGTATCAGCTGGACCGTGACTGGATATGGTACAAGACGTGGGGACGCTATGCATGGAACTGTCATCGGGACCGTTCATCCGAAGTGGAATATTGGGACAAGCAGTTGGGCGATTTTTATGGTACGACTCCTGCCGAAGCCGGAGATATTCTGGAGGCATACGAGCAGAGTGGAGAGATTGCTCCGAAGTTGCTCCGCCGTTTCGGCATCACGGAAGGGAACCGGCAGACTTTGTTGCTGGGTATGTTTATGAGTCAGTTGGTGAATCCTTATAAATATACTATCTATCCGGGATTTATGAGAGTTGCGGGCCGGAGGGCGAGAAGCTGATAGAATATGTGGAGAAGGAATGGAAGAAACAGCCGCATGTGGCGAATTGCCGCTGGATATTGTGGCGCAGGTGGTGGAACACGGTGACAAGGCGGTGGCGGCCATTGACAAGGCTGCCGCAGCGGTGACTCGTAATAAAGAGGAGTTCGGACGTTTGCGGAATGACATGCATTGCTATCGTGAATTTGCTTATGCCTTTAACCTGAAAGTGAAAGCTGCTTCCAAATACCGGTGAGAAGATGAACGCCGAGCGAAAAGACGAGAAGAGCCAAGACGAGATTAGCGATGAGCTCAACGGCATAACGGCGCGAGGTGCATTCACCGCCTCAGACCTCTACCAGCTGCGCTGTGCTGTGGTCCATGCGGGGTCCTCGGTCATCGAGGGCAAAGGAAAGGATTACAGCCCCTACAAAGTCATCGGTGTATGCGTCCAAGGCAACGAGTGCGGAATCGTCGCGAGCTACGGCCATACCGGAGTTGGTGCGGAAAACTTGAAGGCCTGCGCATATGACTGCGTTATCAAGCTCGAAGGCCTCATCTCTCGCATGGCCAAGGGCGTCGTCTCGTTCCTTGAAGAAAATCCCGAGCGGGATTGCGAAAGAGGCATCAAGACAGGGATAGACCGTCGAGGTGTGACGGATTTCAGACCGCTAAGCCGAATCTCCTATCGTTAAAAAGTGGTTGGATTTTTAGAGATAATATTCGTTAAATTAGTGGTTGGGCTTCGGTGGGCATCATCTTGATTGTCCAACCAGATATTTACCAATTTCCAACCACTTATTTTACATACCCAATATAAAAGCCCCACAATTGGTGGGGCAAATAGAAAAGAGTGTCACTGCTTGGTGAACGTGCCGCAATTCTGAAGCTTGAGCTGCTGCCCATCGCTCACTGTCACCTGCGGGTAGCCACCGCCTGGCATGTCGTTCTGCACGATGTCGTCACCTACGGAGACTCCCAGTAACAGCGGTCCGTCACGGAATCGTTCGCGCGATACGTTCCGGCGTCGATGTCCTTGCCGACCTGCCACACGCCATCGGAAGCGCTGGTCCTCTTGGCGTTATCAACCTGACCGGTCAACGATTCGATTGCGCCTGCAAATTGTCCCGCGTGCCTCCATCTTCTTTATGTCGCCTTCATGCCGTCAGCTTGTCTATCGTCTCCGAGGCGGTATCGTAATCATCCGATAGTGAGTTGTATTTGTCCACAAGCTTGTTGTATTCGTCTATCAGCTTCGAATAGTCGGCATTGTCGGCTTCGATCGTCTCGGCGGCTTCCTTGACCGCGGCGGAATGCACGCTGGCGGCATAGGTGGCCGCTCCGACGGCCAACGACACTGCACATACGGCGGCGATGCCGGAGCAGACCGCCGACTTCACTTTCACGTCCTTGCCGAGCCATGCCTTGAGCTTGACAAGCATCGCATTGTTCTGTCTGATTCTCATTGGTTTCTTCTCTCTTTACGTCGAACGGGGGATGCAGCCGATTCTACGCCGATGCGAGCGTGCTCCGGTAGTCTTCGAGGACTTGTGTCGTTATGTCGAGCTCGTCGGCGATCTGCCATTCGTACTCGTACATGCGTTCGAGTAGTGCGAGCTCGGCAGGGTTGACCAATAGGAGCGCTGTCTGCGTGCGGCAGCGGTGTTCCTGCTTCGAACGATCGTTCGCGCAACCATCGTCACCATGCTTCCAGTGCAGCAGCTCATGCGTGAGCACGCATCTTTTTGCCGTGTAGGTAAGGCGCCTGTCAATGAGTATCACGCTGTTGGATGCGTCGTAGCAGCCCCATAGTCCGTCCGGCAGGATGCGCTGGATACGGTGACGGGCAGGCCGACAATCGCGCGGCGCATGGCACCGTAGGTCATGCGCCGGTCGATCGGCAGGTCAGGCAGGTCAGGCAGGCTCGTCGTAATCCGGCCCAGCCTCTCCATTGATGGCCTCCTGCTTGCCAGCGGCGTCATAGGCGGCAAGACCAAAACCGCCTGCCTGCGCTTTCCTCTCGGCTGCTTCGACGGCATGGCGCTGAGAGTTCATCACGATATCGCCAGGGAGATTCCTGTCACTTGCTGATGCGTTCCAGATCTCCGATATTCAGTGGTCGGCTGAGGTTCGCGTGCTTGTACCAGTAGTCGCGGCTGAAGCCGCAGGCCTTGGCGAAATCGGCGACGGTCATACCGCTGGCTTTTTGGAGTCTGATGCACTCGCGCATGATCTGTGTTGCGAGTGGTGTCATTTCGTTTGCTTTGCTTCCCATGCCTCCAGTATAGCCAATTAAATACCAACTTGTGCGCGAACTGTGAAGATGTATACAATTGAAGACATGAATGTAGTTAATTAAATACACTATGAAGTGTCGAAAGGAAAAACGAGATGTTGAGCACCAAGAAGACCAAGACCCCCGACCACTACCCATGCGGCCACATGCGCGGCCCCGGCTGGCACGACTGGCGCGCATGCCTCACCCACCAAGGCATCGAGGAGACTGAATGGCCGGTCTGATAGACACGTCAAGCAGGAACCTTGCCGCTGAACTGGTCAGACACCGCAAGACGCGCGGAGACTTGGCGAAGGCGTGGGGTTGCGCGCTCAGCACCGTCGATAAGCGGCTTGACGGTAGCATTCCGCTGACAATCAAGGAAATCGAAGAAGCAGCTCCGGTGTTCGATATGAACTCCACGCAACTCATCATGCTCCTCATCCAGCCAATCGACAGCATCAAACAATTCAAAGCCTGAAAGCCACACCAGATGTACATAAAGACCTACAACAAAGACCTGCGCAAAGCCTGCGTCGAAGCGATATTCAGTGAATTCGAGAACAAGGGCGACGCCATCCGTCCGGCCTATGCCGACGGGTGGGACGAAATCAAAGCAAGGCGTTCGCTCGGTCACATCGTCGGATACGTCGACCTCGACGTGCCCGATCTCGTGGACGTCATCATCGACACGATCGTCAAGGAAGCGCAGAAATGACCAGCCAACTACTCAATCCGCCAAAACCGCCGACACTCCACGAGGCCGGATGCCTGCTGCTCGCATCAAGCGGATTCTACATCCGCCTCCATGATGACGGCAGCGCCAGTCTCGTTGACGGCATTCAAAACGTCACCCTCGCGGACTTCACCTCGGCGGAAATCGAAGGCATCGCCTACGGGCTCAACGACAAGGTGGGAAACACAAGATGAGCTGGATGGACGACGGCGATTCGATATGCAGGCCTTCACCGCCCAGGACGGCAGGCCGATGGCCCGAATGAGCTTCCGAACCTCGACCGGCAACTTCTACGTCATCCTGAGCAAGACCGAAGTGCAACGCGTCCGACGCGAATGCAATCGAATCCTCAAGGAAATGGGGGAAACCAAATGACCAGCCATGACCAACTGCACGACAGCGGACAGGCAGGAAACACGAAACCGAACTACACGCTCCGCCGCGTCAAGACCCTGCTCGCCATCATCGCCTGCACCGCATCGGCGACACTGCTTTTCACTTGGCGGACGGCGGACTCACAGACCGCCACCGTCCTCGTCAGCATCATCTACATTCTGACCGTCCTATGGCTGACCGTGCGGTTCGCCCCACGAGAATAAAGACTTCCCACCAGCCGACAGTCCAACAAAACAAACCAATTAGGGATGTTCGCGGACATCCACGTTCACTCATGTCGCTGGCGGGGAACACATAACTGAATATCGACAAACAACAAATCCGCCACGGCGTTTGCATACACACTTCTGTCGTGGCTTCGGCTGGGCGACGGTTCGCCCGTCCACGGATTCCAATCTTCTCCTGCCTAAATCTATGCAGCACTCCGGTGCTTGCGGGTCCTTTCTTACTATGCCTGACTGCTTCAATCACAGTCGGCCACGCCACCGGCCGCGAACACGTTCAGGTCGCGTTCCAACAGTCAGTGGCGTTCGGAATCCAAGGACGGCATCGGTCCGACTCCGATACCAGCCACTCAGCCCCATCCACTCGTCAGGACGGGGCACGCAACTTGCAACACAGCGAAAGGACAACAATGAACGGCAAGAAAAGCGTGACGCTGAGATTCACACTCTCGGCCGAATTCATCGGAAACGAGAACGCCACCCACCCGACCATCGGCACATTCATCATGCCACTAAACGCATCCGATGAACAGCTATACAGCGTCCACCTGCCCGGCGCAGACTCGGCGAACGCGCCGCGCTTGCCGCCCGAATCGCATGCCAGTCCCTCGACATTGCGCTCAAAAGGCATATCGAACGCGGCTGTGGCGGCGACACCACGGAAATGCTCACCGGCCTCCATATCGACCGATGGGCGACATTCGGGACGCCCGGCCATGACCGATCTGCTCACGCCAAACGAACTGGCTGCCATGCTCGGCATGAGCGTGCGCACCCTTGCCAACTGGCGTTCGACCGGCAAAGGCCCGCCGTACTTGAAAATCGGCGTGGAACCACCGGAAGGCCATCAGGACAGACGCAAAGTCAGATACCAACGTCAAACCGCGGAACAGTGGGCCTTGGCGCACAAGTACCGGAGGACGGTGGCGAGATGAAAAACGGGAGATTCGTTCCGGTGACACGGATTAAAAGCAGTACAGACGTCACAAGCGACGGAAAAGCACACGTCGACACCGGCAAACCGACCCTCACCCAGCAAGGAATCGACGTGGACGAGTTTATCCGCGAAAACAGGCGATTGATCGAAAGACTCAGAAAGGGAACGAATTGAAACACGAATACACGGGCGACGAACTCGCCGAACTGAAGAAAATCTACGACGAGTCGGGCGAAGCAGGACTCGACATCACGGAAATGCGGGCATTGCGCAAGGCCGGACTCCTCACGCAAGGCCTTCCGGCGAAACCGGAGGAACCGTCGAAACGGGACCTCATCCTCGCGCACTGCAAGAAACGCATCGACCAAGGCCAGCCGTTCGACGGCAAGGAAACCGCCGAAACGCTCGGCCTGAGCCAGAAAACGGTCGGCAACATTCTCAGCCAACTCCGCAAGGAAGGACTGCTGCCAGCCTTCGACAAGCATTCACCACGCAGCAAAACACGGAAAACCACCACAACCAAAAAGAAGGAAACCATGACCAACACAGCAATCCAGGAACAGAAGCCGCAGCCCAAGCCAGAGAACCCACGCGCCATCATCACGAACGCGCTGGTCGGCATCTATGACTCCATCTCGGCATTGCAGCGTGCCGCATACCATGCCAACGACAAGGTGGTCTACGTGTTCGCCACCAAGCTGCTGAACGGCGAATTGATGGACATCAAGGCCAATTACTCGAAGGACGCAAAATGAGACTCAAATTCGATAGCGAGAGTGGCGTTTCACCATCAAGCCAGAGTCCGAGGCGGAGATCACCAAGCTCAGGACGTCCGCGTTGAATATTGCCAATCTCCTGGTCGATTATTTCGACGCCGAAATCATCAAAGCAGACATAAACAAGCCAAGCAATCAGCAGGGAGCCTGAAATGAAGCGTATCCCACTCAAGGACACGGAACGCTACACGGTCGAACGATTCCGGCAGTGCAAGAAAACGGAACGGCATCTCGCCTGGCTGAAGAGCCGTAAGGCCGGTGTGGGCGGCAGTGACATGAGCACGATCCTCGGCCTGAACGCTTTCAAAACGCCTTACGAATTGTGGCTGGAGAAGACCGGCCGCGTGGAACCGGAGGACATCTCCGACAAGTGGGCCGTCATTCGCGGCAATGCCTTGGAAAACGAACTCAGGAAGCGTTTCCGCGCCAATCATCCGGAAATGCTCGTCACGGACGGCACCGACAAGCAGTTCATCATGCGCGGGAAGCCATACCTGCGCGCGTCACTTGACGGCATCCTGCAGAAAGAGAACGGCGATTTTGGAATCCTAGAAATCAAAACGGCGAGCAATCGTCGAGCGGGGGACTGGCATGACGATGACGGCAACCTCCGAATCCCGCCATACTACTTGGCTCAAGTCGAGTTCTATGCGCTCGTCACTGGATGGACGTGGGGGGTCGTGTACGCGGCCATCGGAGACGACGAGCCGGTGGAGATCCCGTTCAAGGCCGACGTGAGGATATGGCCGCGATCGACAAGGCGCAGCAGACTTCTGGCGTTTCGTCACCGCCGGCACGCCACCGCAATTGACCGGCGGCGACGTGCAGAAGGCGTTCCCCGAGCCAACGCCGGACATCGTGGACGAAAGCGCCGACGATGACCTCTACGACCTGCTCGCAAGATACGAGAGCACGTCCAACCGCGCGAAGGAACTGACAAACGAGCAGAAGGCATTGCAGGAACAGATCATCCTGCGCATCGGCTCGCATACAGGCGTGCGCTGCGGCAACCTCCAAGCCACCTACAAGCCGACGACCCGCAAGGAATACGTCGTCAAAGCCACCACATACCGCAAATTCGCATTCAAAGCCACCGAAGAAAAGGAGCAATAATCATGGGACAGATCGCACAGCAGGCGCAAGGACAGCAGATGGTCGAAATGACGCCGAAACGGAATCTGAAAATGATGATGAAGAAAAGCTGGCCGCGCATCGCCAGCGTCGTCGGCAACAACATCAGCCCGACCGCCTCTACCAAATGTGCGTGTCCGCGATCAACAAGACACCGAAACTCGCGGAATGCTCGCCGCAAAGCGTGCTCTCATGCTTCATGACCTGCAGCGCGCTCGGACTGGAACCGTCCAACGTGGACGGATTGGGACGAGCCTACGTGCTGCCCTTCTACAACAAGAAATCCGGCGGAATGGAAGCCACGTTCATCATGGGCTACCGTGGCATGATCGACTTGGCGCGACGTAGCGGCCAGCTCGTGGACATCAGCGCCCGAGCCGTGCACCAGGGAGACGAATTCTCGTACAGCTATGGCCTCAACGAGGAGCTGCACCACGTGCCATGCGCCAACCCCGGCGAACTGACCCACGTGTACATGGTCGCGCATTTCAAGGACGGCGGACACTACTTCCTCGTGCTGAACCGTCAGGAGATCGAGCAGGCGAGGGCGCGCAGCAAGAGCGGCAATTTCGGCCCGTGGAAGACCGATTACGAGCCATGGCGAAGAAGACCGCCATCCGTCGCGCCGCCCCGTACCTGCCTTTGACCGTGCAGGCGCAGACCGCCGCCGTCAATGATGACACCACGCCTGACTACGGCGATGTGTTCCAGCCGGTGCTCGACGATGACAGCGTCGACGAAGCCGACGACGTGACCGCCGAAGTCCTGGAGCCGGACATGTCGGACACCGGCGCCGAGCCTGAGACGGAAGCAAAGGACGGTGAGTGATGGACGAGAAGATTCGCAAGTACCTGCAATGGCTGGACAGTAAGTGCGCCGAAGCTGAAAGAGCTAAGGAATTGTGCCTGGACTTCTCTTACGACGATGGGCGTGGGGACGCTTACGGCAGGGCAAAAGGCAAATTCATGCACATCTTCGACGTGAAGGATGGTGAGTGATGGCCGGGGAGACCGTTATCACGATCGTCGGTAATCTGACCGCCGATCCGGAATTGCGCACGACGTCCGCTGGCGCGCAGGTCGCGTCGTTCACGATCGCCAGCACGCCGCGTTCCTGGAACCGCAGCACGAACCAGTTCGAGGATGGGCAGGCTTTGTTCATGCGCTGCTCCGCTTGGCGTGACCTCGCCACTCATTGCGCCCAATCCCTCGCAAAGGGCATGCGTGTGATCGCACAAGGCCGTTTGCAGCAGCGCTCCTATCAGGCGCAGGACGGCTCCAACCGCACGGTCATCGAGTTGCAGGTGGATGAGATCGGCCCATCGCTCAAGTATGCGACGGCTCAGGTGCAGAAGATGCAGTCAGGCGGATACCAGGCGGCAACGCCAACGGTGGTGGCTATCAGCAGGCACGGCAGCAGTCGCAGGCTCCGGCCGATGATCCGTGGGGCGCGCCAGCCGGAGAGCCTGACTTCTGATGCGCGAATGGATAGAGCCGCCGGACGTGGAACCGGTATGTCCAATCCATGGGTGCGCGCTGTATCCGGCGCGCCCCATCCCATGCCCCGAATGCGAGATCGAAGCCAAGGAAGAGGAGGCCGACAACTATGAGCGAGATTGAAATCACGATAGACAAGCGATTGTGGTGGACGCAGAACCGGCGCAGCCGAAGCTGGGTGGTGCCATACGCCAGGAAGAAGCAAGTCAAGGCCAAGAGCCTGCTCACCTTCCGCAGCCTCATCAACGGCGGCAAGCTCCAAAAGCCCGAGCATTGGCCGGTGCACGTGACAGCCATCATCCACCCACTGACCCACGGACGCTTCGACCCGGAAAACGCGGCGCCAATGGTCAAGGCGATACTCGACGGCATCACCCAGTCAGGCTATTGGCCCGACGACAATGCGAAATACGTGGTCGGCCCGGACTACAGGTTGGGCGAGCCAAGCGTCGAAAAAGGCGTCTACCACATCACCATCCGAATCGAAGAGGAAGAACACTAACCATGGCCACGAACGTAACCGAGAGAAACAAGACACTACAAGAAATCATCGAATGGTGCGAAAACAGTCGGAGTACCCTTGTGAAGTTTCTGCAACAGACGCACTTGCTGGGCATTGTCGGGACAACGTCGTGCAACGGGCGGATACGAGCATACGAGGATGTGATCAATCACTGCAAGGACATGCTCGGCCATTCCGGCTCCATGCCGTCCGAGGTGTCGAATCAAAGCGAGGATGCGAAATGAGCAGGACTGAAACCACTGCCATGCTGTCCGAGCTGGTTGAGAAGCGTCTGAGAACCGCGTCAGCTTCTGGGCAAGCGAGGTGAATTTCGACTTGGGCACCTCGAAAAACAGACGAATCGACTTCATGGGATTCAAGCCGTTCACGCCCGGCTATGTGCTCATGCCGGCAAGTGTGGAACTTGGCGAGTTCTCCTGTTACGAAGTCAAGTCCTGCATGGCGGATTTCAAATCAGGCCATGGGTTGACGTTCTACGGGGACGTGAACTACCTCGTGACCACAAGGGAACTGGCCGAGGAACTGCGAGTCAACTACCTGCTGCCACGCAATATCAATCAAGTGCTCACACCATCGAAAAAAGGCGACAAGCTCGTACCGCTTTTCGACGTGTCCGGCAAGTGCCAATCCTACAGGTGCCGCGCCGCAAGCGAAATGCTGTACGCGATGATCGAAGCGAACGGAAAGAGAACGAATTGAGCATCGCAGAACAGGAAGCCAGACAAACATATCCAGCCGAATACCAATACGATTCGCGGGAAGCTTACCTGCGTGGCCGCGCAGCACCACCGCTGACGCCGAGGTTGAAGCCGTGGCGAGAAAACTGCTGTGGTGGGACATGGCACCAGCCTGGGAAGACGTCATGCCCAGTGAGGACTGCTTCTGGACTCTGGCCGAGCCGGAGATGCGAGCCAATTACATCAGGGACGCTCGGGAAATGCTCGAAATCGCACGGAAGGCGGCAAACGAATGAGCAAGACGATCAAGTATGTGGAATGCTCCCACTGCGGCGAGGTTGTCGGCACATATTACGTGACCTGCCCATACTGCGGATACCGGCTGACCGTGCGCAAGTCGACAGGCATGGATCCGCTGTATGGCATGACCGACGACGAATTCTACAAGCGATTCAGGAGCATGTGATGGAAGATGCTGGAATTCTTCTCACGCCACCACCGGACTTGGTGGAGATCGCCGACGCATTGGACATCATGGCCAAGCCGCACGTCGCAGCGGCTGGGCGAACATCAACTTCACCGGCCTGCCTTGCACCACGCCACGTCAGGAGGCCATCTGGAGGGAATACAACGGAACCGCAAGAGGTGAAGAGGGGTAGGCGATGTGGTTCAAGGTGGATGATTCGTTCTTCTCGAACCCGAAGACCGCGATGCTGTCTGACGGGGCAACCGCATTGTGGCTCCGTTCCGGCTCATGGTCGGCGCAGCAATTGACGGACGGGTTCATTCCCTCTCGCATGGTGCCGATGTTCCGTGGCTCCGATGATTCCGTGCGCGAACTGTGCGATGTTGGATTGTGGGAGCGTGACGATGAAAGGGATGGCTACCGGTTCCACGATTGGAGCGACTACCAGCCGGACGGGGAGGAAGTTGACGCTCTGCGCCGGAAGCGGAGCGAAGCGGGCAAGAGGGGCGCGGACCGTCGTTGGAAACGGAAAACCGTTGACGAAAATGGCAAAAATGGCAAAACCGATGGCAAACGCATGGCAAACCGATGGCAAGTCGATGGCAAACCGATGGCAAACGCATGGCAAACCGATGGCAAGTCGATGGCAAACTCATGCCCGTTCCCGTACCCGTACCCGATAAGAAAGAGAAAGAAGAATATTCTTCTTCTTTCTCCAAAGAAACCAGCGTGAAGGATTTCGGTGAGTCGCGGGAGCACTGCGAAACGGACAAGACGCTAGCTGTGGAATATCCGAATCTCGACCTCGAATCCGCATGGCTCGCATTCGCGGACCGACACCAAGACGAAACCCGAACCATCAAGACTGGACGCGACTATGGAAAGGCTGGTGCCAACGCCGCGCCAACATGAGCGGCATACCACCCTCGAAACGCCACATACACACATGGCAGTGCGAACACGTGCTGCAAGCGCTCGGACGCGACAAGGAAACCGCCACACCAGACCAACGAGCCTGCCAGATGGCGAAACGACTCAACAAGGAGGAAAACGCGAAATGAACAGCAGAACCACCACCCATCCCACGCGCGAAGAACTAGCCAAAGCATGGAGGGAAGGCTACGCCGCAGGATGGAAAGACCAGGAATGCGACTTCCCGCAATATACGAGCGAAAACCCATACAAAGAGACCGTCAAAATCGAAAAGGAAGGTGAATGATGGACGGATTGGGCGAGTTTGATAAAGCTCTGATTGTCGCGATCGCGGGTGTCATCGCAATAGCCTTTTGTCTGGATTAGGCATCTACGCGTCTTTGCGTGTGGAAACGCATCCCGATTACGGCATGGAGACGGTCAGGACCGGCGACGTGACATGGGTCTGCCTGACAAATCATGGCACGACCATCGGCTGCGACACAGTGGAGGAATACCGGTGAGCGTCATGGGCACGTTGGACACAAGCATCTGGGACGGCTACATCGTCCGGCCGAAGGGTGATATGAGGCGGTACACATGCCGAGTGTACGAAACGCTCCAAGAGGCATCGGATGTGGCGCAGGAGCGTGCAGACTCCAGCCACAGGCCGTACGAGGTGCGCGTAACCTGCGATACTTCGCAGCGAATTATTAAGACCATCGAACCAAGGAAAAGCAAATGAAGAAAATCCTCGAAAACATGATCATCAAATGGCATCAGGCCGGCTATGCACTCGACGAGATCGCGCCACTCGTGCCACAAGTCCCGAAGCCGAAGTCGCAGCGATAATCCACCAGTACGACAAGGAGGCCAGACTTTGACCGACTGCCAGCACTGCCATAAGCCCGCAAAAACGGCGTCCGCGAACATGCTCTGCGCAAACTGCTGCACGGACTACTGGGCCATGATTACCAGCTCGGACACGTCCAACTGCCCGCCCTGCGAAGCATCATGCTCCGCCAAGCACACATCGGCCCCACAGGCCACACGCCAAACAAAGGCAACACGCCACTGCCCATCGACGTCCACGCGCAAACCCTCATCAGCGAATCGGAAGCATGGCTCGCCGAACAAGCAGGAAAAATACGCGCCGCATACGCCGCATACGACTGGCGGAAAGCATGGTATGCCATCATCAGCAACAAACACACCATATTGACGATGAGCACCGCAGCAGACGACTACGCCGCCCTGCAACACATCGCCAGACGCAACGAACAAGCCCTCACACCAGAAGAGGCCATGGTCATCATCGGCACCTGCCCAAAATGCGACAGCATGCTCACCGGCACGCCGGAAGTCGAATCGGTCACATGCCAAGCTGCCACAGGGAATGGGCAGCGCCAGCAATCAAAGCAGCCCGAGACGAAAGACTCTGGCAAGTGCAAATCACCGGCACACCCAGCGACGCGGCCAAAGAGCTGAAACGATACGGCCTGACCGTATCACGCAACCTCATCAGCCAATGGCTCAAACGCGGCAAACTGTCGCACGCCACGCCGACAAAACACAAGCGGCAGTATGTATTCAACCTCGGCGAGTTGGCCGCACAACTTGACTGTCACCGTTGAAATGCTATACTGTCGTATGTTCGTAAAATGGTTCAGCCAGAAATGGTTGGACCATTATTCATATCCAGCTGCATTCGCTATAATCATCTCTGTCCGGCATGGAGCCTCGCGAAAATCCTTGGGGCCGATGCGAAAAGGACGCCGACATATGCGCGATACCAGTCACACCGGTAGCCCATAAATGGCTGGGGCTGGTCTGGGGAACTTCGCGGGTGACGTACCAGACATGCCGGACACCACAGCCACGGAAGGCGGCAAGGCCACATGAGTCTCCGCAGATGCGCCTGGCACAACTGCCCACAACTCGTCAAACAAGGCACACGCTTCTGCGCCATCCACACACACGAATACGAGCGGCAGCGTGGCAGCTCAACAGCAAGAGGATACGACGCGGCACACCGCCACCTCCGCAGGGCATGGGAGGCACGACTGGCCACAGGCGAAACACACATCTGCGCCAAATGCGGACAGCCAGTCACGGCCGCGGACCAATGGGATCTCGGGCACACAGACGACAGACAAAGCTGGACGGGCCCGGAACATCGCAGCTGCAACAGGAAAGACGGACAGCACAAAGCAACCGCAAGCGCCGAACACTGGACACGACACCAAGCCAAGCCACTGCAGCAACCACAGTCGCAACCAACAGGCAAACCACAAACGCAAACACGACATGACGCAAACGAATCAAACGCAAGCGGACAAGCCAAACAAGCACACACAACAAAAACAACAAAACACACGCCAAAACAGGAAAAAATACAATCAACCAACCTGCCAACACCCCTAGGGGGGTACCCCCGAACGGCAAGGCCAAGACCGCCGGTGAGGTGGCTCGCAAGTTCGCGGATAGTTCAAGATTTGACGGACTGGCCGAGACCGTAATTTTTCCGGTTCGAGGATTGGAGGTCGCATGGCGACGCATGGCGGCGCACGCACACGCTCCGGTCCAATGCCGGATCCGTCCAGCGCCCGGTCGGACGCGCGTGGTCTTGGCGCTGATATTCTTCCGCTTTCGGCTCGCGGCTACCGTTACCGACCGAAGGCTTTTCCACTGTCCGAGTGGACGATTTGGGACACTTGGAAGGATGATGACGGTTTCCATAAGGAGCGTGACGAGAAGGCCACGGAGGCGTGGAATCGGCGTGAGCGTGAATTGTGGCGTGACTTGTGGCGTCTGCCGCAGGCTATCGCATGGCATATGCCGCGTTATGGATACATGTTCACGACGATTGCCCTGTACGTGAGGCAGTTCGTGCTTTGCGAGTCTTCGGAGGCGAAGGCTGCTGACCGTACCGCGCTTGCACGGTATGCCGACACCATCGGCTTGACGCCACAAGGCCTTCGTTTGAATGGTTGGGCGATTGTCGATGACGAGCCGAAGCCGAAACGCTCGGCAGAATCTTCCGACAAGATCATCCCGTTCAAAAGCGCGAAGCAGCGGTGGCTTGAGAATCAGAAAGAGGATGCGGAATGAGCGAGCAGAAAACGCCGGTCGTTCCGAAGTCCCTTGGTTTCCTTTTTGCCGATTGGATTGCCGCGCACTGTGTTGTGCCTAATGGCTATGATCTGGGCAAGCCGTTTGAGCTTGTCGGCTGGCAGTTGGATAACGCCATCGATTTTTATCGGGTGAAGCCTGATGCGGTGTATGATCCGGCTCGGCCTCGTCAGGCTGCGGCGTTCAAAGTGGCGTCGAGGTCAGATCGTCGGCGGTCAGAAGCTGGGCAAGTCGCCTTTCGGCGCGGCAGTCGCTGCTTTTGAGGGTGTTGGGCCTTGCGTGTTCTGCGGATGGGCCAAAGGCGGCGAGACGTTCCGCTGCTCCGACTGGGGTTGCTCATGCGGTTTCGAGTATGAGTATTCTCCGGGTGAGCCGATGGGCATGCCGCGTCGCACCGCTTTGATTCAGCTGCTCGCCACTTCCGAAGAGCAGACAGCGAACGTCTACCGTCCTTTGCAGTCAATGGTGCGCAATGGCCACCTGTCCGACCTGATGAAGTCCGTGAAGGTTCATCCGCCTTCCGAACGGCGGTCGCATCGACCCTGTGACGGCTTCGGCGCACTCGAAGCTTGGTAATCCGGTGAACTTCGTCCTCGGCGACGAATCTGGCATCTGGACTCGTCGTAGCGGCATGTTCGAGTTGGTGACACGGTGATGCGTGGCGCTATGGCCATGGATGGAAGAATGCTTGAGCTGACGAATCCGTGGGATCCGATGGACGCCAGTTTTGGCAGATGACCTACGAGAGCACGGCGTCGGACATCATGAAGTTCTTCCCGAAGCATGACCCCTCATTGGATTTCGCGGATCCGCAGGATAGGCGGAAGATTCTCGAATTCGTCTATTCCGGCTCGCCGTGGGTGCCGCTCGATCAGGTCGAAGCGACCGCGACCGAGTTGATGGCCCGTGATCCGGCGCAGGCTCGACGTTTCTACGGTTGTGAGATCGTGCAGGGCTTGGTTCGTACATGCCTGAGCCGCTTTACGATGGCACGATGGTTGACCGTCAGCCACCCGAGCCGGGGGCTGAGATTTGTCTCGGCTTCGATGGTTCGCAATCCGGTGACTGGACGGCATTGCGTGCGGAGACCGTGGATGGCTGGCGTTGGACGCGACATACGGGCCGTCAAATCGTCCGGCGTATTGGAATCCGGTTGAATGGGAGGGGCGCATACCGCGAAGCGAGGTCGACGCCTGCGTGTCCGAATGTTCGACAGGTACAAGGTGCAGCGCTTCTACTGCGATCCGCATCCGTGGGAGTCGCAGGTGGACGAGTGGGCATGCCGCTTCGGCGAGGACATCGTGGTGCCTTGGCCGACCAATCGCATCGGGCGCATGTTCGACGCGCTCACCCGTTTCATGGAGGATACCGCCGACCATTCCACGACGCATTCCAACGATCGCATGGCTCGGTTGCATATGATGGCGGCGCGTAAGGTCGCCAAGCCAGGCGACAAGTACGTGCTCGGCAAGCCGAGCGAGAATCAGAAGATCGACATAACCATGGCCGACATCCTCGCGCACGAGGCGGCGTCGACATGAGGGCGCTCGGCTGGAGCGCAGGCGGCTCACCGGTCATGGTGTACGCTGGTAAGGAGGCTGTTGTGGAGCTGATACAGGCATCGAGGCTTTCCGACGATGACGCGAAGCTCATCAGGAGCCTCACCTACCGGCTTGCACGACTGCGCAAGCCCCATAGGCAGTGATGATTACTATCGCGGACGCAGGTCATCCAGAGCATCGGCATCGACCGTGCCGGCCGGAACTCCGTTTCGTTCGTTTTCCGCTGAATTGGCGGATTATCAAAGGAACAGTAACACGGTTAATTAAGCTGGGGCATTGGTATTTGGTGTACCGACGCACATACTATAACAAAATTTAAAGGGAAAACCGATTAATTTGCTCAAAGTATAGAAATTGGCA
>ENA-OQCS01000757-OQCS01000757.1-human-gut-metagenome-genome-assembly--contig:-NODE-757-length-17971-cov-1.767093_pt1 | contig 17971 bp, 25 predicted proteins | sample MGYA00242757_ERZ504575 | MGnify/ENA primary metagenome ERZ504575 (study PRJEB26092, sample SAMD00036297) | human gut metagenome | host: Homo sapiens | study: EMG produced TPA metagenomics assembly of...
TCAGGAAGAGAGAGCATCAGTCCTACTGTATTTTCATCCGCGGAAACAAAGATCAGGAGACCGCCAAACGTCTGGAAATCCTGAACCATTCGAACGACGGGTTTTATATTGCTTCGGAAGATTTGAAACTGCGCGGCAGCGGCGATCTGCTGGGAACGCGCCAGAGCGGGGATATGGAATTCCAGATGGCAGATATTTTCCGGGATGCCGATATCCTGCAGAAAGCGAGTGAGGCGGCTTCAGAACTGCTTGCCGACGATCCTTATTTTGAAAAACCGGAGCATGAACTGCTGAAAAAGGTAATGAAATCGTATCTTGATCTGGAAAACCACGACATTGGATTGTGAAAAATTACAAAAAAATCCGGCTTTAAAATGCAAAATCGGATAAAAGTAACAGCCTGATTGGATAGTATGGAAAATGACTGTACAATTTCGTGGAAAATTCGTGCGAAATCAGATATTACTTGAATGACAAAAAAATTCATGTATCATAAACAAGGAATCAAAAAATGTGCGGACCGTGAGTGTCAAGCGTTCGCCTGAATAATAGTTCGCAGGATGGCTCTTCCAAAATATACAGGGCCGGTCCAAATGGGAGGAAACAGATATGGTAAAGAAAAAACCAGCTGCCCAGGCTAAGACAGCAGAGAACGAGACAGTAAAAGTAGAGACCAAAGCAGCAGAAAAAACAACCGCAGCAGAGAAAGAAGCTGTAAAAGAAGTTGCAAAAGAAGTTGTAAAGGAAACTGCAGTAGCAGAGGAAGCACCTGCAAAAGCAGAAGAAAAACCGGCAGCAAAAGCTGCAAAAACAACCCGCACAACAGCAAAGAAAACAACGACAAAGAAAGCGGCTGCACCGAAAAAACCAGCAGCAGCGAAAAGCCGGCAGAGAAAAAAGCACCTGCAAAAGCAGCAAAGAAAGAAGCGGAGCAGGAGATGATTCTGCAGTTCGGCGGAAGAGAAATCAAGGAGAAAGATCTGTACGAGAGAATCCAGCAGATCTGGATCGAAGGATATGGCAAGAAAGCAGAGGAATTAAAGAGCCTGAAGGTTTATGTAAAACCGGAGGAATTTACTGCTTACTACGTAATCAATGATGATGTAACCGGAAGCATTGATCTGTAAGTATTATGTACCAGCTCTGCAGGAGCAAGAAAAAAGCGTGAGCTTTTCCGAAAAGAAAAGAGCTCACGCTTTTTGATGCCTGTTCCGGCATCAGGATGTTATACCGGGATGATTAGTACTGGCCAGAAGAACCGCCGGACATCTGGCGTTCCTGCTGCTCAATCATCTTTTTGACCATATAACCTCCGACAGAACCATTCTGTTTGGAAGTCAGGTTACCGTTGTAGCCATCACTGAGCGGCACGCCGAGTTCGCTTGCCACCTCAAATTTGAATTTGTCCAGAGCGCCTTTTGCTTCTGGTACTGCTGCGGTATTCGATGAACGATTCGCCATGTTCATTCCCTCCTTTATCTTTGTGCTTGTTAAAAGCTGCTGTGAAGCAGATCCGGATGTGTTTTTCATCTGTTCTGCTACGGTCATAGTATGTGGAAAGAAAACAAAAATAAACTTCCAGATTCTGTATTTTTTCCGGAAAAGCGGAGAAAGTAAAAGAAGAAAGAAAAATGGAACGTCAGAAAAAAATATAAAAACTGTGTAAAAAATTCACAAAAAGAATTGCGTATTGAAAATAAATTTGTTATAATTGCTGTACATGGTAGTAAAAACAGGAGAAGGGGCGGTTTGCAGTAATGAATATTGGAATCATAGCACACAACAGCAAGAAGAGTCTGATCGAGGATTTCTGTATTGCATACAAGGGAATCCTCATGAAACATGAGGTGTACGCCACCGGAACCACCGGACGGCGGATTGAAGAGGTGACGAACCTTCATGTACACAAGTTTCTGCCTGGAAGCGTAGGCGGAGACAAACAGTTTACCGAGATGATTGAACGCGGCGATATGGATATGGTAATTTTCTTTTACAATCCGACGATGATCAATCCGAAAGAGCCGGATGTCTACAAAATTATCCGTACCTGCGACCAGTACAATATCCCGATTGCAACAAATATCGGAACCGCGGAGTCTCTGATTTTGGGACTTGCAAGAGGAGATCTGGACTGGAGAGAGCAGTTGAAAGCCGACTGATCCATCAAACAAAAACAGTAAGGACGAAAATAAGACCAACATGAGAGTAATAGCAGGAAAATGCCGGAGTCTTCCATTAAAGACGGTTCCCGGCAGACAGACCCGGCCGACGACGGACCGGATCAAAGAAACCTTATTTAATATGCTTCAGCCGTATCTGCGGATGCGCGTTTTCTCGATCTGTTCGCCGGAAGCGGGGCGATCGGAATCGAGGCGTTGAGCCGCGGCGCCGAGCGCGCGTGGTTCGTAGAGCAGAACAAAGCTGCAGCAGACTGTATCCGGCAGAATTTAAAATTTACGAAGCTGGAACAGCAGGCAGTGCTCCTGCCCATGGAAGCGCATGCAGCTCTGCAGTCGCTTCAGGGACAGGAGCCTTTTGACTGCATTTTTATGGACCGCCATACGATAAGGGACTGGAAAGGATGTGCTGTATGCGTTCCGCGACGCCTCTTTTATCGGTGAGGATACCTTAATTATTGTAGAAGCATCGCTGAATACTGATTTCGACTGGGCGGAGGATGCCGGATACGAAATTCTGAAGAAAAAAATCTATAAGACAAATGTCCATGTATTCCTTACCCCGAAAAGCAAACACGAAGGAGTAAAAGAATCATGAAGACAGCCGTATACCCGGGAACTTTTGACCCTGTAACGTATGGTCATCTGGATGTCATTCTGCGTGCATCCAAGCTTTTTGACCGCGTAATCGTGGGAGTTTTACATAATTCCTCAAAATCTCCGTTGTTTTCTGTGGAAGAACGTGTTAATATACTAAAGAAAGCGACCCAGGACATTCCAAATGTCGAAGTCCGTTCTTTCAGCGGGCTCGCTGTTGATTTTGCGAAGGAATGCCAGGCGCATACGATCGTCCGCGGATCCGCGCGATCACAGACTTTGAATATGAACTGCAGATGGCACAGACGAACCGCGTTCTGGAACCGGAAGTAGATACCACGTTTCTGATTACCTCGCTGGAGTATGCGTACCTCAGCTCCACGGTAGTAAAAGAAGTAGCTGCTTTTGGCGGCGACATTCACAAATTTGTTCCGGATTTTGTGGAAAAAGAAATCCGCGCAAAGTATGCCGCCCGAAATTCAGAAGGAATGCCGCAGGATAAAAGATAAGGAGAATTAAAATGAGCAGCAGAATTGAACAGATCATCGAAGAAATTGAGGAGTATGTAGAGAGCTGTAAATATCAGCCGCTGTCTACCACCAAAATCGTTGTAAATAAAGAAGAATTAGAAGAGCTTCTCCGTGAGCTCCGTCTGAAAACACCGGACGAGATCAAACGGTACCAGAAGATCATCAGCAACAAAGATGCGATTCTGGCAGACGCACAGAACAAGGCAGATGCCATCATTGCAGAGGCACAGGCAAAGGCAAGAGAGATGGTAGAGCAGAGTGAAGTGATGCAGACAGCATACGCACAGGCAAATGAGACCGTCAACAATGCAAACCAGCAGGCACAGGAAATCCTGGATGCTGCAACCAACGATGCCAACAGCATCCGTCTCGGTGCCATCGGATATACCGATGATATGCTTGCCAACTTAAGCAATATTATGACGACTGCATTAAACGATGCAGGAGAGAAATACAACAGCTTTGTAGAATCCCTGACAAGCTGCTACAATACCGTTGTTCAGAACAGAAGTGAGCTCTCCCGCAGGGTGCTCCGGAAGAAGAGCAGCCAGAGGAAGAAGTTGTCGTACCGGAATATGATCCGGCATCAGAAGAGGAAAGCGAAGAGGAATAAACCAAGCGTTCCTGCGAAAGCAGCACAGCAGAGCTTCCCGGCAAGATAAGGCCAGAGGGGCAGACCGCTGTTATGGATCATACAGTTTGTCTGGGCAGCGACAGAGAGACCGCCGAAGGCGGCGCAGGTAAGGATAGCAGAGACTTTCCGGCGTAAGGAAGAGAGGACGCGGCAAGCTGTGCGATTCCCGTCGTGATTTCCAGCACGCCGCAGAGCAGGGGCGAGGCGGAACCAAACGGATGCAGATCCATCAGAAGTCCGGACAGAATGGAAAACAGGATGATGTATCCGCCAAGCTGTGTAATGATTTCAAATCCGTTCATGATAGAGGTGTCCAGCAGGTTTCCTTTGGAAGTCTGTTTTGACATCTCTTTTTTTTCCACGGAATGTGTCCGATGGGCGGTGTGCCGGTGCAGGCGGAAGCGGCGGAAAACAAGCCGGAACAGAAAACCAGTTAGAAAATTGGAACCGTAGAGCACGCCGAAGACGAACCCGGGATGGATCTGTCCGGAAAACGCAGTTAAGATAACATAGGAAGACAGAAAAGCAGGACTCGGACTGCTGCAGAAGGTTAAAAGATAGCACGCTTCGTTCCGGTCAATTTCTTCTGCCTCATAGAGCTGGGCAGTGATGCGCGCTCCCATGGGAAAACCGCAGAAAAGACCGAGAAAAAGTGCATAAAACCCAGCCGGGGAAAGACCGAAAACCGTTTGAAAAAAAACTTCTGCACGGGCAGAGATCCGCCGCGCGGCTCCTGTTTCCAGAAGAAGAGATGTCAGAATCAGAAACGGCAGAAGTGACGGAAGAATGGTATGAAACCAGAGATTGACACCCTCGCAGGCATAGAAAAAAGTCGCGCGGGAAAGATAAGAAGACAGAAAAAAAGAAGCAGGGAAGAGAGAAATAAAAAGTGATTTTTTCATGACGTTCGAACCTCCTCCCGCTTTCTAAAATAGAGTATGATGAAGCTTTGAAAAAAAGAAGATGGGAGAAGAAAAAATGAGCGTATTAGCAGGATTAAAACCGGAACGGGTATTTTATTATTTTGAAGAGCTCTGCCGCATTCCGCACGGCTCCGGAAACACAAAAGAAGTGAGCGACTATCTGGTTCAGTTTGCAAGGGACCATGAATTATCCTGGTATCAGGATGCGTCCAACAACGTGGTCATCCGCCGCCCGGCATCGAAGGGATGTGAATTGGCTCCGACCGTGATTCTGCAGGGCCACTGCGATATGGTCTGCGAGAAGAAGCCGGGCAGCAGCCACGATTTTACGAAGGACGGCCTTGAGCTTCACATCGACGGCGATGAGATTTATGCCAGGGACACGACGCTTGGCGGAGACGACGGAATTGCCGTTGCCTATATGCTGGCTGTGCTGGAATCGGATGATCTGCAGCTTCCGGCCATCGAGGCACTGATTACGACGGATGAAGAGATCGGACTGCTCGGCGCAGCAGCATTAAACGGGAATGAGTTAAAGGGAAGAACACTGTTAAATATGGATTCTGAAGAGGAAGGCATTCTCACCGTATCGTGCGCAGGCGGTATGACAGCCATGATGGATCTGCCGGTGCGCAGAAGCGAAGTGATGGGTGAGCAGATGGAAGTGACGATTTCCGGTCTTGCCGGTGGCCATTCCGGTACGGAAATCCACAAAACCGTGCCAACTCCAACATTCTGGCGGGCCGTTTCCTGTACGAACTGGCAGGAAAGATGGATTATGCCTGATCGAGCTGGAGGGCGGTTTAAAAGACAACGCCATTCCGCGGACAACCCGCATGCTTCTTGCCATCGACGGCGGAGAGAAAGAGATCTTAAAAGAGGAAGCATTACGCTTCACCGAAAATCTTTGCAGAGAGTACAGCGGAACAGATGACGGTATTACCGTTACGGTAGAGAAAACAGGCGAGGGCGCTGCACCGGCGCTTCATCCGGTCAGCCTGCAGAAAACCGTCTTTTTCCTGATGAATCTTCCGAACGGGGTACAGAAGATGAGCGGCCAGATCCCGGGACTGGTGGAAACATCCCTGAACCTCGGTATTCTGAAATTAGAGCCGGATCACCTGCATGCGTGTGCGAGTGTGCGGAGCTCCGTGGGAAGTGCAAAAGAAGCCCTTTCCGACAAGCTGGAGTATCTGATCGGTTTCCTGGGCGGTGAGTTCCACGTAGAGGGCGCGTACCGGCATGGGAGTATAAAGAGGATTCTGCCCTCCGCGATCTGATGGTGGCGGAATATGAGCATGTATGGACAGAAACCGGCAGTGGAAGCGATTCATGCCGGACTGGAATGCGGTCTGTTCTATGAAAAGCTTTCCGGTCTTGACTGTGTATCTTTCGGCCCGAACATGAAAGCAATCCACACGACCGAGGAGCGGCTTTCGATTTCCTCCGTGGAGAGAACGTATCAGTACCTGTGCCGCGTTCTGGAGCAGCTTTCGAAACGGCAGGCATAAAAAAACTGCCCGTGTCTATTTCAAAAAAGTTTCTGAAAAACAGTCATAAAACAGAAAAGACAGGCATAAAGTAACAGGGTGGGGATTGAATTTCCAAAGCGTTTACCATCCGATAAGAAAAATGGCTGAAAGCAGGAGCAAAAAAGGAGATTAGGGGACATGGATATACTGTTATGGCATGAGATTCTGGAACCATACGAGCTGGCTGTCAAGGAATTACAGGTGAAATTCCGGCATCTGATCAAGGAGCACCACGGAAAAGGCTGTACTCACCGATCGAGAGCGTGAGCGGCCGTGTGAAGAGTGTTTCCAGTATTCTGGAAAAAATGCAGAGAAAGGGCATTGTGCCCGAAGAGATGGAGGAGCAGGTGGAGGATATCGCGGGCATCCGCATCATCTGCCAGTTCGTTGAAGATATCGAAAAGGTTGCCGACCTGATCCAGAAGCGGTCGGATATTGAGATTAAGAGCGAGAAAGACTACATCCGCCACATGAAGGACAGCGGTTACCGGAGCTATCACCTCATTGTTTACTATACCGTGGAGACGATGAACGGCCCGAAGCGCATCCAGGTGGAAATCCAGATCCGCACGATGGCGATGGATTTCTGGGCGACGATTGAGCACTCGCTGCAGTACAAATATAAGGCAAACATTCCGGATCACATCCGGGAGCGCTTAAGTGCAGCTGCAAAGGCGATTATTGTGCTGGATAATGAGATGTCCTCTGTGCGGAGTGAGATTATGGATGCACAGAATTCCTCCCAGATACAGCGGAATCTGATCACGGATATCCTGAATAATATCGAGAATCTTTACAAGGTGACGAACAAACGCGAAGTAGAAAAAATTCAGGATGAGTTTTATCACATCTATGCGCAGAACGATCTGCAGGAGTTAAAACGGTTCCACAAAGAACTGGATCTGATTGCAGAGGGATACCGCGCACAGGCAATTACAGACGAACTTAGAACAAAAGGGGATAAACGGATATGATCACACTGCCGGAAGCCTTTGAGCAGGAGATGAAACAGCTGCTCGGTGAGGAAGAATATGAGGCATACCGCAAGACATTTGACGAGGCGGTACATAGAGGACTGCGGGTAAACAACGGAAAAATTTCGACAGAAGAGTTTCTTAGGCGGACCGATATTCCGCTTAAGAAGGTTCCGTGGATCCCCAATGGATTTTATTACGATGAAGAGAGCTGCAATCCGGCAAAGGATGCCGATTACTATGCGGGCCTGTATTATCTGCAGGAGCCGAGTGCGATGACACCGGCATCCCGCCTTCCAATTGAGCCGGATGACCGTGTGCTCGATCTCTGTGCGGCACCGGGCGGAAAGGCAACGGAGCTGGGAAGCCGGATCGGTGAGGGCGGCATGCTGCTGGCAAACGATATCAGCAATTCGCGGGCGAAGGCGCTGCTGCGCAACCTGGAAATCCAGGGAGTGGGACGTCTTCTCGTGACGAGCGAGGATCCGGAAAAATTAGTAACCTTGTATCCGGCCTTTTTGACAAGATCCTTCTTGACGCGCCGTGCTCTGGGGAGGGCATGTTCCGAAAAGAGAGCTCAATGCTGCGCTACTACAGTGAAAATGGGCCGGAGCATTATGTGCCGATCCAGAAAAAACTGATCGAGCAGGCGTATCAGATGCTTGCAGAGGGCGGAGAGCTGCTGTACTCTACCTGTACGTTTTCTGTAAAGGAGAACGAAGAGGTCATCGCAGGCTGCTGGATGCGCATCCGGATATGGAAGTGCAGGAAATTACCCCGGGTTACGAAGGGTTTGCGCCGGGAGTATCCGTGAATGGCCGCGATCTTTCCCGGTGCGTTCATATTTTCCCGCAGCGATGGAGGGAGAAGGCCATTTCGTGGCGCTCCTGAAAAAGCAGGGAGAGAGCCGGAAACGGCAGCTTCCCGCCTTTTGGAAACGACAAAGAAGCTGCCGAAAGAGGCGGAAGAGTTTCTTGCTGGCGTGCGCATGGACTGGAAGAATGGTTCGTTTGCCCTTGTGAAAGACCAGCTCTATTTTCTGCCGGAAGGTGTCTGTGCGGCAAAGGGTCTGCGCTATCTGCGGACCGGACTTTCGCTTGGCACCGTTAAGAAAAACCGCTTCGAGCCGTCCCAGGCGCTGGCGGCGTATCTGAAAAAAGAAGAATACGTTTCGTGTTTGACCATTCCCAAGGGAGATGACCGTGTCATGCGCTACTTAAAGGGTGAGACACTCTCGTTTTCCGAGGAAGAGTGTCAGGGGAAAAAGGACTGGGTGCTTGTGTGCTGGATGATTTCCCACTTGGCTGGGGAAAAATAAACAACGGAACGTTAAAGAATAAATATTATGCAGGATGGCGGATGGTATGAGTAAATTACGACTCGATAAATATCTGGCGGACATGGGTGTGGGAACACGCCAGGAAGTAAAGGCCCTGGTCCGGAAGGGACGGGTGGCCGTAGACGGAATTACGGCAAAAGCCCCGGAACTGAAAGTCGACCCGGATGAAGCGCAGGTGACTGTGGACGGAAACAGCATTTCCTATGTGAAAATGGAATACTGGATGCTCCACAAACCGGCGGGTGTCGTCTCTGCGACGGAGGACCGCCGTGACCGGACCGTACTCGATCTTTTAGTGGTGCGGCAAGAAAAAGACCTCTTTCCGGTCGGACGGCTCGACAAGGACACCGAAGGCTGCTGCTGATTACGAACGACGGAGCCCTTTCCCACCGGCTGCTCTCTCCGAAATCGCATGTCTCGAAGTGTATGAGGCCGTGATTGACGGAAAAGTGACAGAAGAAGATCGGCAGGCATTTGCCGAAGGGCTCGACATTGGGGACGACAAACCGACACTTCCGGCCGAGCTTACCATTCTGGAAACGACAGAAAAAGAGCCTGGCATTTTTGAAAGCCGGATCCGCATTACCATCTGTGAGGGCCGCTTCCACCAGATCAAGCGCATGTTTGAGAAGGTCGGAAAAACGGTCGTCTATTTGAAACGGCTGTCGATGGGGAGCCTGGAACTTGATCCGGCGCTGCCAAAGGGCAGTGCCCGTCTCCTGACGCAGAAAGAAAAAGCGGCGCTTGGCATAGCGGACGCCGAAACACAGAAAGGAAAGTAAAGCATGCCTTTTTTACCAATTACAAGAGAAGAGATGAAGGAACGGGGAATCGAACAGTTTGACTTTGTCTATGTCATCGGAGATGCCTACGTGGACCATTCCTCGTTCGGACCGGCAATCATCAGCCGTGTGCTCGAGGCGAACGGCTATTCCGTCGGCATCATCTCACAGCCGGACTGGAAGGACGAGAACAGCATTTCGATTTCGGTGAACCGCGTCTTGGCTTTCTTGTCTCTTCCGGAAATATGGATTCCATGGTCAACCATTATACCGTGGCGAAAAAGCACCGAAAAACAGATGCCTTACGCCGGGCGGTGTCATGGGAAAACGGCCGGACGCGCGGTTACCGTGTACGGCAATCTGATTCGGAGAACGTATAAACATACACCGATGATCCTCGGCGGCATCGAGGCATCGCTCCGGCGCCTTTCGCATTACGATTACTGGTCTGACAGGTGCGCCGCTCCGTCCTTCTCGATTCCGGTGCGGATCTGATTTCGTACGGAATGGGAGAACTTTCGATCGTAGCGATTGCAGATGCACTTGCGGCTGGCATTGACGTTCATGATGTCACCTTTATTCCGGGAACCGTTTATCGGAGCAAAACGCTGGATCACCTGATTGACCCGGTGGTGCTGCCGTCATTCGAGGAGGTGCGGGAGAGCAAGCGGACGTATGCGGAGAGCTTTGCGATTCAGTATAAAAATACCGATGCCATTAATGCGAAGCCGATGGCAGAGCCGTATGAGGGCCAGGGCTATATTGTACAGAATCCGCCTTCCCGTCCTTTGACAGAGCAGGAGATGGATGATGTCTATGCGCTTCCATACATGCGCGCCTATCACCCAAGCTATGAAAAAGACGGCGGTGTGCCGGCGCTTGGGGAAATCAAATACAGTCTGACGAGCAACCGCGGCTGCTTTGGATCCTGCAGTTTCTGCGCGCTGACGTTCCACGAGGGACGCGTTGTGCAGACAAGAAGCCACGAATCCATTCTGGCGGAAGCGCGGCAGATGGTTCAGGAAAAAGAATTTAAAGGCTATATTCACGATGTCGGCGGCCCGACGGCGGATTTCCGCGGTCCGGCATGCAAAAAGCAGCTCACCAAAGGCGCCTGCCCGAACCGGAACTGTCTCTTCCCGGAGCCGTGTAAAATATGGTGGCAGATCACAGAGATTATGTGAAGCTGCTGCGGGAATTAAAGACATTCCGGGCGTGAAGAAGTCTTTATCCGCTCCGGCATCCGTTTTGACTATGTCCTGGCCGATAAGACCAGACGTTCCTTTCCGAGCTGGTAAAGGATCACGTCAGCGGTCAGCTCCGCGTTGCGCCGGAGCACGTTTCGAACCGTGTGCTTTCCTATATGGGAAAACCGCGCCACGAAGTATAATCAGGAATTTATCCGCCGCTTCGATGCGTGCAACAAAAAGACGGGGAAGCAGCAGTACGCACTTCCGTATTTTATGTCGTCCCATCCGGGGTGTGACTTGGAGGATGCGGTGGAGCTTGCCGAGTACATCCGCGATATGGGATTTATCCCGGAGCAGGCACAGGACTTCTATCCGACGCTTCCACACTTTCCACCTGTATGTACTATACCGGCCTTGACCCGCGGACGATGGATCCGGTTTACGTGCCGAAATCGCCGCATGAGAAGGCGATGCAGCGTGCGCTGATTCAGTACCGGAATCCGGAGAACTATGAGCTCGTCTGCGAGGCACTGCGCGGACACACCGGGAGGATCTGATCGGATTCGGACCGAAATGTCTCGTACGGCCGAGAAAGATGGCCGGGGAGGCAGGAAAACCGTCAAGAGGAAAAGGGTCCAACGGAAAAGGCTTTGGCCAGAAGACGGCGAATGACCGTTCCGGACAGGGAAAAGCCAAAACAGGCGGACGCCGAAAAAGACGCTCCGCAACGTGCACAAAAAGAAATAAACACGCAGAAGATGAGCGGGGATCTTATCGAAGAAGGGAAATGACAGAAGAATGAAGATCAGAAAAGGGGATTACGCTATATTCGCCGGGAAAAGAAAAAAAGACTGCTTGTGACACTGGGACTGTTCGTCCTTCCGGCCATCGTTTTTATTGTCGGGCTTGTGCTTGCAGACGGAAACAAGAGCAACATTTTTACGGTTGTCGCCGTAGTAGGCTGTCTGCCGGGCTGCCGCGCCGCCGTCGGTTTTATCATGATGGTTATGCAAAAGTCAGTGGACAAAGCAGTGTACGATGCCATTGAGGCAAAAAAAGGAAAACTGCTGATGGGATATGAAATGTATATCACACAGGAAAAATCGAGTCTGATGATCGAAGCAGCGGCGTTCTGCGGTGAGGAGATCGCCTGCTACACCACGCGCGCCAAAGACCAGAAACAGATCGAGGACTGCGCTACGTATCTGAACAAGATCATCCGTGCCAACGGCTACAAATGCCATGTGAAGATTTTTGATCGGGAAAAAGCATTTCTGGAGCGCCTCGATTCCCTGAACCGCAACTACGATGAGCTGGAAAAGGGCGCCAGTGAAAACTTCAAACCGGATGAGCGGTACCCGGATCTGTCCCGCACGGAACTGGTGAAACACACGATGCTGGCGCTGGCACTGTAGGAGACCATTGCTATGAGAGAACTGACCGTGACAGAAAAAGACTGCGCGCAGCAGCTCATCAAATATCTGTCCAAATATATGGAGGAGGCGCCAAAGAGTTTCTTCTATAAAATGCTGCGAAAGAAAAACATTGTGCTGAACCAGAAAAAGGCGGACGGCAGTGAAAAGCTGAAAACAGGCGATACGATCCGGCTGTATCTGGCGGAAGAGACCATCGAAAAATTTCGGAAAACACCGGAAAAACCGGCGGCTGGAAAACAGGTAAAGTATCCGAAGCTGGATATCGTCTATGAAGACGAAAAAGTAATTTTCCTGAACAAGCCGGCAGGTGTCCTCTCACAGAAGGCGAAAGAGACGGATGTGAGCCTTACCGAAGCGCTCGGCGCCTATCTTTCGGAAAAAAATGCCGGGGAGGAGACCATGTTCCGCGCCGGACTCTGCAATCGTCTGGACCGGAACACCAGCGGTCTGATTCTTGCCGGAAAAACCGTTGCGGCGACGCAGCAGCTTTCAGAACTGATCGCAGAGCGGGATGTTGGAAAATACTATCTGACGGTTGTAAAAGGAACCGTGACAGAGACAGAGCGGATACGCGGATATCTCACAAAAAATGAGAGGACAAACCGTGTTTCGATTCAGAGAGAGCAGCAGGGAGATGCTGTTTACATAGAAACCGCATACCGGCCGCTCTGTGCCGGAAGAGGCTGCACGCTGCTGGAGGTTGAGCTGGTGACCGGAAAGAGCCATCAGATCCGCAGCCATCTCGCGAGCATCGGTCATCCGCTTGCGGGAGATACGAAATACGGGGATGCGGAGTTTAACCGCCGCTTCCGGGAAAAATACGGACTGAAATACCAACTTCTCCATTCGTGGAAGGCGGTATTTCCAGAGCTTACGGGCACCTTATCGGATCTGTCCGGAAAAACCTTTACAGCGCCCCTGCCATCATCCGTGCGCCGGATTTACAGGGAGAACATTTGACGGGAGAAGGATTATGAGCCGAAAAGACAACGAAAAGAAAGAAACAAAACCAAGAAAAACGGAGGAGACGAGCATCGGACGGGAAATCTGGGAATATGTAAAAATGATCGCCATTGTCGTGGCAGTCGTTGTTTTTGTGGAGCAGGTCATTGTCATCAACGCAAGAATCCCATCTCCTTCCATGGAAAACACGATTATGACAGGAGACCAGATCTTCGGTAACCGCCTTGCTTATGTAAAGAGCGATCCGCAGCGGTATGACATCGTTATTTTCTATTATCCGGACGACGAGAAGCAGAAGTTTATCAAGCGCGTCATCGGACTGCCGGGAGAGACGGTTACGATCCGCGACGGAAAGGTGTATATCAACGATTCCACCGATCCGCTGCGCGATGATTTCTGCCCGGAAACACCGGTCGGCGATTTCGGACCGTATGAGGTGCCGGAGGGCTGCTACTTTATGCTCGGCGACAACCGGAACGTATCAAAGGATTCCCGCTACTGGCTGAATCCATACGTAGAGAAAGACAAGATCATCGGCAAGGCCTTTCTGCGCTACTGGCCGCTGAACAAAATTTCTCTGATTGAATAAGAACAGAACAAAGACGAGGACAGGAATTATGGCATGGACATCGAGGGGACTCCGCGGATCAACGCTGGAGGAAATGATCAACCGCACAAACGAGCAGTACCGTGACAAGCATCTGGCACTGATCCAGAAGGTGCCGACGCCGATCACCCCGATCAAAATAGATAAGGAGAGCAGACACATCACGCTGGCTTATTTTGAAAAGAAGAGTACCGTTGATTACATCGGTGCTGTACAGGCATTCCCGTCTGCTTCGATGCCAAAGAGTGCAAAACGGATTCCTTTCCGCTCGCAAACATCCACGAGCACCAGGTCACGTTTATGAAAGATTTCGAGCAGCAGGGGGGATTTCCTTCCTGCTGCTGTATTTTACGGCGCGGGATGAATATTATTACCTGCGGTATGAGACGATGAAAACCTTCTGGGACCGCGGACAGAACGGCGGAAAGAAGCATTTTTCCTACACCGAGCTTGAAACGTCATTCTTCCTTCCCAGAACGGGAAGCAGCGTTCTCGTCCCGTACCTGAACGGAATCCAGAAGGATCTGGAGATACGGGATTCGAAAGCGGATTAAAATTTTGGGTTGACAGGGAAAATGTTTTCCGATATACTAACCATAGTTTTGAATTCAATATGGTAATATGGTAGCGAACTAAAGCGAAAAAGTGAGGACAACAAAACATGGATCGATTAATTCATACCCCGGAAGCGTCCGGGATGTCTACAATCAGGAATGTACGAAAAAATTATACCTGGAGAATCAGATTGAGCAGGTATTTCATGCGTTTGGATATCAGGATATTGAAACACCGACGTTCGAGTTTTTGATGTATTCGGAAGAGAAGTGGGAACAACACCGTCCCGCGAGCTCTACAAATTCTTTGACCGCGACGGCAACACCCTTGTGCTCCGTCCGGACTTTACCCCGTCGATTGCACGCGCAGCCTCCATGTATTTCATGGAAGAGACGATGCCGATCCGCCTTTGCTACAGAGGAAGCAGCTTCGTCAACAGCAGCAGCTATCAGGCCGCTTAAAAGAGTCCACCCAGATGGGCGTCGAGCTCTTAAACGATGATTCCGCAATGGCAGACGCAGAGATCATTGCGATGACCGTAAAAGTTATGCTGGATGCCGGTCTTACCGATTTCCAGATCAGCATCGGCCACGTAGGTTTCTTCCAGGCGCTCGCCGAGGAAGCTGCTCTCTCCGAGGAGGTTCTGAACGAATTAAAGGAACTGATTTCCATTAAAAATCATTTTGGCGCCGAGGAGCTGCTGGCAAAACAGAACCTTCGAAGTGATCTGTTTGAAGCACTCCGTGATGTTCCGCAGCTGTTCGGAAATGCAGAGATTCTCTGAAAAGGCAAAAGCCTTACAAGAAATCCGGCGGCAAGAGAGGCGCTTGATCGTCTGGCTACGATCTATGAGATCGTTAAAGATTACGGCTATGAAAATACGTCTTCTTCGATCTCGGCCTTTTAAGCAAATTCCATTACTACACCGGTATTATTTTCCAGGCCTACACCTACGGCACTGGCGAGCCGATCGTAAAAGGCGGCCGCTACGATGCACTGCTGCAGCACTTCGGAAAGAAAGCGCCGGCGATCGGATTCTGTACTGTCATGGAATCTCTGATGAATGCACTGGAGCGCCAGAAAATTTCTCTTCCGATTGCCAATACGAAAACGATGCTGCTCTACCCAGATTTCCTTCAGCCGCTGGCCGTAAAACTTGCCAACGAGCACAGAAGCAAGGGCATGGATGTCGCGCTGGTCTGCTTTGCAAGGGACAAGGTTCTTGCAGATTATGAAGAATACGGCAGAAAGAACCAGTTCGGCGGCATTGTCTATATTCAGAAGAGCGATTCGGTGCTTGCTATCGATTTGTCGACAGGAGAAGTACAGCCGGTGGAGCTGTAGGAGAGGAAGGGTACGAAAAAGATGAGATATTTGACCATTGCACTGACAAAAGGACGCCTGGCGTACCAGACGCTGGAGCTGCTGGAAAAAGTCGGCATCACCTGCGATGAAATGAAAAATAAAGATACGAGAAAGCTGATTTTCACGGACGAAGAGCATAAGCTCCGTTTCTTCCTCGCCAAAGGTCCGGATGTGCCGACCTATGTGGAGTACGGCGCAGCGGATATCGGAATCGTCGGAAAGGACACGATTCTGGAGGAAGGAAGACGCCTCTACGAGGTATTGGACCTTGGCTACGGCAAGTGCCGCATGTGTGTCTGCGGACCGGAATCCGCGCGTGAGCTGCTGCAGCACAACCAGCAGATCCGTGTGGCAACGAAGTACCCAAACATTGCCAAGGATTACTTCTACAACCGCAAGCACCAGACCGTTGAGATGATCAAGCTGAACGGCTCGATCGAGCTGGCACCGATTGTCGGACTTTCCGAAGTGATTGTGGATATTGTAGAGACAGGAAGCACTTTACGGGAAAACGGCCTGACCGTTCTCGAGGAGGTCTGCCCGCTGTCTGCGCGCATGGTTGTCAACCAGGTGAGCATGCGGATGGAAAATGAGAGAATTACTAAATTAATTCAGGATCTGAAAGGAGCACTGGTATGAGAATCGTAAAACTGACAAAAGAGACTACAGAAAATATTCTGGAGAATATGCTGAAACGAAGCCCGACACAGTACGGAACGTACGAGGCTTCCGTGCAGGAGATCATTGAGAATGTAAAAACAAGAAAAGACGCAGCCGTTTTCGAATATACCGAGAAATTCGACCACGCGGTACTCGATGCTTCTACCGTAGAAGTAACACAGGAAGAGATTGATGAAGCGTACAACATCGTAGATCCAGAGCTGATCGGTGTCATCCGCAGATCCATGAAAAATATCCGTGAGTTCCACGAAAAACAGAAACAGAACAGCTGGTTCACCTCTACCGAGAACGGAACGATGCTTGGCCAGAAGCTGACCGCCCTGAACCGTGTCGGCGTATACGTTCCGGGAGGAAAGGCAGCGTATCCGTCCTCCGTTCTGATGAACATTCTTCCGGCAAAAGTGGCAGGAGTCAAAGAAATCTGCATGACAACGCCGTGCGGCAGAGACGGAAAAGTCAACCCGGTTGTCCTTGCGGCAGCAAAAGAAGCCGGTGCGGACCGCGTCTTTAAAATCGGCGGTGCACAGGCAATTGCAGCCCTTGCTTACGGAACCGAGAGCATTCCGAAAGTCGATAAAATCGTAGGACCTGGAAACATCTACGTTGCCCTTGCAAAGAAAGCCGTATACGGAAATGTCAGCATCGACTCCATCGCAGGCCCAAGTGAGATTCTTGTCCTTGCTGATGAGACTGCAAATCCGCGGTTCGTGGCAGCCGATCTCTTAAGCCAGGCTGAGCATGATGAGCTTGCAAGTGCGATCCTCATTACCACCTCCCAGGAGCTGGCAGAGAAGGTAAGTGAAGAGGTAGACGGTTTCTTAAAAGTCCTCTCCAGAAGCGACATCATCTCCAAATCACTGGACAACTTCGGCTACATCCTTGTCACCGATTCGCATCAGGAAGCGATCGACACCGTAGATGCCATCGCACCGGAGCACCTCGAGATCGTGACGAAGAACCCGTTTGAGGATATGATGAAGGTACATAACGCCGGTGCTATTTTCCTCGGCGAGAACTCCAGCGAGCCTCTCGGTGACTATTTTGCCGGCCCGAACCATATCCTGCCGACGAACGGAACCGCAAAATTCTTCTCACCGCTGTCCGTAGACGATTTCGTGAAGAAATCCAGCATCATCTATTATTCCAGAGAAGCCCTTTCCGAGATCCACGAGGATATCGAGAGCTTTGCAAAATCAGAGAGCCTGACGGCACACGCCAATTCGATTGCCGTCCGTTTTGAGGGGGAAGAGTAAGTGGAGAACAGAACAGCCAGCGTAGAACGCGTGACAAAAGAAACAAAGATCCGCATGACATTAAATCTGGATGGAACGGGAAAGAGCGACATCCACACCGGCATCGGCTTTTTTGACCATATGCTCGACGGCTTTGCCCGCCACGGTCTTTTCGACCTTTCCGTTTCTGTAGACGGAGACCTTGATGTAGACGGCCACCACACGATCGAGGACACCGGTATCGTGCTCGGAACTGCAATCCGCGAGGCAGTCGGCGACAAACAGGGCATCCGCCGCTACGGCGACAGAATCCTCCGATGGACGAGACACTGGTGCTCTCGGCCGTTGACCTCTGCGGCAGACCGTATCTCTCTTTCCAGGCAGAATTTACACGGGAGAAAGTAGGAGAGATGGAGACCGAGATGGTAAAAGAATTCTTCTACGCCGTTTCCTA
>ENA-OQCS01000758-OQCS01000758.1-human-gut-metagenome-genome-assembly--contig:-NODE-758-length-17962-cov-1.849902_pt1 | contig 17962 bp, 19 predicted proteins | sample MGYA00242757_ERZ504575 | MGnify/ENA primary metagenome ERZ504575 (study PRJEB26092, sample SAMD00036297) | human gut metagenome | host: Homo sapiens | study: EMG produced TPA metagenomics assembly of...
TTACGATATCGCGTACGGAAGCTTCACAATCAGTGAAATGGATAGGTTTGTTCAATCCCATTTGTATCGGGCCGATTACCTCAGTTTCACTCATAGACTGAATGAGCTGGTAGGTAGCATTGGCGGAACTTAGATTCGGGAATACTAACGTGTTTACTTCTTTACCTTTCAAACGTGTGAAGGGATATTTCTCATCACGTAATTTAGTGTTCAGTGCAAAATTGACTTGCATTTCACCATCTATAGCCAGTTCCGGATATTCTTTCTGCATATAGTCCACCGCATCATGTACTTTAGCCGGGCTTCCTTCTGTATCTGAACCGAAGTTGGAGTAAGACAGCATGGCCATTGTCGGAGTGTGATTAAAGAACTCTACCGTTTTCTTCGACAATTTAGCGATGTCAATCAGTGTGTCGGTGTCCGGGTGACGGTTAATCAGAGTATCGGCTACAAAGTAAGTACCTTTCTTTGAATTCAAGATATGCATTGTACCGAAATGTTTATATTCCGGTTGGATGCCGATAACTTCTTTCGCTACCTTGATCGTGTTGGAATATTTGGTATATAGTCCGGTGATGAATGCATCGGCCTCTCCCGTTTCAACCATCATCATACCAAAGTAGTTACGCTCGAACATTTTGTCGTTGGATTCCTGGAGGTTGGCTCCTTGGCGTGCGCGTTTTTCCGAGAGGATGCGAGCATAACGTTCACGACGTTCAGCTTCACGGTCATGACGAAGTTGATGATTTCAATTCCTTCCAAGCTCAGATCCAGTTCTTTTGCCAGTTTCTCGATGCGCTCGTCATTACCTAATAGGATAGGATGGCAGATTCCTTCGGCTTTGGCTTCTACGGCAGCTTTTAACATGGTAGGATGGATACCTTCGGCAAATACTACCCGCTGTGGGTCGCGACGGGCTGTTTCGTAAAGTTGACGGGTCAATTTGCTTTCTTGTCCCATCAATTCGCGCAGCCGGGTCTTGTAGGCTTCCCAGTCGGTGATGTTTTTGCGTGCCACTCCTGATTCCATTGCTGCTTTTGCCACAGCCATGGAAACTTCGGTAATCAAACGAGGGTCAACCGGTTTCGGAATGAAATAATCAGGACCGAAAGTAAAATTATTCACATGATAGGCTTCGTTCACTACGTCGGGAACAGGTTGTTTTGCCAAATCGGCGATAGCATGCACGGCAGCCAGCTTCATTTCTTCATTGATAGCTTTGGCTGAGTATCCAGAGCTCCGCGGAAAATATAAGGGAAACCGATTACGTTATTGATCTGGTTAGGATAGTCTGAACGTCCGGTAGACATCAGTACATCGGGGCGGGATGCCATGGCGTCTTCGTAAGAGATTTCCGGAGTCGGATTGGCTAATGCGAATACGATAGGATGATCTGCCATACTGCGGACCATATCCTGAGTCAGCACATTACCTTTTGATAGTCCTAAAAATACGTCTGCACCTTTAATGGCTTCTTCCAGTGTATGTACATCGCGACGGTCAGTAGCAAAAAATTTCTTACTTTCTGTCAAGTTAGGACGGTCACTGGTTATCACGCCTTTGCTGTCTAGCATTAAAATGTTTTCTTTCCGTGCTCCTAATGCTACATACAGTTTTGTACAGGAAGTGGCGGAGGCTCCGGCACCGTTTACTACGATTCTTACATTTTCAATTTTCTTTCCGGCAACTTCCAATGCATTTAATAAGCCGGCGGATGAAATGATAGCTGTACCGTGTTGGTCATCATGCATTACTGGGATATCCAGTTCTTCTTTCAGCCGGTTTTCTATCTCGAAACATTCGGGAGCCTTGATATCTTCCAGATTGATACCTCCGAAAGTGGGAGCGATGGCCTTTACTGCCTGAATAAATTTTTCAGGGTCTTTCTCATTCACTTCGATGTCAAAAACATCAATACCTGCATAGATTTTGAAAAGCAATCCTTTACCTTCCATGACAGGCTTTCCGCTCAATGCACCTATGTCGCCTAGTCCTAGAACGGCTGTACCATTGGAAATAACGGCTACTAAGTTGCCTTTCGCAGTATAGTCGTATGCAGTTTGCGGGTCTTTCTCTATTTCCAGACAAGGCTCAGCTACTCCGGGAGAGTAAGCCAGTGACAGGTCTGTTTGTGTGCTGTACGGTTTTGTCGGTACAACTTCAATCTTTCCGGGCTTGCCTTGCGAGTGGTATAGCAAAGCAGCTTCTTTGGTAATCTTGACCATAATCTTTTTCTTTTAATTAGATGTCGTTTTAAATTGGTGGCAAAAATACAAATAAAATTATAATTTGAAGTCTAAAGAGTGTAAAATGATGTCGAATTGATGATTTTTAAAGTATTAGTTTTGATCAGTGTGAAAATCAGATTTCATTCTTTCGTGTTTTGTAGGACAAAGATAGTGAAAAAATAGTTTCATTCATGTCCGTATTATGTATGAGTTATAGTATGGTTTACTTGTTTAGATCTGGAAACAGATTGAATATATGTGAAATATATTTTACATAATCAGTATCCTTCTATTGCGCACGTTATTTATAGTTAAAGCTAATGGGCTAAGCGAACAAATGCCGGAAAAATGACTAATTTTGCGGCAGTAAAAACTAATTGGGTTTAAAAAGTTTTCTATAACCTCTGTTAATTCGATAAATAAGTAAAGTTCAATAATATTAGTTATGAAGATGACAGTAAATAGTATGAAATGTTTTTCATGGAGCCGCCTCGCGATATTTACGGCGGCAATGGCCGTTTTAAGCAGTTGTGGAGGCGGTCAGAGCGGTATGAAGTTGGGTGATGACGAGTTTACCGTCGTGGCTGTACAGTCTACAGCCAGCCAGCAGTCTACTTCTTATCCCGCTACCATCAAAGGTGTTCAGGATATCGAGGTGCGTCCTCAGGTTTCCGGCTTTATCGTAAAGCTTTGTGTAGACGAAGGTGCAACGGTAAAGAAAGGTCAGGCACTCTTTCAGATCGATCCTACACAGTATGCGGCTGCCGAACGTCAGGCAAAAGCTGCTGTAGAGATGGCAAAATCGAATGTCAATACGCTATCTTTGAACGAACAACAGAAGAAAAATTTGTATGATAAGAAAATTATCAGCGATTTTGAGTATCAAAGCGCAGTAGACCAATTGCTTTCTGCAAAAGCCAGTTTGGCACAAGCTGAGGCTCAGTTGACCAGCGTTCGTCAGAATTTAGGTTTCTGTACAGTGACCAGTCCTTCAGATGGTGTGGTGGGTACATTCCCGTATCGTATTGGTAGTTTGGTGAGTCCTTCGGTTACACAACCGTTAACTACCGTGAGTGAAATCGGTGAAATGTATGTGTATTTCTCTATGACTGAAAAGCAGTTGTTGGGTTTAACAAGAGCCGGTGGCACACTGAAAGAACAACTGGAGAAGATGCCGGCTGTGAAATTGGAGTTGGCTGACGGTACGATGTATACTGAAGAAGGTAAGATTGACGCTGTAAGTGGTGTTATTGATCAGACTACCGGTTCGGTAAGTATGCGTGCCGTTTTCCCGAACAAACAGCTTGTATTGCGTAGTGGTGGTATGGCTAATGTAATTTTCCCTTATACTATGGAGGATATTATTTTGATTCCTCAGTCGGCTACACAGGAAATTCAGGACAAAAAGTTTGTTTATGTGCTTCAGTCGGATAATACATTGAAGCATACTGAGATCAAGGTATCGAATTTGAGTGACGGTAAGAATTATATTGTTACCAGTGGTTTGAAGCCCGGCGATAAAATTGTAGTTGAAGGTGTACAGACGTTGAAGGACGGACAGACAATTACTCCGATTACTCCGGAACAGAAAGAGGCGAAATATCAACAACACCTGAAAGACCAGAAGGAAGGGAATATTGCCACGGCCTTTAAATAATCAGTATAAAATAAACAGATTAACTTCGTTATATAAATAAGGTATATAGAGAATGAAACTAGATAGATTTATTAACCGTCCGGTGCTATCAACGGTAATCTCCGTCTTGATAGTTATTCTGGGTATCATCGGACTTGCTACATTGCCGGTTACGCAATATCCGGATATTGCACCTCCTACGGTGCAGGTACGTGCCACCTATACCGGTGCGAACTCCACAGCTGTATTGAATTCGGTCATTGCTCCGTTGGAAGACCAGATAAACGGCGTGGAGAACATGATGTATATCCAGTCATCAGCATCCAATAACGGTGCTGCCGATATTAACGTTTACTTTAATCAGGGAACAGATCCGGATATGGCGGCTGTTAATGTGCAGAACCGTGTTTCTATGGCACAAGGATTGCTGCCTGCTGAAGTAACCAAGGTGGGTGTGACTACTCAGAAACGCCAGAACTCCATGTTGATGGTCTTTTCATTGTATGATGAAACCGACTCGTATAATATTGAGTTCATTGAAAACTATGCTAATATTAACTTGATTCCTGAAATCAAGCGTGTAAAGGGGGTAGGTGATGCTAATGTGTTGGGACAGGATTATTCTATGCGTATCTGGTTGAAACCGGATGTGATGGCGCAGTACAAACTGGTTCCTACTGATGTTTCGGCAGCATTGGCCGAACAGAATATTGAGGCGGCTCCGGGACAGTTCGGTGAACGTGGTGATCAGACTTTCCAATATACGATCCGTTATAAAGGACGTTTGCAGCAAACAAATGAATTTGAAGATATTGTTATCAAGGCCTTGCCGGATGGTAATGTACTTCGTTTGGGAGATGTAGCCGATATAGAATTAGGGCGTCTGGCTTATACATTCAATAATACGGTAAATGGCCACAAGGCTGTATCTTGTATCGTTTATCAGATGGCAGGTACTAATGCTACCGAAACTATTTCTAATTTGGAGGAAGTGCTTGCAAAGGCACAGGAATCACTGCCGACAGGTTTGAATATCAATATTGCCCAAAATGCCAATGACTTCTTGTTCGCTTCTATCCATGAGGTAATTAAGACATTGATTGAAGCATTTATTTTGGTGTTTATTGTGGTATATATCTTCTTGCAGGATATGCGTTCAACACTGATTCCGGCTATTGCCATTCCGGTGGCGCTGGTGGCTACTTTCTTTGTGCTGAAACTGATTGGTTTCAGTGTGAACCTGCTGACTCTTTCGGCGATGGTGCTTGCCATTGCGATTGTGGTCGATGATGCCATTGTCGTCGTCGAGGGGGTTCATGCCAAGTTGGATCAGGGATACAAGTCTTCCCGTGAGGCTTCTATTGATGCCATGAGTGAACTGGGTGGAGCTATCGTTTCTATTACGTTAGTCATGATGTCTGTGTTTATTCCGGTAAGTTTCATGGGAGGTACCGCTGGTACGTTTTATCGTCAGTTTGGTATCACTATGGCTATCGCTATAGGTTTCTCTGCTTTAAATGCGTTGACTTTGTCACCAGCATTGTGCGCTATTTTCTTGAAACCGCATGATGAAGGACATGGAACAAAGAAGATGACTCGTGTGGAACGATTCCATACAGCCTTTAATGCGGCTTATGATTCTATATTGAAGAAGTATAAGAAGCATGTAGTGTTCTTTATCCATAAGAAATGGTTGTCATTCGGGTTTGGTTACCGCTTCTATCATTTTGTTGGTATTCTTTATGAAGGTTACTCCGACGGGCATGGTGCCTAATGAAGATACCGGTACCATTATGGGTGCAGTGACACTGCCTCCTGGTACTTCACAGGAACGTGCAATGGAAATCTTAAACCGTGTAGACAGCTTGGTGGCTGCCGAACCGGCTGTAGATTCCCGCACGGTGATTTCCGGTTTCGGTTTTATTGGTGGTCAGGGTCCTTCTTACGGTTCTATCATTATTAAACTGAAAGATTGGGAAGAACGTTCCATGATGCAGAATTCGGATATTGTGGTAGGTACGTTGTTTATGCGTGCGCAGAAGATCATCAAGGATGCGCAGGTATTGTTCTTTGCTCCTCCTATGATTCCGGGTTATTCGGCATCCAGTGATATCGAGTTGAATATGCAGGATAAGACCGGTGGAGACTTGAATCATTTTATGACGTCGTTTTGGATATATGGATGCGTTGAAGGCACGTCCCGAAATTAATTCGGCTCAGACTACCTTCAACCCGAACTTCCCCCAATATATGTTGGATATTGATGCTGCTGCTTGTAAAAAGGCAGGTATCAGCCCCAGTGATATTCTAACTACCATGCAGGGATATTTCGGTGGTTTGTATGCTTCTAACTTCAACCGTTTCGGTAAGATGTATCGTGTTATGATTCAGGCGGAACCCGAAGCAACTAAGAATCTGGAATCTTTGAATAGTATCAAGATACGTAATGGGAATGAGATGGCTCCTATTTCCCAGTTCGTTTCTGTCAAGAAAGTATATGGACCGGATGTTATCGGCCGTTTCAACCTTTATACGTCTATCAAAGTGATGGTGGCTCCTGCCAGTGGCTATACTTCCGGACAGGCTTTGCAGGCTATTGCGGAAGTTGCTAAAGAGAATTTGCCTACCGGTTACGGTTATGAGTTGGGAGGTATGGCTCGTGAAGAGGCATCTACCAGTGGCAGTTCCACAGGTATCATCTTCATTCTGTGTTTTGTATTCGTTTACTTGTTGCTAAGTGCACAGTATGAAAGTTACATTCTGCCCTTGTCCGTATTGCTTTCAGTACCGTTCGGTCTGTTGGGTAGTTTCCTGTTTGTAAACGGATTTGCAGCATTGGGAAATATTCCGGCTTTGAAGATGATTTTAGGAACCATGTCAAATGATATTTATATGCAGATTGCATTGATCATGTTTGATGGGGTTGTTGGCGAAGAATGCCATTCTTATTGTAGAGTTTGCTTTGGATCGCCGTAAGCAGGGAATGAGTATTTCCTGGGCTGCGGTCTTGGGTGCGGCGGCCCGTTTGCGACCGATCTTAATGACCTCATTGGCCATGATTGTAGGTTTGATTCCGTTGATGTTGGCTATGGGAGTTGGTGCTCATGGTAACCGTACTTTGGGAGCTTCGGCTATTGGTGGTATGTTGATTGGTATGATCTTCCAGATCTTTATCGTACCCGTATTGTTTGTGGTATTCCAATGGTTACAAGAGAAATTCAAACCGATTGAATGGGAAAGTGTGGACAATACAGAGGTTGAACCCGAAATTGAACAATACACCCGTAAATGAACAGAAGAACAATGAAAAAGATAATAGGATTATGTTGCGCGACGTTTTTATTAAGCGGTTGCCACATCTATAAATCATACGATCGTCCCGAGTCGATAGATGCCACTGGCATCTATCGTGACCCGGTTGCCGCCAACGATACATTGGCTGCTAACGATACAACCAATATGGGTAACTTGTCATGGAAGGAAATTTTCCGTGATCCGAAATTGCAGATGCTGATTGAAGAGGGATTGGCAAACAATGTAGAATATGCAGGCTGCTATCCTGCGTGTGAAGGAGGCGAAGGCGTTATTGACATCAGCTCGCTTGTCTTATCTCCCTTCTTTGGCCCTTGCCCCACAAGGTTCGTTGACTAGTGTGGACAAAAGTACTCCTGTAAAGAACTATACTTTACCTGCTTCTGCAAGTTGGGAAGTTGATTTGTTCGGCAAATTGCTGAATGCCATCGTGGCCAGAAAGCATCTTATTTGCAAAGTAAGGCCTATCAGCAGGCAGTGCGTTCACAGTTGATTGGTGGTATAGCCAATGCTTATTATTCTTTATTGATGCTCGACCGTCAAGTCAGTGTGACCGAGCAGAATGTGGCGTTAATGAAAGAAACAGTGCGCACTATGGAAGCAATGAAGGAAGCCGGTATGACTACCGAAGCTGCTGTGGCACAGAGCAAGGGGACTTATCATCAGACGGAGGCTTCATTGGCTGACTTGAAACGTCAGGTGCGCGAAACTGAGAATTCTATTTCCGTATTGTTGGCAAAGGCTCCCCAGAATATAGATCGTGGAACATTAGAAGAACAAGTGATGCCTGCAGATTTGGCTGTGGGAGTTCCTTTACAGTTGCTTGAGAACCGTCCCGATGTAAAAGCGGCAGAATTGGCATTAGCTAGCGCTTATTATACTACCAATCAGGCGCGTTCCGCTTTTTATCCCAGTGTCAATATTACAGGTACTTTGGGATGGACTAATGGTTCCAATGGTACAGTGATTTCTAATCCTGCCGTTATGCTTTGGAATGCTATCGGCTCATTGACTCAGCCCATTTTCCAGCGTGGAAAATTGATAGCCAATTTAAAAGTATCGAAAGCGGAAGAACAGATTGCCAAGATGAATTATCAGCAGACTATTCTGGAAGCTGGTAAGGAAGTAAGTGATGCTTTGTTCCTGTATGATACGGCAGACAAAAAGTTGAGTGAGCACCAGGCACAGGTTTCCGAAATGCAAAAAGCGGTGGAGATGAACAATGATTTGTTTCAGGCGGGAAAGGCCACTTATCTGGAAATCATTACTGCACAACAGTCATTGCTGAGTGCACAGTTGAACGAAGTATCCGATACTTTCCAGCGTATGCAGGCTGTTATCAATCTGTACAGCGCATTGGGCGGTGGACGTGAATAATTAACCTTAAAATAATATGAATATGATTAGTCCGTTAGCTTATGTAGACCCGTCTGCAAAAATCGGGAAAAACGTAACTATTCACCCGTTTGCCTACATTGATAAGAATGTGGAGATAGGTGATGATAATGTAATCATGCCCAACGCCAGCATTATGAGCGGCGCACGCATCGGTAACGGAAATACCATTTATAACGGAGCTGTAATTGCTGCTACTCCGCAAGATTTTAAATATACGGGTGATGATACCATCGCCCGTATAGGTAATAATAATACAATCCGTGAGAATGCGGTAATTATTCGCGCTACTTTCGCCGGAGATGAGACTGTGGTAGGAAGCGGTAACTTTATTATGCAGGGAGCACGTATCTCACATGATGTGACCATCGGTAACAACTGTATTATTGGTAACGGTTCGCAGGTGTCAGGTTGTTGTGTAGTCGAGGATTATGCTATTCTTACTTCCAATGTATTGATGCAGGGAAAGACTCGCTTGGGGGCTTATGCTGCCGTACAGGTGGGTGTCGTTTTACCAAGGATATTCCTCCTTATTGTGTAGCTGCCCATGAGCCTACGGCTTTTTATAGCATCAATACCACCGTGTTGCAACATGAAGGTTTCTCGGAAACGGTTATTAAACATATAGCGCATGCTTTCCGTATATTGTATAAAGTGAATACATCTACAGAGGATGCATTGCGTCGTATTGAAGAACAGGTTCCGTTTAGTCCTGAAATTGCACATTTGATAGAGTTTGTCAGAAATTCTAAGTTGGGTATTATAAAATAAATGTATCTTTGTTTCCCTTTATGTTAAGAATGAACAGCGTCAGGAAAAAAAGAACGGATAAAACGGTAGTGAAGGAACACATTGTTTTGGCGGCAGCGAAAGCATTTTGCACAGAAAAGGTGTCAAAACAGTGAGAATGGATGATATTGCTACCGGATTATCTATATCTAAACGCACGCTTTATGAATTGTTCCATGACAAAGAGGATTTATTACTTGATGTTATGAAACTACATCGGGAGGAGATGCAGGAATATATGACTCAAGTGGCTTCCAAAGCAGAAAATGTTTTGGAAGTCCTCTTGAAGTTTTTTCAAAGAAGTGCTCAGGATTTTCAGAATACAAACAGGAAATTCTTTGAGGATATTGAGAAATATCCCAAGGTAATGCGTTACATTGATGAAAGCCGGAAGGAGAATTTAGATTCGGCTATGGAATTTTATCGCAAAGGAGTGGAACAAGGCATTTTTAGAAATGATGTAAATTATAATATTGTACGCGCCATGGTATGTGAGCAGATGGACTTGTTATTGCATTCGGAAATATGCAAGTCCTATTCGCTTGGTGAAATTTATGAAACAGTTGTATTTATGCATATGCGTGGCATTTCCACTGAAAAGGGGTTGAAGATTGTGGATGATTTTTTATTGAATTTAAAAGGAAACGAACATAATAAGTATGGTTAGAAACTAAATAAGTCACTAAATAAAGAGTAATAGTTAATGAAATTTTATTGCAAACCTACGTTAACCTTGTTTTTGCTGCTTTATGTAGCAATACAAAGTGCACAAGCACAAGACACATTGAGGATTACCTTACAGGACGCAGTCCGGATAGCATTGAGCGACAATCCCACCATTAAAGTCGCCGGTCAGGAAATCCTGTTAAAGAAAGAAGCCCGCCGGGAAGCTTATGCCGGTCTTTTCCCAGAAGCCAGTTTGGTGGCAGTTATTCACGAGCCATAAAAAAGCAGTCATTTGCCATGATGGGAGAGGTGATTGAAGTCGGTACAGATAATACTTATAGTGGTGGTCTGTCTGTCAGTCTGCCTGTCTTTGCTCCGGCTCTTTACAAAAGTATAAGTTTGACAAGTACGGATGTGAACTTGGCTGTAGAGAAATCACGTGCTTCACGTCTGGATATGGTAAATCAAGTGACCAAGGCATTTTTTCAGTTGCTTTTGGCACAGGACAGTTATGAAGTGCTGCTTAAAAGTTATAAGCAGAGTGAAGATAATTATAATGTGGTGAAAGCTAAATATGAACAGGGAACTGTCAGTGAATATGATAAGATTAGTGCGGATGTGCAGATGCGCAGCTTGAAACTACCGTGGTGTCTGCCCGTAACGGAGTGAATTTGGCAAATCTGCAGTTGAAGGTCTTGATGGGAATGGAGTCTGATGTAAAGGTAGCGGTTGAAGGCAATCTGAAGGATTATGAAATGTCTATGTTTACTCGTCAGGCAATGCCTCGTCCAGACAATTTGACAAATAACAGTACGTTGAAGCAATTGGAACTGAATGCATTGCAATTAAAGCAGACGCTGAAGTTGCAGTATACCAATTTTATGCCGACCCTTTCTGCTAGTTTCCAATATATGTATACTTCAATGAATGATAATTTCAAGTTCAAGGAATACGATTGGAGGCCCTATTCTACTATCGGTCTGAATCTAAGTATTCCTTTATTCAAAGGAAGTAATTTTACTCAATTGAAACAGACCCGTATCCAGATGAAACCAACTGGAAGAGAACCGTATCAATACAGAGCGGCAACTCACTATGCAAGCTACCGGTTATTTGGATAATATGGCCGCTAGTACGGAACAGGTGGTAAGTAATAAAGAAGCTGTCTTTCAGGCGGAGAAAGGGCGTACTATTGCCGAAAAAAGATATGAAGTTGGAAAAGGAACTATCTTGGAATTGAATAGTTCGGAAGTGGCTTTAACAGAGGCCCAACTGACTTATAACCAGTCCATCTATGACTATCTGGTAGCTAAAGCTGATTTGGATTTAGTCTTAGGCATTGATGAAGTAACGGAACAATAACACATTAACATAAAGATAACAGTATGAGAAAATATTTTCAATTCGCAGCTTTGCTGGTGGTAACTATGCTGAGTGCATGTTCAGGTGGAACGGAGAGTAAGGAAGCTGCTGATACCGCTATGGAGGACAAACCGGTAGTGCGGCTTGCTTCCGTAACTTCCCGCGATGTAGATCAGATAGAGGAATATACTGCCACTGTTGAAGCGGAAGCGAAAAATAATATAGCTCCGACCTCTCCCGGGCGTATAGACCGTATTTTTGTTGAAGTGGGAGATCATGTATCCAAGGGACAGAAATTAGTACAGATGGATGCGGCAAATCTGAAACAAATGAAATTGCAGTTAGAAAATGAAGAAACGGAATTCAGACGTATGGATGAACTGTACAAAGTGGGTGGAGCTTCCAAATCTGAATGGGATGCAGCGAAAACAACTTTAGATGTACGTCGTACTTCCTATAATAATTTGTTGGAGAATACGCAGTTATTAAGTCCTATTAATGGAGTGGTTACAGCGCGTAATTTTGATAACGGTGACTTATATTCTTCCGCCTCCACTCCTGTGTTGGTCATAGAACAGATCACTCCGGTTAAACTGTTGATTAATGTATCCGAACCTTATTTCCCGAAAGTAACTAAAGGTATGACCGTAAAGGTGAAATTTGATGTGTATGGTGATGAGGAATTCGAAGGAAAAGTTAGTTTGGTTTATCCTACTATTGATGCTACTACTCATACTTTTCCTGTAGAGGTAAAATTGGCTAATACCCGTCAGCGTATACGTCCGGGAATGTTTGGCCGTGTGACTGTGAGTTTTGGTACATTGCGCATGTGGTAGTTCCTGATCAGGCTATTGTGAAACGTGCCGGTTCGGGCGATCGTTATGTATATGTCTACAAAGACGGTAAGGTTTCCTATAATAAAGTAGAATTGGGACGTCGGATGGGAACCGAATATGAATTGATTTCCGGGGTGGAGGATAATTCGCAGGTGGTGGTCGCCGGTCAGACCCGTTTGGCCGATGGTGTGGAAGTGGCAGTAAATTAAAAATTGAGAATTAGTTGATAATACTCCATATTTATTTACCTATATATGATTTTTAGTTCTTAATTTTTAATTTAACAAACATGAGTTTATACGAAGGAGCGGTTAAAAAACCGATTATGACCTCGTTAATGCTTTTTGGCCGTAGCGATCTTTGGTCTGTTCTCATTGTCGAAACTTCCGGTAGACTTGTATCCAGATATTGATACCAATACCATTATGGTTATGACATCTTATCAGGGTGCCAGTGCTTCCGATATAGAGAACAACGTAACCCGTCCGTTGGAAAATACGTTGAACTCGGTTAGTAATTTGAAACATATTACATCCAAGTCTTCAGAAAATATATCAGTTATCACTTTGGAATTCGAATATGGCTATGATATTGATGTGTTGACTAATGATGTGCGTGATAAATTGGATATGGTGAGTTCACAACTTCCCGATGAAGTCAATACTCCGATTATCTTTAAGTTCAGTACGGATATGATTCCTATCCTGCTGTTGTCCGTTCAGGCAGAAGAAAGTCAGCCGGCTCTATATAAGATATTGGATGATAATGTAGTAAATCCATTGGCTCGTGTTCCCGGCGTGGGAACGGTGTCCATTGCCGGTGCGCCAAAACGTGAGGTGAATATTTATTGTGATCCCAACAAACTGGAAGCGTATGATTTGACGATTGAGACCATCAGCTCCATTGTCGGGGCTGAAAATAAGAATACTCCGGGCGGAACTTTCGATGTGGGCAGTAATACCTATTCCTTGCGTGTGGAAGGGGAATTCAAGGACCCGAAAGAAATGGAGAATATCGTAGTGGGTACACGCAATGGTGCTTCGGTGTATTTGCGTGACGTGGCAACGGTAGTCGATTCTGTAGAAGAACGTGCTCAGGAAACCTATAATAACGGGGTGCAAGGAGCTATGATTGTTGTACAGAAACAATCGGGTGCAAACTCTGTGAACATTTCCCAGAAAGTAATGGACCAGTTGCCTAAGTTGCAGAAGTCACTACCCAGTGACGTGAAACTGGGGGTTATTGTGAATACTTCAGATAATATTTTGAATACCATCGACAGTTTGACGGAAACTATTATGTATGCCATTCTGTTTGTGGTTTTGGTGGTATTTGTTTTCTTAGGTCGTTGGCGTGCTACAGTGATTATCTGTATCACTATCCCCATGTCATTGATTGCCTCTTTTATTTATTTGGCCATCACGGATGGGGGATCGCTGAATATTATTTCTTTGTCGTGCCTTTCTATTGCGATTGGTAATGTGGTGGATGATGCTATTGTTGTTTTGGAAAACGTAACGACCCATATCGAGCGTGGCTCCGAGCCGAAACAGGCGGCTATCCATGGAACAAATGAGGTGGCAATTTCTGTTATCGCATCCACATTGACTATGATTGCGGTATTCTTCCCGTTGACGATGGTCAGTGGTATGTCGGGAGTTTTGTTCCGTCAGTTGGGCTGGATGATGTGTGTCATTATGACTATTTCTACTATCTCGGCTCTGTCATTTACTCCGATGATGTGTGCGCAGATGCTTCGCTTGCAAAAAAACAAAGTAAGTGGTTTGTCACATTCTACAAACCGATAGAACGTGCGTTGGATGGATTGGATAACTGGTATCAGAAACGTTTGAACTGGGCTGTTCGTCACCGCAGGACTATTATTGCCGGTTGTTTCGGGTTCTTTCTGCTGAGCCTGATTTGTGCGAAAGGAATTGGTACAGAGTTTTTTCCGTCACAAGACAACAGTCGTATTTCTGTTCAATTACAATTGCCTATCGGAGCTCGCGTAGAACGTGCCCAGGCATTGGCTCAGGAATTGACCGAAAAGTGGCTGAAGAAATATGAAGGGGTGATGCGTATCTGTAACTATACTGTGGGACAGGCTGATGCAGATAATACTTGGGCTTCTATTCAGGATAATGGTAGCCATATCATTTCATTCAATATCAACCTTTATAATCCCGATCAACGTTCTGTTACGTTGGCAGAAGTCTGCGATGGTATGCGTGAGGATCTGAAAGCCTATCCCGAATTGGATAAAGCTCAGGTTATCCTGGGTGGTAGTAGTGGAGGCATGGGTGGACAGGCCACTGCCGATTTTGAAATCTATGGATATGATTTTACAGAAACAGATAAGGCAGCCGCTGAATTGAAAGAAGCTTTATTGAAAGTGAACGGTGTGTCTGAGGTGAATATCAGCCGTCAGGATTATCAGCCGGAATATCAGGTGGATTTTGATCGTGAAAAACTGGCTTTACATGGTTTGAATCTTTCTACAGCAGCTTTGTATCTGCGTAACCGTGTTAATGGTGCTTTATCTTCTTACTATCGGGAAGATGGTGACGAATATGATATCAAGGTGCGTTATGCTCCCCAGTTCCGTACCAGTATTGAAAGTTTGGAGAATATTCTGATTTATACTAATGAAGGTAAAGCGATTCGGGTGAAAGATATCGGTACGGTGGTGGAGCGTTCCGCTCCTCCTACTATTGAACGTAAAGACCGTGAACGTATTGTAACAGTTTCCGCTGTGATTTCAGGTGCGCCTTTAGGTAGTGTGGTGGTGGCAGGTGAGTCTATTATTGATAAGATGGATTTACCTAGCGGTATCAGTATCCAGGTGGCGGGTTCTTATGAGGATCAGCAGGATTCATTCAGCGATCTGGGAACTTTGGCTGTTTTGATTATTATATTGGTATTTATTGTAATGGCTGCCCAGTTTGAGTCTCTGACCTATCCGTTTATCATTATGTTCTCTATTCCGTTTGCATTCAGTGGGGTATTGATGGCATTGTATGGAACGGGGACTACATTGAATGTCATGAGTTTGTTGGGAGGTATCATGTTGATTGGTATCGTAGTGAAGAATGGTATCGTGCTTATTGATTACATTACCTTATGTCGTGAGCGGGGCATGTCTGTTATTCATTCGGTCGTTGTTTCGGGCCGTAGTCGTTTACGTCCGGTTTTAATGACCACTTTAACCACTATTCTAGGCATGGTGCCGATGGCGATAGGAGGAGGGGAAGGTTCTGAAATGTGGCAGCCTTTAGGGGTGTCCGTAATCGGTGGTTTGACTGTATCTACCGTGCTCACCTTGATTTTGGTTCCGGTGCTCTACTGTTCATTTGCGGGTACAGGTATCAAGCGTAACCGTAAGAAGATGAAAGCTGCCCGTGACTGAATGACTATTATCAAGCGCATAAGACAGAGATGACTAAAGGTAAAAAAGAATAATTAATATATTTGTTATCCGAATCGAAATGAATAGGGGACCGGATGACAGAACTTAAAATAAAAAATGGAATAATGAAATCTGTTTTCATCACTTTCGACCAAGCTTTTTACGAACGTATTCTGGCATTGTTGGATCGCCAGAATTGTCGTGGATTCAGTTATTGGCAGCAGTTGCAGGGGCGCGGCTCTGTAAAAGGAGAACCGCATTATGGCAGTCACGCGTGGCCCAGTATGTGCTCGGCTATTATGACAGTGTAGATGACACCAAAGTGGATCCGTTATTGGACGCCTTGCATAAAATGGATAAGGAAACCGAACAATTGGGATTACGTGCTTTTGTGTGGAACATAGAAAAGACGATTTGAATCTGTCTTTTCATTATTAAATGAAAAAGACTGTTGCCCTCTTTCTGGCGCAGTCTTTTTTCTTTTTTAGCCTCTATCATGAAGTACTCCGTCTAAAAAATCACTACTTTTGCGGTTAATTTACAAATATAGCAATATGAAAAACTATATACCGGCTACTTTTCTTCTCACTTTTATCGTAGTAGGAGCGTTAATGGGGCTGTATTTCCTTCCCCCCATGTCGGTGGGAGGCAAACCGTTGCGCAAGGTGGACCTGTTGGCTGATATCCGTCCGGATGTGGAAGAAGAAGTATGTGATTCCGACACCATTGTTCTTCCTCCTCCTGTAAAACCTATTTTTGTGGATACATGTAAAACGGGTATTACTTGTATTGAGGATTATTCGGATTCCACCATGCGGGGAATGAAACATTTTTATGAGGCACTTTCCAAAGTGAAAACCATGAAACGCCCTGTACGCATCGCTTACTTCGGTGATTCTTTTATAGAAGCTGATATTTTTACTGCCGATTTGCGCGAAATGCTTCAACAAGAATTTGGTGGGTGCGGAGTGGGATATGTTCCTGTAACCTCTTCCATCAGCGGTTACCGTCCTACGGTACGCCATACTTTTGGGGGATGGAGCAGTCATTCATCCAATGACTCTGTTGGTTTTGATAAAATACAGCAAGATATTTCCGGACATTATTTTTTCCCTCGTGAAGGTGCTTATGTACAGTTGAAAGGACAGAGTAAATACGCTTCCCGACTGGATACCTGTGAGGTTTCTACTTTTTATTTCCTGAATAAAGGTTTTGCCGCTGTCCGTTCTAAGTGAATAATGCTGCGGAAGGAGAGTTGCATGAGGAAGTAGGAACAGGAGGTGTGCAGGCTGTTTCGGTGAAAGGAAGGATAGGACAAGTACGGTGGAGTGTGGAACATGCTGATTCTGCTACTTTCTATGGAGTGGCTATGGATGGCAAGCAGGGAATATCTTTGGATAATTTTAGCGTACGTGGTAGCAGTGGGCTTCATTTACGTAGTATTCCTTTACATACGCTTCGCGATTTCCAACGTCTTCGTCCATACGATTTGATTGTGGTCCAATATGGTTTGAATGTGGCTACGGAACGAGGCGTAAAATACGATGGCTATAAGAAAGGGATGCTTACGGTGATAGAGCATTTGAAGACAGCTTTTCCTGAAACCAGCATTTTACTGGTCAGTGTGGGTGACCGTGAATATAAAAACGAGAATGGAGATCTCCGCACCATGCCCGGAGTCAAGAATCTTATCCGTTATCAACAGTCCATTGCGGCTGATAGCCATATCGCTTTTTGGAATATGTATGAGGCAATGGGAGGTCAAGGAAGCATTGTCGATATGATCGGGCAAAAAATGGCGAATCTTGATTATACCCATATCAATTTTAAGGGAGGCAGGCATTTGGCAGGTATCTTATTTGAAACATTGATGTATGGCAAAGAGCAATACGAAAAGCGGAAAGCCTATGGGGAGGAATAACAGATTTCTTGGTCTGTCCGGTGTAGCAATGGTATTGTTTTTGTTCTTGCTGTTTCCATGTCTTTATGCCCAGGATGCTATTCCGGCATTGTCCCGACCGTTGGAGCCGCTTCGCATACCCGGTGAAACAAAGGAAATGCATCGTGGTATGCGGCTGATAACAGTACATGATTCACTTCCGGCGAGTTTTACTCATTCTTTGGATAATGTGATAGAAGATGAGAACCGTTCGCTTTCTCCTTTCTTTCAAAAGTTGAATGATATGACAGGACCGGTACGGATAGTCCATATAGGTGATTCTCATGTGCGGGGGCATCTTTATCCATTAATAACCCGTCGTTGTCTGGAACATGATTTTGGTGCTGAGGCTGTTTATCCTGATACCATTTCATATCGTACCGAAGGGTTGGC
>ENA-OQCS01000760-OQCS01000760.1-human-gut-metagenome-genome-assembly--contig:-NODE-760-length-17940-cov-1.561051_pt1 | contig 17940 bp, 23 predicted proteins | sample MGYA00242757_ERZ504575 | MGnify/ENA primary metagenome ERZ504575 (study PRJEB26092, sample SAMD00036297) | human gut metagenome | host: Homo sapiens | study: EMG produced TPA metagenomics assembly of...
ATTGCCGCGCTCGCCGCAGTGATGTAGACCACGATGTCCACGTCGGACCACTTGGCCAGCTGATGCTGCACCACGGTCTTGCCGGAACCGACCTCGCCCTGCAGCAGGCGCTGCATCGGATATTCGCGGGCCATGTCCACGCCGATATCATCGATGACCTCCCGCTGGCCGCCGGTCAGCGGGAACGGCAGTGATTCGATGAACCGGTCACGCAGCGCCACGCCCGCACAAGGCAGGGCCGCATCCTTGCGGACATTGCTACGCGACTGGAGCAGCGCCGTCTGCGAGACGAACGCCTCCTCGTAGCGCATCGTGCCGATGGCCCGTTTGAATCCGCGGTGCTGAGCGGGTCGTGGATGGCCAGGAACGCTTCCGCGCGATGCAGCAGATGATTCGATTCGCGCACCGATTCGGGCAGGACGTCCGGGATCGCGCGGGCCAGGCCGACGGCCACGGCGTTTCCTGACCGAGACTCGGCATCCGCTGGAGCGGTTCCGGCGCCGCTGATGCCGCCGTCTTCCATCGGTTTCATTGTTTGCGGGGCTTCCGTTGCCGCATCGCCCGGGAGATCCTGCCCGGTTCCGGCCAGCAACTCGATGCATTGCACTATCGACTCATGAATGTGTTCGCTGGAGATACGAGACGACGCGTGATACACCTTTGATCTTCCGAATGTGAAAATTTTGGAGAGCCGGGATATGCAGGTACATCGCCTTTGGTGGTTTTTCCGGGCTCCGGGAAGAGCGCAATTTCCGTATCTTTGGAAAAAGGTGTGGATGTACTGGTGACAGGTGACATTGATCACCATGAGGGGATTGATGCGGTTGCGCAAAAAATGGCAGTAATTGATGCCGGACACTATGGCGTGGAGCATATCTTTATTGCAGATATGGAACATTTTTGCCGGGAGAAATTTCCAGAGGCAGAGATCCGGACAGCAAAGATCCGGCAGCCATTCTGGGTTTTGACGTAAGGTGTTTGGGAGCGGGGAGAAAACAGACAGATTTGTCAAAGCGCCGTAAGGCAGAAAGAAGGCGGTAAATATGGAACAGCAGATGTACAAAGTACAGATTGACGGGGAAGAGAGAAGTTTTCCGGCAGGAACCACATATCTGCAGATTGCCGGGGAATATCAGGAAAGATACCCACATGATATTGTTCTTGTATATGTAAATGGAAAGCTTCAGGAGCTTGGAAAGAAGCTGAAAAAGGACTGTACGCTCCATTTTGTGACGACAGGCGAGACCATTGGAAATCTTACCTATCGCCGTGGTGTAAGTTTTCTGCTGGTGAAGGCAGTATATGATACAATCGGACACGATAAGATAGAACAGGTGAGAATCCATTTTTCTGTAGATAAAGGGTATTATTGTACAATAAAAGGAGATCAGAAGCTGGATCAGGAATTGCTTGCAAGGATTGAAGAACGGATGCATGAAATGGCAGATATGGATCTTTCAATCCGGAAGAGATCGGTTCATACCGATGAAGCGGTTGAAATGTTCCGCAAGTACGGTATGAAGGATAAAGAGCGTTTGTTCCGGTATCGCAGAGTGTCTACGGTCAATATTTACAGTATCAATGAATTTGAGGACTACTATTACGGCTATATGGTTCCGTCAACCGGCTATCTAAAATATTTTAAATTATATTTATATGATGAGGGATTTGTAGTGCAGATGCCGGAGGCAGCTGAACCAGAAAAGATACCTCCGTTTCAGCCTCAGAATAAGCTGTTCCATGTGCTGAAAGAGTCTACGCGTGGCGGTGATATGCTTGGAATTGAGACGGTAGGGGCACTGAATGATTATGTGACAGGCGGCAGCGCCAATCCAAAGGAACTGCTTCTGGTACAGGAGGCAATGCAGGAGAAGAAAATTGCGCAGATCGCAGAGCAGATTGCAGGAAATCCGCAGAAGAAGTTTGTTTTGATCGCCGGTCCTTCTTCGTCAGGAAAGACTACATTTTCCAGACGCTTTCCATCCAGCTCCGGGTAAGCGGTCTGGTCCCGCATCCGATTTCGGTGGATGATTACTTTAAGAACCGTGTGGATACACCGCTGGACGCAGAAGGAAAGCCGAATTATGAGTGTCTGGAAGCGCTGGATGTGGAACTTTTTAACCACGATCTAAAAAAGCTGCTTGCAGGCGAACGGATTGAACTTCCGAGTTCAATTCAAGACCGGAAAACGGGAATATAACGGACATCATATGCAGCTTGGCGAGCAGGATATTCTGGTGATCGAAGGCATTCACTGTCTGAATGACGCGCTGACTCATGATCTGCCAAAAGAAAAATAAAATTCAAGATCTATATCAGTGCACTGACCCAGCCTGAATATCGATGAGCATAACCGGATCGCAATCAACAGATGGACGTCTGATCCGCCGGATGGTGCGTGATGCAAGAACCAGAGGTACTTCGGCAAAGCAGACGATCGCTATGTGGCAGTCGGTGAGAAGAGGGGAAGAGAACAATATTTTCCCGTATCAGGAAGACGCGGATGTGATGTTCAATTCAGCTCTTCTTTATGAGCTGGCAGTTCTGAAAGCTTATGCAGAACCGATCCTGTTCGGAATTGAGAAGGACTGCGCCGAATATCAGGAAGCGAAGAGACTGCTCAAATTCCTGGATTATTTTGTGGGGATCGGAAGTGAGTATGTTCCGCAGAATTCGATTTTGAGGGAATTTATTGGAGGCGGATGTTTCGATTTGTAGAATGTTGAAGCTGGTCACATGGTAAGAGAGCGATATAGATTATAAAGGCAGTTTGAATCCGTTCCGCTTTTTTTTTAGTGTGATCCGTCGTCAGAAATAAGAAATAAACAGAAGAAGAGCTTCTGGGAGAATGAATATCTTTGTTCTCTCAGGAGCTCTTCTTCTGTTTGACCGGAAAATACATATGGAAAATTCTTCCATAAAAAGTGTATTATGTGCCGGGGATGGGAATCACTTAAATATATTTATCAGAGTAACATATCTTCAGGCACAGGCGCTGTGAAATGCATTTCTTCTCCTGTGATTGGATGCCGGAAACGCAGATGATGTGAGTGCAGTGCCTGACGGCTGATATGGCTGTAATCCGGATTATAGAGAAATCTCCCGGAAGCGGATGACCGATGTAATTCATATGCACCCGGATCTGATGAGTGCGTCCGGTATCCAGCTTTAAGGCAACCAGAGAGTAGACCGGATCTGTATCTGTAATGGAAAGCCTGCGGTAATGGGTGCAGGCGTATTCACCATGTTTAAAATCGACTATGCGCTCGATGGTAGACCCCTCTTTTCTGGCAATTGGAGCAGTGATGGTTCCGTCTTCCGGGATGATTCCCGTGGCAAGTGCCAGATATTCCCGGTGGATTTCCCGGCGTGCCATCATGGCAGAGAGGAGAGAGGCACTGTAAAGATGCCGGGCAATGATCAGAAGACCGGTGGTGTCCCGGTCAAGCCGGTTAATGCAACGGTATACAAAAGGCTCGCCTTTCTCTTTGAAATACCATGCGCAGGCATTGGCAAGTGTGTTGTCATAATTTCCCTGGGAAGGGTGAATTGGCATTCCGGCAGGTTTATTGATGACCAGAAGGTCCGGATCTTCATATACGATCGAAAGAGGCAGATCTGACGGAACAATATTTTCGGAGAATTTTGTTTCGGTAATCCGGATGGCAAGCTGGTCGCCGGGAGTAAGAAGGGTGCGTGCCAGTACCGGGTCCCCGTTCAGACGGATTCCTTCCGTATCCTCTTTGATTGCCCGGATCAGAGAAGAAGAATATCCATGAGCTTTTAAAAACTCATGGATATTGGAAGTTTTCTGTTCGGTTATTGTATAATTCAGAATTCTTTCCCACATTACTTTGATTTCACTTCCCGCCATAATTCATTGTAGACAGCATCGTTTTTATCTCCAAGGAATTTGAAGGTCTCACATCCGGAGAGCTCGCTTGCATCCGGGAATGCAATCTTGCTGTTGCGGATGGACTCGTCTTCAATCAGTTCCCGTGCTGCTTCATTTGGAGTCGAGTAGGTGATGTACTCAAAGTTCTTCAGTGCGATGTCCGGACGGCAGAGGAAGTTGATGAACTTTTCTGCATTTTCCTTATGCTCTGCATTCTTCGGAATTACCCAGGAGTCGATCCAGATATTGGATCCTTCTTTCGGGATCACGTATTCCAGGTTTGGATTTTCTTTCTGTGTGTAAATGGCTTCACCGGAGTAAATAACACCGATGGCTGCTTCGTTTCCGATCATCTTGTCACGCACCTGGTCAACGACGTATGCCTGAACCAGTGGTTTCTGTTTGATCAGAAGATTCTTCGCTTCGTTCAGCTCGTCCAGGTCGGTTGAGTTCAGGGAATATCCAAGATATTTTAAGGTAACACCGAATGCATCGCGGACGCTGTCCTGCATCAGGATGCTGTCCTTGTACTTTGGATCCCAGAGAACAGACCAGGAAATCAATTGGTTCGTCTACCATGGTTTGTTGTAAAGGAATCCCGACAGTTCCCCAGCAATAAGGAACAGAGTATTTATTTTCCGGATCAAATGCTTTGGACTGATCCATGTAAGTCTTGTCCAATATTTTTGATATTCGGAATATTATCCCAGTTGATCTCGGCGAGAGATCATTCTCGATCATACGCTGGATCATATAGTCAGAAGGGCAGACCACATCGTAGGAAATGGCGCCGGACTGCACCTTCGGTACATGATCTCATTGGTTTCGTATTCTTCATAAACTACCTGGATACCGGTTTCTTCTTCAAAGATATCCAGAACATCCGGATCCAGATATTCGCCCCAGTTGTAGACAATTACCTTTTCGGAGCCGGAAATCTTTGTCTTTGAATTGTAGAAAAATCCGCCGGCTGTAATGACGATCACGAGCAGTGCCGGTACGACACGTGTTACGACGAGACGTATCGTGTGGTGTGCACGGGATGGCTTACGGATCGTGCCGTCTTTTTCGTGAACTTCTTTTTCCGGTTTTAAATTGACCAGGAAGAGAAGGAAGAGCACCGTTACAAACATGATCGTTGAGAGTGCGTAAATTCCGGACGGATTCCTTTTCGTACTTCACTGTAAATTTTGGTGGACAGGGTATCGATTCCAGGTCCTTTGGTAAAGTGGGTGATCACAAAATCATCCAACGACATGGTAAATGCAAGCAGGAAACCGGAAAGAATTCCTGGAAGGATATCCGGAAATACGACTTGAAAAAAGCGTAGATCGGAGAAGCACCCAGATCCAGTGCAGCTTCATAGGTCCGCCGGTTGGTCTGCTTTAGTTTTGGCATGACACTTAGGATGACATACGGGATATTAAAGGTTATATGTGCAATCAGGATTGTCGAAAATCCCATGTTCATACGGAATGCGATAAACAGCAGCATCATAGATACACCAGTCACAATGTCTGCGTTCAGCATCGGAATGTTGGTGACACCCAGCATAAAGGTACGAAACTTGCGGTTCATACTCTGGATTCCAATGGAAGCCAAAGTTCCGATCACGGTTGCAATCAGCGCAGAAAGAAGTGCGATGATCAGGGTGTTGTATAAGGTGCTCATGATCGCTTCATCCTGAAAAGGGATACATACCATTTTCCGGTAAATCCGCCCCATTTGGCACGGGTTCTGGAACTGTTAAAGGACAGAACCATCAGTGTCATGATCGGAGCATAGAGGAAGATCACGATCAGCAGTAAATATAAATTCTGTAATTTCTTTTTCATTAGAATGCTGTGCCCTCCCCGTCTTTATCGTATTTGGCGATCAGAGCCATACTTGCAATGATGAAGATCATCAGGACAAGTGAAAGTCCACTTCCTACATGCCAGTTGCTTCCCTGCTGGAATTCCTGTTCGATGACATTTCCGATCAGAAGGATCTTGCTTCCACCGAGGAGGTTGGAAATGACGAAGGTTGTAAGTGCAGGTACAAATACCATAGTGATTCCACTGATGATACCCGGAACACTAAGCGGAAGGATGATCTTGGTAAATGTCTGGAATATTTCCGGCACCGAGATCTCTGGCTGCGGAAATAACATCTTTGTCAATCTTTACAAGTACATTGTAAATCGGTAGCACCATGAACGGCAGGAAGTTGTAGACCATACCGAGGATGATCGCTGTCGGTGTGTTGATAATGTTCCATGAAGGCAGCCCGAAGAAATGGAGAACGGAGTTGATGACACCGTTTTTCTCCAGGAGGTTCTGCCATGCAAGAGTTCTGAGCAGAAAGTTCATCCACATCGGAAGGATGAAAACAAGTACTACGAAGCTGGACTGGTTTACATTTCTTCCGACAAGGATCATTGCCAGAGGATAGGCAAGGATCAGGCAGATCACTGTGCTGACAAATGCAAGCAGAAGTGCAAGCCCCAGAGCCTTTAAATTCTCAGGTGTTGTGATTTTGGCAAGGTTCATCCAGGTGAATTTTCCGTCATTGTCAGTCAGACCATAATAGAAGATCATGATCAGAGGAATGATAATGAAAGAAACTGCCCAGAAAAGGTATGGCCCAGCCAGGAGACGTTGCTATTCTTCAATTCCTACAGCCTCCTCATCTTCAGATTCCGGTTTTTTCATGATCTGAATATCAAACGGGTCAACATGGATTCCAACCTCAGTGCCAACCGGGAACATATCGGTGCTGTGTACCAGCCATTCATAGTTGTTGGCAAGGACTTCCATTTCATAGTGGACTCCTTTGAAAATCAGATGGGTAACGACACCCTTTAATGTGCCTTCTTCTGGTTTTACAAGATCGATGTCCTCCGGACGGATGACCGCATCGACCGGTTTGTTGGTTCCGAATCCGGTATCCACACACGGGAATTCGGCACCGACAATATTGACCAGCTTATCGCGTACCATGATGGCATTGAAAATGTTGCTATCGCCAATGAAGTCGGCTACGAAAGCATTTTCCGGCTCGTTGTAGATATCTTCCGGTGTACCGATCTGCTGGATGTATCCCTGATTCATGACAACAATCGTGTCAGACATGGTGAGGGCTTCTTCCTGATCGTGGGTAACGTAGATAAATGTAATTCCCAGCTCATTTTTTAAACGGATCAGTCATACTGCATGTCCTGGCGGAGCTTTAAATCCAGGGCACCGAGAGGTTCATCCAGAAGAAGAACTTTTGGTTCATTTACAATGGCGCGGGCGATGGCAATACGCTGCTGCTGCCCCCCACTTAAAGAATCCGGATAACGGTTCTGGTAACCTTCCAGATTGACCAGTTTTAATGCATAATGAATCTTATCATCGATGTAAGATTTTGATTTCCCTTTGATCTTCAGACCAAAAGCAATATTTTCAGCAATGGTCATATGGGTGAAAAGCGCATATTTCTGGAAAACAGTGTTGAGCTGTCGTTTATTCGGTGCAAGGGATGTAATGTCCTTTCCATCGAAAATTACTTTTCCGGAGTCCGGGTTTTCGAATCCGCCGAGGATACGCAGAAGCGTTGTCTTTCCGCAGCCGCTAGGTCCTAAAAGTGTGAGAAATTCATTTTCTCTGATATAAAGTTCAGGTCGTCCAGAACCAGATTGTCTCCATATGATTTGGAAACACCAACAATGTCAATCAGTTTGTTTGGCATATGTATAATCCTCCTGTGTACTTAAAACTTGGGGGAGTGCTGACCCAGATCAGGCGTGCCCCGGAAGAAGACGATGCTTCTATATAATGCTTTGCGTGGGGAGTAAAATAAAGGATTCTCCCTTTTTAGCTTTGTAGACCTTATTGCCTACGTGGATTTTGACGGAACCCTGAAGCACGTATCCGAATTCCTCACCTTCGTGTGGAAGATCCGGGTAGGTTGCACCGCCCGGAGCCAGGGTAAGACGGATCGGTTCCATCATATTGCGCTGGGCATTCGGAATGATCCATTCAATCGTATTCTTCAGATCAGTATCCTTTTTTCAAAATAATCCTCATCACCGAAGACAACCTGTTCTTCCTCATCATCGCTGAAAAATTCATTCAGATTGGTGCCGAGACACTGCAAAATATCAACCAGTGTGGCGATAGAAGGAGAAGTAAGATCCCGTTCCAGCTGGGAAATGAATCCCTTCGAAAGCTCACTCCCGGTCTGCAAGTTCTTCCTGGGTAAGATTTTTCGCAATACGGAGCTCCCTTACTTTCTGTCCGATATTCATAAATAGCTCCTTTCTGTAAATTGTTTGTAAAAATAAATAAACCTAGAGTTTAGTATTTCTATACACACGACAAGGTTTTATTATACTATAGTTTAGAGAAAAAGCAACCGTTTTATAAGGAAAATGGAGGCTTTTTTGAAAAATAAAAAACGGGTAAGAATTGACTAATTTTAGTTTAAATTATCTTCAGATCGCTTTTGAAAAATTGCACGAAAATCCTCCGAATCGAAAGGAAATTCGAGGGATTTTAGCTGATTACCGGAAAGTTTTGATTTGTCGATTCCATATGTTTGGAAGCGACAAATGATAGGATACTAATGAGGGTGTGGGAAGCTGATTCCTATATCCTTTTTTTGTTTTAAAAAACGATTGAATGTTATAATAATAGCAGATTGGAGAGCGATTAGAATTGAAATCGTTTTACAAAGACAATACTAAATTGTCAATAGGCATAGAAGGCGAATCGGGATATTATGCGGATGGTATCTGCGCTTCATATATATATGATTACGATAACGAGTATATACCGGCTCGTTCTTCCCAATCTTCTCATAAGGCAAATTATTGATACTTAATAAAGCAATATATGCTATACTGAGAACAGTTGTAATTCATTATAAATATCAGATAAACAGTTAAGTGGGGAGAGCAACAATATGCAATTGGGATGGATAGATTTTTCAAAGGAAGACAGGCAGAAGGCATTGGATGTGATTAACCTTCTGAGTGAACAGGGAGCAGTCGATGAACTTGGAATCGGTATAGTTCGTGATGCTTTTGCTAATTATTTCTTTCCTGGGACCTCAACCATCCAGACTAGAGCAAAGTATTTCCTTATTGTCCCATATGTGCTAAGGGAAGCTGTTGATGGCAGATATGGAAAGGATGTCAATAGAGTTTTAAGAGCTATAGATTCGGCTGAAAAAGATTGTGGTATCAGATTGTTAGAAGCTGATTCCAAAGCGGAAGGTGTTATTGGAACCCGTGTTTTGCCAAAGGACTGGGTAGCAAGAAAACCGTCAGATATCTACTGGAATGGAATTCGTACATTTGGAATATTCTGTGAGTATGGTCTGTCTATACAGGAGTATGTTTCATTGGCAGTAAAACTAAAAGAACAGAAGTCCGTCAGTCGCATGGGAAATAGAAATGATGATGCGGAAGAAAATGAGAGAGATGATTCAGATGCAGGAGATATCAGTAATGTTAGATTCTGGAATCTTCCGATTTATCATGATGACTGGCGAGACAACCTTACAATAGAGTTGACGCAGGAGGAAGCATTCTATCTGGATAAGCAGATTCAGAAGTCAACGAAAGGGTCTCTTTTGGAATATGTGCTGAAAAATCGTATTGATTTGAATAAATATGATGATTTTGCTTCTTTGACGGTTGAATTATCAGAAAAAGTAAATGAAAAGATGGCATATATGATGAAGCTTGCCTGCGATTTTAATAATCTGGTGTATATGGCAAGAGTAAGATACAATGTTATGCTGTCAGAAGGCGAGAATATTTATGCAAATGATGAATGGCGCAAGCTACTTCCGGATATCAGGCATAATGCAACAGTCGATCTGGATGCTGTCTTTGCAGAATTGCAGCTGATAAATCCAAGAGCAAAGAGCTTCCTATGCGGGATACAAACAGCATTTATGGCATCGGATATTGATATGGCTGATGAACTGATTTGTAAGAGGGAACGGAGCCTGAAAGGAGCAGCCAGAGCAAAGCTAAGCAGAACAAAAGAATTTGATCATTCCAAATGGGTAGGTGGTGGAATGCTTGATTACAGATTCTCGAATGCCAGAAGAATTGTGAATGACATCTATGCTGGGGAGGTGAGTGCTGATGTTTAGACCGGATTCAAACAGAGATAGAACTGATTATAGCAGTATTTTGATGCCTCCGGACGGATATAGACTGGATAGAGCAGTAGGCACTACATATTCACTTGACCTGGAAGCACTCACAGCCGTGGCGATATGCCTTGGATTATCTGAAGAAACAGATAGTAAGCTTATGCAAAATCCAATTGGTATGCTGAATGCATTGCAGAAGGTGTCAGATAAAATCGTGCTGTTTTGTGAAGCAGGTCAGATTAAAGTACCAACAAAACCGACCGCACTATCTATTTTATTAGAAAAAATAGTAGTAGAAGTCGCACTGCCAAAGGATAGACAGCTTGGTCGATACCCATCATTTCATCCGAAAACATGGGTATTAGCATATGTAAACGCTGAGGGAGATAAAAAATATCGTTTTGTGGTAATGAGCAGAAATCTGACTTTTGACCGGAGCTGGGATATCAGCTTTGCAATGGATAGCAGTGAAAATATCAGACAGAAGAAAAAGACACAGCCTATTTGTGATTTCCTGGATTATCTTGTAACGAATGTGCACAATACCAGCAATAATGCCGGAAAGAAAAGGAATTTGATTCGCGGATTATGTGCAGACATTAAGGATGTTTCCTTTTCGCTTGAAAGTAAAATATTTGGCGAGAATTTTGAAGTGCTTCCACTTGGCATTGGAAAAAATGCTTACCAAATGCAGGATGATATTCTGTTCTGCAAGGAAAAAGGAAATGCCAATTCGACATTTAATGAGCTTGTAGTGATGTCTCCGTTTTTGTCAGAAAGTGTGATTGCTGATTTTAACCTTACAGACAGGGCATTGTCAGACTGTAAGAGAACACTTATTACCAGACGTTCCGAGCTTGGAAAACTTAAAACATCAGATGTAGATAATTTTACCATCTATGCATTAAAGGATGAAATTATAGATGGTGAGGATGAAATTTCAGATGAACTGACGGATAAAAAGAAGCAGGATATTCATGCGAAAATTTATCTGAGAAGGAAATATTCAGATGTTGATCTGTATCTTGGTTCCATGAATGCTTCCTATTTTGCAATTAATAAAAATGTTGAATGATGCTGTGGCTTGGTACAAAGAATATGTATCTGAATGGGGATAAATTTTTAGAGGATATATTCTGTGGACCGGCAGGAGATGTAAAGAATCCATTTGAACAGGTTACAGTAACAGATGCTGTTTTGGAAACAGAAAGTGACAATAGAAATCTGCTGGAGCAGAAAATTAAGGACTTGTGCCGTGTGAAAAGGCAGGCTGTAATTTCGGAAGATAATGAGAATGCCGGAAAGTATAAGATAGAGGTTGAGTTTGGCGGTATTGGAATCTGATAGTGCAATTACAAGTATCACCATTTAATTCCAAGCAGGAGCAGTTACTAGCAGAACACATTGAGTTTTCAGAACTTGAGATATTACAGTTATCTGAGTTCTATGAGATTACTGCAAGATCAGGTGATGATACGATCCGAAGAATTATTATGATTCCTACAAACGGTTTTCCAGATGACAGAGAAAGTGCTGCAGTAAACAGTGTTGTAAAGGACAGAGCTTCATTTGTGGAATATATTGCTTTTGTATTGGGGGATGATTATATTGCATCCATGCTTGAAGGAAAGCAGATGGGAGAATCCGGCTTTTTTTGTAATTCAAGCGATGCTATGCCGGCACTTTATGAGAAGATGCTTAAGACTTCGGTAGACGAACCGGAAAGAATAAAAGATATCGGGTATTTACTTAAAATGGTCACTGATAATGAGATTATACCGGATGAATTTCGTGAACTTATGAAACGTTTTGTACTACTTTGAAAATCAGAAGATAACGAGGTGATGTTATGTCACAATTTAATATAGATGAAATCGAAAAGCGTACCCTTGCCGGTCTGAAAGATTTTCAAAGAGCTACTGTAGAAAGAGTGGAGTATCTTTTCAGGCATAATCAGAATCGTGTGCTTGTTGCTGATGAGGTCGGTATGGGAAAAACACTTATTGCCAGAGGGGTCAATTGTGAAGACGGCGAAGACTTAAGAATTGAAGAAAAGGATGAGCTGTTTAAAGTGATATATATTTGACTCTAATCAGAACATAGCAAATCAGAACATTAGAAAAACTTGATGTGACAGGAAAAAGTATTGGTTCAGTAGCTGATACAAGATTATCTATGCAGCATTTGAAGATTACTGAGCAGGAGAATGATCCTCAAGTAAGGAAGGTTACATACAGCTTATTCCGCTTACACCAGAAACATCTTTCCGTATGACCTCAGGAGGAGGAAGTGTACAGGAAAGAGCATTAATGTTTGCAATCTTAAAGAGAATACCTGACTTTAAAGGACATATGACATCTCTTGAAAAGTTTATGATACTGGATGCTGTAAAAGCATGGGATGGATGGGCAAAATGTAGCTTTGAAAATCGTGTGGTTGAATGTGAAAAGATGACGAATGGTGTCTATCCACAAAATGTAATTGATAAGATTTTAAATTATTCGGAATATAGTGAAATCAAGGACATGCTACTTAATCATTTGCATGAAAGAAGATATAATAAACAGCTTACATATTCCAATTATTATGTAATGAATAAATTACGTGTGATGTTTGCGAGAATCAGTGTATCCATGCTCGAACCAGATCTTGTAATCATGGATGAATTCCAGAGATTTAAATTTCTTCTATCATCTGATGACAGTGAGCTTGGCATCCTTGCACATAGTTTTCTTAGCGGACATGATACAAGAGTGCTTCTGCTGTCAGCAACACCATATAAATTGTATTCTACCCTTGAAGAAATTGATGAAAATCAGCTGGACGAACATTATGCAGAGTTCTTTCAGGCTATGAACTTCCTTTTTGACGATGAGTCAAAGATACAAGTTTTAAGGAAATCTGGAAAACTATTCCGTTGCTTTAAGTGAATTAAAAGCTGGAGACAGTGCAATTATCCGTATGAAGGAACTTGCGGAAAACGCCATGTATCAAGGAGTCAGCAGGACAGAACGAATATCTGTCATGGATTCTGGGGATTATACAGATGACAGCAGTGTGAAACACCATCTGCGGATAGACGGGAACGATATTAATTCTTACATACAGATGTCACGATTATTGTCAAAAACAGATTCAAACATACGTTGCCAGTAGATTATGCAAAGAGTTGTCCTTATCTTATGTCTTTTATGAAAAAATACAAAATAAAAGAGCAGATAGAAAAATATTATACGAAACATCCCGATGAATTTGGAAATGAAAGAGAACAGAACCTTTTGTGGCTGAATCGTAACAAAATAAATAAATATGATGAACTAGCCGAAAACTAATGCAAGGTTGAAGCATTGAAAGAAAAGGCATTTATTGGTGGGGCGGAAAAATACCTGTGGATTCCACCATCAATGCCATATTATGAGATGCAGGGAGCATATAAAAACAGCAAAGGGTTTTCAAAAATACTTGTTTTTTCTGCATGGGAGATGGTTCCACGAATGATTGGTGCTATGGTTTCCTATGAGGCGGAAAGACTTACAGTTGGAAAATTGGTACATCAGATAAAGAACCAGGATAAGAAGAATACAGGTTATTTTGCGGAAGGTTCGAGAAGATACCCAGTGGCAAGACTGAGGTTTAATGTCTCAAATGGAGAAGTAAGAGGCATGAGCCTATTTGCACTGCTTTATCCATCTAAGACACTTTCGGATATGTATTTACCGATTGAGTCATTGAATAATCATGAATCATTGGAAGTTATAGAAAAATCGGTACGGCTGAAATTGAAAGAGAAGCTTGTAGTAATCAATGAAAAGTATGGTGATTCGTCTAGCAATAAGGAGGATGCCAGATGGTATTATCTCGCACCGATGCTCATGGATGGAGTCATTTATGCAAAACATTGGATAGACGATATTGTGTGGGAAATGAATGTTGATGAAGAAGATACAACATCTGAGGTCAGAAGCAGTTCGAAGGATAAAAGAAATAAAGGATTTCTTGCTCATATTGATAGGCTAAGAAGTTATCTCGATGCACCGGAAGAGATTCATCTTGGAAGAAAGCCGGATGATCTTCTGGAAACATTGGTAAATATGGTATTAGGATCGCCAGCAATATGTATTTATCGTTCAAATGGAAGAAGCACAGCCAGAGCAACATCACTGGCAAAAGTGTTTGTGAATAATTTTAACTTACCGGAGTCAACAGCTATCATTGACCTTGCCTATGGCAGATGCAGAGATGATAATTCTCATTGGCAGAACGTACTTAAATACTGTAAAGATGGCTGCTTTCAGGCGATGATTGATGAGTATATCCATATGTTGAAGGAAACGGCGGGTTTTCAGTCAGAGGGTAACCAGTATCAAATCGTTCATGATATGATGATGGATTCATTGAAAATACATACAGCTACCTATATCGCTGATACTTATTCTGATTTCAAAAAGCGTATCAACGGAGCTGACAAGAAAAGTGACGGGTGTCGAATCAGGTCGAGTTATGCGGTTGGATTTACAAAGGATGCGGGAGATAATTCCAAGGTAGTCATGCGTAAAGAAAACATTAGAAATGCATTTAATTCACCAATGCGTCCGTTCGTGCTTGCTACAACATCTATCGGGCAGGAAGGACTTGATTTTCATAATTACTGTCGTGTGATTATGCACTGGAATCTTCCAGGGAATCCGATTGATTTAGAACAAAGGGAAGGCAGGATCAATAGATTTAAGTGTCTGGCAATCAGACAGAATGTTGCTGATAAATATGGGAAAGCGGAGGGCATCACATTTAAGCGGGACATATGGGCAGAAATGTTTGAGGCAGCCAAAGCGGAAAAGCAGGATGACCAGTCAGAGCTTGTACCATTCTGGTGTTTCGGAAAAAATCAGAGTGTAAAAATAGAAAGACTTGTACCAATGTATCCTATGAGTAAGGATGAGGTTAATTATGAAAGGCTGATAAAGATACTGTCTCTTTACCGGCTTACATTAGGACAGGCAAGGCAGGAAGAACTTCTGGAGTATTTATTCAAGGAGTTCAAGGACACAAGTGGATTGAAGAAACTGTTTATCGACTTGAGTCCATTTTCAAAGAGAAAAGAAGGTTGAAGTGATGAGAATACTTTTTGTAACATAGCGTGGATGAAGGAGTATCGAGGAAATGAAGATGGAAAGGATATTCCGTTAAATGGTGGAAGTTTTGTTGACAAGACAGGAGACGCACATGAAAAATATAATTTTACGCCGGTGAATATGGAGGGCAGGGAAGGGTTATATTGTCTGGGATTCTTCGAGACAAAATCACATAATGAGAAAGATGTCAATCAAATGCGGATTGAGAATATTGCGGGGTGTGAGCTATTAAAAAAAGAAGAATCAGTAGATGATGTGCTTGTTGTGTATTGTGCAAAACATCCAGCACATAAGTTTACAACAGTTATTGGCTGGTACAAGCATGCTACTGTTTACAGGCATTATCAAGAGGCAGTGTTTGCTCCTGAAGATATACAATATTACAATGCAATAGCCAAATCGTCAGATTGTGTTTTGCTCCCTACAGGTACCAGAGCAAGAAAAGTTCAATGGGAAGTTCCAAGAAAATCAAGTGGTTGGGCTTATGGTTTTGGACGAGCGAATGTCTGGTATGCCAGTGAAGAGGATAGCAGGTTGCAAGATTATCTTGCAAGATTAGAAAAACAGATTAACGAATATGATGGCGAAAATTGGATTGAAAAGTATGCTGAGTAGGTGTTAAACAAAGGATAGAACGAGGGAGGAATAGCAATGGCGTATGGAAGTCTATAGAGCTGTTTTTGGTCAATGGAACAGCGGATAGCTTGACTATAGCGGAGCTGTCAAATTGGAACGGAAAAGCAATTAAGATACCAAGAATTGAAGTGTCTTCGTGCTATAGAGAGGATATTGCTCAAGCGGGAGTATATTTCCTCTTTTGCAAAGAAGATGATGGAACAGATTCAGTATATATCGGAGAAGCGGAAAATGTAAAAGAACGTTTGTTGCAACATTTGCGAGACTATCAAGCTGAAAAAGAGAAATATTATTGGACCACGGCAGTGATTTTTATAGGGAGAGACCTGAACAAGGCATTGATTCGTTATCTTGAAAATCGATTTGTAGACATTGCAAGACAGTGTAAACGGTATCTGGTGCTTACAAAAAACACATATCGAAATACGGTGATGAAGGAATCGCAAATAGCAGTCATGGAAGAATTTATTGATAATGTGAGAATTTTGATAAGTGTTTTAGGATACAAAGTATTGGAACCTGTCAATAAACCAGCAACTATAGAAGAAAATGATGGTAACGAAATTGAAAAAGAAGAAATAAAGTTGCACTTAGAGAGAACGGTGAAGGGAATAGGAAAGATAGAAGCTGATGGTATTCGTACATCTGAAGGCTTTGTAGTGCTAAACGGGAGTCATATTGCTCCAGAGGATGATGAGACGATCTCAGCAGGTATTAAAGAAAAGAGAAATAAAGCTAATATTGTAGAGGGTATTCTACAGGAAGATGTTTTGTTTTCAAGTCCATCTGGTGCAGCAATGTTTGTGGTAGGTAAGAGTGCTAACGGATTGACAAGCTGGAAAAATGCAGACGGTATTACACTTAAAGATATTGAAAGCGATGAAACAAAATGAAACTAATGTTATTGCGAATCGGATGAGAATTGAATGTGACTTTGTTTAAGTTTACGAATGAAATTCTTGGAGTATAGGAGCAAGATGGATGTGTGGAATGACATATATAAGCCTGATTTGATTGGAAGTGAGGGCGGTACGATTATTGCAGATGAGGAATATAAAGAATCGTGCAGGATAACCTTGGAAAGATGTGAAAGGTATGATGCAATTACATGTGGTGTATATGGAAGTATGATGCATACAACTTTTTGTGATAAAAGTCATAGTCAGGAAGTATTTGATAACATGAAAAGAGATCTACAGGAATTTATTGATAAGGATACAACAGCTGAGGAAGAAGATATTTTCTATGAAGAGTTTACAAGTAAATATTGATTGGAAGATTGGTTTGATGACAGGAAAATGGAACAGATTCTGCATCAGAAACCGGTTCAGTTGAAGCGAGAGGCAGAATACGAACAGCAGAGCTTATTCTTATAATGGTTCAGAGGAGGAATAGAAAGATGCAAATATTTGTTGATGCAGATGCCTGCCCAGTGGTTGCAATCATTGAAAAGATTGCAAAAGAAAATAGTATTCCGGTAACGTTGTTGTGTGATACGAATCATGTTCTGTCATCGGCTTATAGTGAAGTGATTGTAGTAGGGGCAGGAGCAGATGCAGTAGATTATAAACTGATCAGTATCTGCATAAAGGAGATATTGTCGTATCACAGGACTACGGTGTTGCAGCAATGGCACTGGGAAAAGGTGCATATGCCATTCATCAATCGGGTAAATGGTACACGAATAACAATATTGATCAGATGCTCATGGAACGTCATTTGAATAAAAAAGCCAGAAGAAGTTCCCATAAGAATCATATCAAGGGACCGAAAAAACGAACAGAAGAAGATGATGTAAGGTTTGCACAGTCTTTTGAAAAAATGCTCATGATGATACAGGAAGAAATTTCAAAAGAATACTAAAACAATGGAGACAGGGAGATGCAGTTATGAAAAGAGGCTCTTGCCAATGCTGTTTATCATCGAGGCGGGGATTTCAGAATTTGTGATGGTCAGAGCAGCAACTGTAGATTTGGAGGCTGTTACAAACAGGAAATTTACAAAAAATATGCAGAAGAAAAAGGAGAAGGTATCATGAGAATAGCAGTAACATATGAAAATGGACAGATTTTCCAGCACTTTGGACACACAGAGACATTTAAGATTTACGATGTAGAGGAAGGAAAAGTAGTACATTCAGAA
>ENA-OQCS01000762-OQCS01000762.1-human-gut-metagenome-genome-assembly--contig:-NODE-762-length-17920-cov-2.680998_pt1 | contig 17920 bp, 23 predicted proteins | sample MGYA00242757_ERZ504575 | MGnify/ENA primary metagenome ERZ504575 (study PRJEB26092, sample SAMD00036297) | human gut metagenome | host: Homo sapiens | study: EMG produced TPA metagenomics assembly of...
ATGTAAAAGAGCATCACATGGATAATGTGGTCTTTATCCCGTATCAGGAGTAAGGCTGACCTTATATATTCTTTGAAACGCCGGTGATGTCCACTGGTGCGTGAACGCAAAGGGCATTAAAGGCGTGAGTTGCCCGTCAAAGGCATACGGCATAATGGCCGCTTCGAAGCCCATTTTAGGGGTTCTGGAGTCAGGCTCAGAGGTTCGATGCTTGATTGAGGACACAAAGGGCGGACTATGCTGTGAGCCGGGTGAGTATGACAAGGTAGAAGAAAACATCCGCTGGTTCATTGATAATGCAGGGAGCAGCGAGTTGAAGGCGATGGGAGCCAGAGGCCGTGAGAATCTGGAGAAGAATCTGACCAGAAACGTAAGTGTACAGAAGTATGCAGAAGAAATTCTGAAGCTGTGATTCGAGTCGTTCCATTGTTAGTACAGAAGGGCTGGAGGAATCTAATTAGTATATTTCGGAGATAGAGATTAAGATGATTCAATTTATAGAAGTTGTAAGGGCAATAGCTACTATGCTTATTGCTAACTCACATTTTAAAGGTGTTTATCCAACGGATCTGTTGTCGTTTGGTGGTGGCTTTGGATTAGCACTGTTTTATATGATCAGCGGTTTTCTATTGGCAAATATTAAACCGAATGCAAAACTGACATCCTGGTATACAAAGAAAGTCGTTCGTTTATACATACCGTTAGTTATTTTGAAATTGATTGAAATGCTTATTGGATACCTGAAAATTGAAACGGTGGGGCAGTTCTTTAGAGAGTTTATTTTTCCAGCATCTTGGTTTGGTGCATCGATGATTATTCTCTATTTGGTATATTACTGGATTGTCAAATTTTTATATGCAAAAAAGGGCATGTCATCAATTTGGATTGTCGATATATTCGTTGCAATATCTTTTTTAGTAATGTTTGTCACGAAGAGTAAAGTTGGAATGTTTAGCTTGGAAACATTACAAATTGCTGATTCGTTTGGAATCGAAACACCTTATATTATCTCGCTCCCGATTTGGCTGACTTCAATGCTGGTAGGTTTTCAACTTAGAAAGCGGTATGACAGTTTGAAAACAAAGCAAAAAGGAAAAAAGAAATGGCTGTACATAGGCGGTATTTTTATCTTTATGATTGCCTTTTTTGTAGTAAAGCTTTTTGAAAAGCGAGGAGCAGAAACAGTTTTGATGATTTCTCTTCCCGTTATTTATGTTGGCTTTGCTTATTGCGTATTCTGCTTTTTAAGAGAATTGGAAGAAAAAGTACAAAAATTCCCAGATAACATCCTAAAGCAGGTGGTCTTTCTCGTGAGTTCATGCTCACTGGAAATTTATTATATTCAATTCCCATGGATTCATCTGTTCAGGAATTATGTCTTTCCGCTGAATTGGATTTTAATTGTTTCCGTTACTGTGGTTAGCGGATATGTGCTACATCGTATTTCTAATATTGTATTTGATATGTTTATGAGGAAAGTTGGTAAATAAAATGAGTAAAAAAATATTATTGACAGGTGCATCGGGTTTTATTGGAACGAACCTTTTGGAAGATCTGCTTGCAAAAGGATATGAAGTAAAGAATTTGGATTGGAATGAGCCTAAAATTCCTGCCCGAAAAAATCTTTGGGAAGATGTGAATATTATCAATTACGAAGATTTTGAAAAAGCAGTCGTCGGCTTTAATCCAGACTATATTGTTCATCTGGCAGCAAGAACCGATTTGGATGGAAAAACACTTGAAGATTATGACCAGAATATTACCGGCGTTGAAAACCTTATGAAAATTATTCATAAGCTGCCGAATCTGAAGAAAATCATAATAACGTCCTCTAAATTTGTTACAAGAAATGGATATAAAATTAAGAATCAACATGACTATTGCCCGCATACAAAGTATGGCGAAAGCAAAGTAGAAACTGAGATTCGTGTGTGGAATGATACACCTGATTGTGACTGGTGCATTATCCGGCCGACATCGATTTGGGGACCTTGGTTTGGGGTTCCTTATAGAAATTTCTTTGATATGGTTATGCGGCGGATGTATTTCCACATTGGACATATCAAGTGCCATAAGACTTATGGATATATTGGCAATGCAATTTACCAGATTGAGCAGCTTCTCTTTAATGAAACGAAAGATGAGAATAATAAGGTTTTCTACATAGGCGATGAACCACCGTATGAGATTAATGAGTGGGCAGATGAGATCGCAGCAGAACTGGGATTTAAGGTTCCGACCATGCCAGTTTGGTTTGTAAAATGTCTGGCAAAATTTGGCGATTTTCTGGGGTTGTTCCATATCCACTTCCCGATGCAGTCTTTTCGATTTGGGAATATGACGAATGATGGAATCAATGATATGAGTAATACTTACAAAATTGCTCCTGAAATGCCTTATACAAGACTTGAGGGAACCAAGGAAACGATTGCTTGGATTAATAAATACGAAAAAAGAAAGGGTAAATAATATGACAGCAGCGGATTCATTGATTGGATTGGTAAATCCAAAACCCAATAGCACTGTTATGATTTACGATGTCCATGCCAGTGAATCAGGTGCATTAGCAATCCTTGATGATTTATATAAACAAATTAGAGCGTATACCGACAAATCTGTGAAATGGGTATTTATTGTAAGTACGCCACATTATGAAGAAACGAAAGAAATTACAGTAAGAAGATTCCCGTGGGTGAAAAAAAACTGGGGTTATAGATATTACTTTGACACAGTAACAACGAGAAAACTCCTTAATGAATTTAAACCAGATAAAGTTTTTTCGCTACAGAATAAAGGTATAGATTTCTATAACAAAGAACAGCTGGTGTATTTACATTTGCCGTTCATACTTACAGATCATAAATTTAGTATGAAAGTCGATGGGAAAAAACTTGGGCATATCAAAACATCATCAGTAAAAGCATTTTCAGATCACTTCGGAAAGTGGATATGACTATCGTGCAGACGCAGTGGATGAAAGATGCACTTGTAAAAAAGGCTGGTGTAAATGCAGATAAAATTGTAATTCAGCAGCCGTATATTAAATGTAATGACATAAAAAAATTTGTGGATTGTCCAGAGAACAGGAAACGGATTTTTTATCCGGCAACTTCGTTTACATATAAGAACCACAGGACGCTTTTGAAAGCTTTGGATTATGCGCAACGAAAAGGGTTGAAAGATTACGAGGTTATCTTTACGATTCGTCCAGATGAGAATGAATGTACACGGCAGCTTCAAGAATTTGCGGAAAAGAACAGTTTAAATGTAAAGTTCAATGGACCGATTCCAAGAGAAAAGGTTTTTGAGATGTATGCAAAATCGATTCTGGTATTCCCGTCTTATGTTGAGTCTTTTGGACTTCCGCTACTTGAGGCAAAGCTGACCGGGACATATATCATAGCGAGTGACACGCCATTTTGTCGAGAAATATTGAATGGTTATGATAACGTGGAATTCTTTGAAGAGATGGATTACAAGAAACTTGGCGAACAGATTCTTTTGAGGATGCAGTAATGGGAAGATATTTAATAAAAAAAAAGTCAAATAGTTGCGATAATGGTGTTCCTCATAGAGATTTTAGGTGCTTTAGCATTGGCCCAGACCAATACAACTGAAAGCGTTTTGGAGAGAATTGGATGGGTTGCGATTTTGTACTGTATCCTTTCTGTGAGTGTTCTGTACTATGTTAGAAGAGAGTGGGATATTTTTCTTATATTCATGGTAATGTGTTATTTGTTCTCTTTTGGACAGTGCATTTTAGTAGCATTTGGATATAAGTTGGGGATTTTTGCTTTCTCAATGGCTAGAGGATTCTTTTCAAATAAAGAAATTTTGGATGCGGGTGCATTTAGTTTTTTTTCAATTGCTTTGACAGGCATTGGGTTTTGCCTATATCGGAAGACAAATATTGGCGGTAAGACAGCAATTCGCCCGGTGCTACTAGCAATAATTTGTGCAAAATAGCATGGGTTCTTTTGATTGTATCAGCGGTTCCAACTTTTTATGAACTATATAAGGATATGACAACCGTATTTTCAGTAGGATATGGAAATACTTTGGGAAATGCTACAGGCATTGACAAGATATTTGTACTGATATCGGGATTCTATATAAGCGCAGTGCTAATACTGTATTGCTTTGAGGAAAAGAAACGTTACATAGTGTACCTTGCATTGGGCTTATATTCAATAATGCAATTGCTTGGAGGAAGCCGGATATCAGTTTTTCGATTGGCGATAGTTCTACTGATTATAAGTAATCTACTTCGTAAGGAAATTAATAAGAAAAGATTAGTATGGATTTTCTTATTTGGGCTTATAGGAGTGTTTGCTTTTTCATTTGTGTCAAGTGCAAGAAATTACATTTATTTAGCCGACGATGTTCAACTGTTCTTTAAGAAAACAGCAGGCGACCTGTGGGAAAACAACTTTATAATTTCTGCCATTAAAGAAATGGGAAACACACAGGTTATTAATACGCTGGTATATTCTTTGTGTCCGTCAAAAGTTGAATATCGATATGGTTTATCTTTTGTTAGGAGCATTTACAGTATTTTCCCTAATGTTTTCAATTTGAAATACATCAGTATTGATGAGATCTTTTCTGGGTTCTACACTGTAACCAATGCTGGATGTGGTGCATCTTTTATAGCAGAAGGATATTGGAATTTTGGATATTTTTCTGCATTTTTCTTCCTTGCTTTAGGATATATATGGGCAGTGTTGGCGGATAGATTTAAAAGAATCTGTAACGAGGAATATGTAAATCCAGAAAAAGCATTTTTGATTGTATATTTAATGTACTTTATGATTTTTCTTGTTAGGAGTGAAAGTATCGAATTGGGTCGATCTTTTGTATATTATGCGTTGGTCCCGATTTTGATGAGTAAAACATTACATAGCAACCGGGGGGGGTAAGACAAGCTAAAGAACAGATTGCTCTTATTCTCTCTTCCCTCAAATACGAATTTCAAAAAGCACATGGTGTGTTACAGTATTGCTACTTCTCTGAGAGGGAGGTGGCGATGCTGTGATACGTGTACGAGATTTTAAACAGGTTATTAGTGGAGCTTTTCTAATTGGATTTTTTCTGCTTTTGCTGTTTTGCGTTTCTGGAGAAAGTGAACTAAGTAAAAGAATCGTTGTCTTTTCGATAGAAGGAAGTAAGCCTATTCTTGCAGCAATTATGTTGTTATTGGCTTTCTGCCTTACATGTGTTCATGGAATGAAGGTGAGAACAGACAGTATAACAAAGCTGCTGATAGTAAGATTTGTTCTTTATTTGATACCTTGCTTTTTTGTACAGGAAAGTTCTCAGTTACAGATTGGTTTGATTGCGGCTGTTGCTTGCTCCTTTATGGCGTATTCAGTTGGAAAGGAAGGTATATGTACAGATAAATTTATAGCCTTTGTAATGTGTGTAGCAGCCATTGTCATATCGTTGCAGGTTCTTACAACAGCGCAGGTAAGAGGTCTGAGCATTAATTCATCGGATTTGAAATGGTGGATGGTTATACCAATAGGCCAGACAAATGCGATTGGAACCTACTTTATCCCAATGATCATTGTGATAGATGGATATAGAAACACAAGAAAAGGAATGTTTAGAAACATTCTAACAATCATAGAAGTGTGTCTAATCGCATCAATTTTGTTCATGGGTCAAGATCGACACTAGTATTAATAGGAATCTATCTGATTATTCGGTATTTAGTGCCACGGGCTAAAATCAGTAAGCAGATGATGACAAGGATGTTGGTAATTATTCCAATTATTATTGTTGGCCTAATAGTTTTCTTGATGAAAAATATGAGCGTTATGGTACAGTTTGCGGGTCAGTTTAGTTTTGACTCTTTGACTTACACAAGATTTAAGGTTTATCAAGAAGCCTTGGCAGTATTTGGACAGCATCTTTTATTTGGTAGGGGAGCATATGCCTATAAAGTATATGATGCGGTAATGGCACATAATTTTGTGCTCGAGTCTTTGATTGAAAGTGGAATATTGGGTTCAGTTCCTTTCTTTGTAGCGTTAATTATATGTTTAAAGAGAATGAGCCAATCGAAGAGAATGCAGAATACTTATCTGTATGCAGTGGGATTCATGCTAATCAAAGCATTGATGGAGCCGACATTTTATTTATCATCTTTTGAGATTTTCTTTTGGGTGTTTGTGGGTTTCGCTATGCGCCAGGAAGAAAATAAACAAGAGAAAACAATCTAAACTAAAAACGAATTCCAGGAAGGATCAGTGATATGAAACAAAAATCGTTAGGAGTAAATGCGTTGCTTAATGGTATAAAGCAATGTTGTTCAATAATTTTTCCACTTATTACATTTCCATACATTTCTCGTGTACTGGGAAGTGATGGGTATGGGAAATATAGCTTCTCGTACTCTGTAACGAATTATTTTATATTACTGGCCGCGCTTGGAATTTATACCTATGCGATTCGTGAAGGTGCCAAAATACGAGATGATCAAAAAGCGATAAACCAATTTTGCTCACAGGTTTTCTCAATCAATGTTTGTTCTGCTGCGATTTCATTACTGTTACTTTTTGCTATGGTGTTTTTCCTGCCTAAGTTTTCCGGGTATAAAGCATACATCTTCATTCAAAGCACTGCGATTGTGATGGCTGTCATAGGAACGGACTGGGTCAATGGTATATTTGAGGACTACTTTTTATATCACGGTACGTTATATAGCGGTCCAGTGTATATGCCTATTGGCGATGTTTGTTTTTGTAAGACGTTCGGAAGATATTATTCCGTATTGCATTATATCAGTTTTGGCAACAAATGGTGGAAACCTGATTAATGTATTTTATGTTCGTAAATATGCAAAAATAAGATTCATATTTAATATGAATTTAAAAAGACATTTAGTGCCGCTTTTGATTCTGTTTGTGAATTCGATTGCGATTACGATCTATGTAAACTCGGACATTACCATGCTTGGATTCTTTGAATCTGATGCACAGGTAGGTGTTTACAGTTTTGCATCAAAAATATACAACTTACTGAAACAGCTGATCAATGCGGTAATCGTTGTCTCAGTTCCTCGTATTGCATATATTTTAAAAAACAAGCCTGAAGAATATAAGGTGTTCATAAATAGAATTTTTTCAGCCTTAAACATCATACTGCTTCCGATAATTGTTGGGATGTTCTGTATGAGCGATTCCATGATTTTGCTTGCCGGCGGTGAACAGTATATTTCGGGTGATGCTGCATTGAAGATACTAAGTGTTGCTACGCTGTTTGCGATATATGCATCACTCTTTACAAACTGTGTGCTTATTGTTAACCGCCAAGAAAAATATTGTCTTAACGCGACTGTTATTTCTGCGATAGTGAATGTTGGACTGAATTTTATATTGATGCCTTGGCTTGGTATGATTGGCGCAGCAATTACGACAGTCTTGGCGGAATTTGTAAATTGTGTGATGCAGATACATTTTTCAAAACCTTTCTTCAATTGGAGAACATTGGGAATCAAACCGATTATGTCATGTGTATGCGGAAGTGCTGCTATTGGAGTAATCTGCATGATATGTAATCGGAGTTTTGATTGCAGCTTATGGAGAATGATAAGTGCGGTTTTAATTTCTGTAGTGGTATATGCAGGAATTTTAATTCTTATGAAGAACCCGTATGCACAAGATACCGTAGAAATTATAAGGAAGAAAATTGGAAAAAGGAAGAAATCATGAAAGAGAAAATATCAGTCGTAATGACAACGTATAATGGCCAAAAATATCTGTTAGAGCAGTTAGAGTCGTTACGAAATCAGACTTTTAAGATAGATGAAGTCATAATCATGGACGATTGCTCGCAAGATGAAACCCCTAATTTGATTCGAAAATACATAGCCGATAACGATCTAAAAGGATGGAAGCTGATTGAAAATCAGACAAACCAAGGATGGAAAAAAAAATTTTAAACTTGGCTTTGATTTGGCGACAGGAGATATATCTTTCCCTGTGACCAGGATGATATCTGGCACCTTGATAAAGTGCAGAAGATGACGGAATGTATGAAAAAGCATCCTGAAATTGAGTTGCTTGCTGCAAACTATACGACTTTCTTCTCCGAAAATGATACCGGAAGCGGCAGTAAACTGTATGCGGCTCGGAGTAAGGAAATGAAATCTGATGAAAGTATTGAAATGCTTGGAATAGACCCAAAGTGGCCGTATGTTAATAGACCGGGATGTGTCTTTTGCTTTACGAAATCATTTTATGATTCCATTTCTAGCAAGTGGGATGCAAAATATCCACACGATGCAATTTTGTGGCGCTTTGCACGAATGGATCATGCATTGGCGTTGTTGAATTATCCTGTAATTGATTTCCGTAGACATGGTGACAATGCCACAAGTGAAGAAAACCGTACAAAAGAAAGCAGAATCCGAACGTTTAATGATTATATTTCTTTTCATGAGATGGCTCTTGAACGGGTAACATTAGAAGAAGATAAAAAAATGTTAAAAAGAGGAATAGAGTTTCTTGAAAAACGAAAACGATTTTTTGAAACGGAAAACATTCTGAGTTGGATTGAGTTGGCGATAAAATATCAAGCCTTTTACCTCACTGGAAAAGGCTGCTTGGGTGATTTGTATTTTGTCTATAAAAAATAATTCCAAAATGAAAGGACAAGAATAAAGATGGATAATGAAACTTTAAGAAAAGTTCAGTTGGCACAATTGGAAATTGGAAAAGAAATTAAAAGAGTCTGCGATGAGAATGGAATAAGTATTTTCTTGATTCTGGTACGCTTTTGGGAGCAATTCGCCACAAAGGATTTATTCCGTGGATGATGATATGGATATGGGAATGCTCAGAGAAGATTACGAGCGTTTTATTGAAATTGCTCCAAAGGAATTGAAGCCAGAGTATTTTTTGCAGACATGGAAAACAGATAAAAGCTATCCTTATGCATTTGCAAAAATCAGAAAAAGGGTACTGTTTTTATTGAAGCGGTTTCGCAAAAGACAAATGCACATAATGAAATCTTCGTAGATGTTTTTCCATATGATATTTATCCAGATGATGAAACAGTAAGAACAAAGTTGACGAAAAAAATTATGCTGTTGAAATATAGCCTATGGATGAAAGACGGCATGACACCGTGGTTAAGGCACAAAAGTGTATTGGACAGATTATTGGTGAAAGCAAAATATGTGCCGCATTATTTTTATGCTTTGACACACAGCCGGGATGCAATGATAGCGGAATATGAAAAACTTATGCCAATGCATAATGCGGAGACATCGAAATACTATGTGGAACAATCTGGAGGAACGCCCTTTGGTAAATGGATTATTCCTACAGAATGTTTTAAGGATTTTATAGAAGTAAAGTTTGAAGATACAATGTTTTTGGTGCCTGAAAAATATGATTTGTATCTTAAGACTGTATACGGAGATTATATGCAACTTCCTCCTGTTGAAAAGCGTGGTAATTGGCATCAAATTGTAGAAGTGAAAGTTTGATGGAGGATAAGAAAATGAAGAAGTATCATATTGGTTATACATGTGGTGTCTTTGATTTGTTTCATGTTGGACATTTGAATCTATTGGAAAGATGTAAGGAGATGTGTGACATTCTTATTGTTGGTGTTTGTGATGATAAGTATGTGACAGAAATAAAAAAGAAACAGCCAGTGTATCCAGAAGACCAGCGAGTGCGAATACTCAATGCTTTGAAAGTTGTTGATCAGGCAGAGTTGGTAACAATCGAAGAAACTGATGATAAGATGCTTGCATTAAAAAATTCAAATTTGATGTTTTGTTTTCGGGGGATGACTGGAAAGGCTCAGAGAGATATTTACGGACTGAAAAGCAGTTTGCGGAATATGGTGCATCAATTGAGTATTTGCCGTATACAAAGGGTATCAGTACCACTGATATCAAAAATAAAATGAAAGAACAGTAAATTAATAAAAAAGCGATAAGTTCTGTTGGGTGGTAGCGCTTGGAAAGGGAGTTGGAGGATTACATATTGATGTCAGATTATATATTTTTATTTGATATGGACTCGACAATAACTAGGAAGGAAGTCCTCCCGGAAATTGCTCAAAGATTAATCGATTGATGAAATGAGAAGACTGACAGAAGCAACGATGAGAGGCGAGATTCCTTTTCGAACAAGTTTTCTCCAGCGAGTTAAAATCTTGAGCGATATTCCGGTGCATGAAAGTCAATAAAATTGTTTCAGAAATTCCACTGAATACAGCCATTGTTAATTTTATAAGACAAAATAGTGATAGGTGTTATATTGTTACGGGCAATTTGGATGTTTGGATTAGTGGATTGATGAAGAAAATTGGAATGGAAAATCATTGTTATTGCTCGAAAGCAGATGTAGTAAATGATCATATAGCCAAAATTGTAAGTGTTGCGGATAAAGAGCTAATTGTTAGACAATTTGTTCAACAGATGGTTACTGTTGGCGATGGAGACAATGATTCAGGAATGGCTAGAATGGCGGATATTGCTATTGGATTTGGAGGGGTTAGAGAAATTGCTCCCTCGTTGATTAGAAATATCGATTTTGCATTTTATGATGATCGACGGTGTGCCGATTTCTTGTGGAAATTACTTTGATGAGAGGTGATAAGGAATGGAGAAAGCAGATAAAACAACCGTGATTATCTGTTGTGCGGGTATGGGAACGCGCCTTGGAATTGGAACTACTAAGGCTTTGGTAGATGTAAGTGGAAAACCGTTAATTATTCGGCAGTTGGAACAACTTGCTGAGTATGATGATATACGAATTGTTGTGGGATTTGACGCTGAAAGAGTCATACAAACTGTGAAAGAATATCGCCAAGATATTATGTTTGTATTTAACTACGATTATGAACATACAGGAACTGCGGATAGTTTAAGACGTGCTTTGCTTGGAGCAAATGATCTTATTATTGCACTTGATGGTGACATAGTTTTAAATGCGCACGATTTTCAGAAATTCTTAAAGTATGATGGCGAATGTCTTGGCGTTTCCGAGAATGCGACCTGTGAGCCGATTATAGCGGACATAGAAAATGGCAAGGTTGTGAAACTGAAAAAAGGCATTGGCGATGTACAATGGTCTGGTGTAACCAAGATTAAAAAGAATCGGTTAGATGGACAAGATAAACATGTGTATGATATGTTGAATACACAATTACCGTTGGATTATGTAGGCGTCCGCTTAAAGGAAATTAATACGCAGGAAGATTATGATAAAGCAATTATGTGGTATGAAAATGGTTGCTGTGGCTAACTGAAAAAAATAAGAGGAAAGTGATATGGAAGACAATTTTGTAATAGGCGTTCTTGGCGGGATGGGAACATATGCAACTATTAATTTGTTCAGGCAGTATGCAGAGGTTTTCCCTGCTGAAAAAGAGTGGGAGAGGCCGAGAATCGTTATTGATAATCGGTGTACAATGCCAAGTAGAGTTCGAGCATTTTTATATAATGAAAATGTTGAAAAACTCATTGATGAGATGTCGGATTCAATGAAGCATTTAGTTGATAGCGGTTGCACTAAGATTATACTAGCATGTAACACATCGCACTTGTTTCTCCCCAAAATCTATGAAAAGGTTCCTGAATTAAGAAATAAAGTAATGAATATCATAGATAATTGTATTGAAGAAATAAAAAATGATGGGGCAGATGTAGTCTATCTTTTGGGTTCTGAAGGAACCATTGAATCAAGAATTTATCAATCAAAGTTAGAACAAAATGGAATAAAATGTCTAGTACCTGAGCCAAAAGAGTACGGCTTGCTAAGGGAGTGCATTGAGGCTGTTAAACAGAATAAATACGCGGACGAAATTCAAAATAAATTTAGCACATTGGTTAACAGATATGATTCGTGTATCTTAGGTTGCACAGAACTCCCAATACTGTATGAAAAATATATTGATGCAGTTCAGTGTGAGGAAGTGTATGATCCGTTATTGCTTGCATTACAGAAATTAAAGAAGGAGTACGATAATGACTAGAATATTAACGTTTGGCGTGTATGACTATTTGCATTTGGGACATCTTCGACTTTTCAAACAGTGTAAGCAATTCGGAGATTACTTAATTGTTGCGGTACAGGACGGAGAGTATATTCGAAAATTCAAGCCTGATGCAAGGGTGCTATATTCTACAGCAGAAAGAGTAGAAATGCTGGAAGCACTCAAAATTGTTGATAAGGTTGTTATTTATAAGACTATAGGTATAGAAGAACTGGAAAAAATAGATTTTGATATTTTGGCGCTTGGAGAGGACCATAAGGGCGGTCGTTTCGATGAGGCTGAGAAGTGGTGATATCGAACATGGAAAAAAGTGGTTAGATTAAAAGAACGCCCGGTATCTGTTCGTCTGATATTAAAAAGTCTATTGAAGAATAATAAGTTGAATTGAGGCAAGGAGTATCGATAATGCATCATAGAAGTGGGGGGGGACCGCAGTAACTCCCGGAAAAATCTGATATACGGAATTGTAATTGTTATACTGGCAACACTGCTAGGTGTCCTTTTGTGGATGAACAAAGTAGATGAGGATAAGAAATCCGCAGAGCTTCAGGCACTTAATAAAAAGCTATATCAAGAGGAGCAGGAAAAACAAGAGGCCTTGAAACAAAAAGCGGTGGAGGATAGCTTTTATCAGAAGCTGTTGGATGGCTTTGATGTGAATGTGTTGATTGTAGGTGACTCCATTGGTGAGGGTGCAGGTACAGAGACAGATGGACAACAGTGGTTTAAGCAATTACAGACATATCTTCGGACCGTTAACAAAAGTAAAGTCTCAGTAACGAATGTCTCCATGGGCGGTAATGCATCTTACGCTGGCTACGTCCGGACGATGGCGTTGAATGACGATGTGAATTATGATCTGGCAATTATCTGTTATGGTCAGAATGACAGCACAGATGGTTTCTCTACGAACTACGAGTCCATCATCCGAGCCATTAGAAGCAAGTACCCTGACTGTTCAATAATCTCCATCTTGGAATCTTCCCAGCGTGAGTATACAGAGAAGATGACTACTATTCAGAGCATCTGTGAGCATTATGGTATTCCAATCGCAAATACAATCGATGCCTTCAACAATTCTGAAAAAGCTTATGATGATTTGTCCAACGATGGCGTTCACCCGAACGATTCTGGACAGGAAATCTACTATGAGACAGTCAAAAAAGTTATTGACGATAATGTGGCTGCTTCTACTGGAAAGATGGCAGACGTTGATGTGATCAATGCCGATGTACATAAGTTCGATAACTTCGTCTGGTACGACGCAAGTTCGGATTTTGAGCGTGTGGATGATACTACCTTTACCATCAGCACAAGTGCATCTGGCATACTGGGGATCGACTATACCTTTGAGTCAGGTGACAACAAGGCGGACATCTATGTGGATGGTGAACTGTTTGAATCCCCAACCGTAACATTCGATTATGACTTTTCCCAGAGACATATTCTGGTAGTCAGTGATGACTGTACAGTAAAGAACGAAATCAAGGTTGTGTTCAATACGAAAGAGCAGGCAGATGGCTTCAAAGGAATGTGCTTCAGCTGGGAGTAAAGAAACAAAATAAAGAAAGAGCCGTGTAGTTATATCTATACGGTAGCTGCTCGAAAAATGCACACCGCTACGAGGTGAGCAGCAGGCAACGTTCAATGAACGGCTAAGAGGCAATAAAGGAAAAGATCATGAAAGATATTTATCAGATGGCAGCAGAATTTAGAACTGCCATGTTAAAAGCGAAAGCAAATAGAGAATTTTCAGGTGACGGCTTAATTGAATTTTTCCCAAGAGGAAATTGTGGAATAGTATGTGATTTGTTAGGACGATATCTTCTTGAACAGGCTGGGGTGAGAAGTTGGTACACATCGGGGGAAGTTAGTTCTGAGAGTCATGTGTGGCTTACATTAGAGGATGACGATATAGTTGATATTACGGGAGACCAATATAAAGACCGATCAGGATCACTGTATTACGATTTGCCTGTTTATGTTGGAAAAATGGATGCATTTCATTCTCAGTTTCGATTGAATGGCGACCCTGTGGAAATCACACCAAATGACTGGACACCGGATTTCCTTGGAGAAAATCGGATACAGCGAAAAAAGAGAATTGCTTACGAGACAATTTTGAAATATATCGGATAATTAACAGAGGGCTACATAAATGAGTGAGGCAATAGGAACACGAGAATTTGCTGAAAAATACGGCGTGACGCAGGCTACAGTTTCCAAGTGGTGCAGGGAAGGTAAAATTCCAAACTGCAACCAAGATGGAAAAGGATCGCCGTGGCATATTCCCAAGGATGCTGTTCCACCAGTGGATATAAGCAAAGGAAAAGGTGATATTGGAAAGGAGCAACTTATGGACCAAGAACTATTTAACCCACAGTCCTCTTCTGTAAGTTCCTCCCGAATCATTTATACTCCTTCAACTTTTGCCAGAACATCATTGCTCCATCTGCAGGAGGTTGGCTCGTTGCAGGCTGTTCACCCACATGTATCCCAGAGAGAGGATTTGGTGTCGTTCCTTTGCTTTATTGTTCTGTCTGGCGAGGGAGAACTTTCCTATGAGGAGCAAACATATCAGCTGAGCGAGGGAGACTGTGTGTTTATCGACTGTCGGAAAGCGTACAGCATTCTACATCCGATAATCTCTGGTCGCTCCAATGGTGCCATTTCTATGCACCATCCCTTCCGGCTGTGTATGCGAAGTACAAAGAGCGAGGCGGCCGACCGGTGTTCCACCCAGATGACCTAGCTTCTTTTACATCAATCCTGACAGACCTTTATGACCTCGCTTCTTCGTCTGATTACATACGAGATATGCGAATCAATGAGAAGCTGGGGACTTTGCTCACATTGCTGATGGAGCAGTCCTGGCATCCAGAGAGCGTAACGGTGAGCCGGAAGAGAATGGAACTGGCAGCTGTAAAGGAGTATCTGGACGAGCATTATACGGAGAAGCTTACATTGGATGATTTGGCAGAGAAGTTCTTCATCAACAAGTTCTATCTGTCCAAAATCTTCAAAGAGACTTACGGAACGACGGTCAACAACTATCTGATCTCAAAGCGGATCACCAGAGCCAAGCAGCTGCTTCGCTTCACCGATATGACCGTGGATGAGGTTGGCGCTGCGGTCGGCATGGGAGATGCAAACTACTTCAGTCGAATGTTCCGAAAAGTTGAAGGCATCAGTCCAAGAGAATATCGGAAACAGTGGTGATATTGAGGCACAGCGAGAAATCGCTGTGTTCTTCTTAAAAGCATATAGTTTGAAATGAAAATAAAAGGAGACTTACAAAATGAACACAAAGCCAATAATACTCACAGTCCAGGCATTTGAAGATTTCCGTGGGTATCTGGCTGTGCTATACGACAAATCGGTGGATTTCACAATCTGTCAGATCAACCAAGGATACAGCAAGAAAGCGTTCACGCTGCGGGGTTTGCACTTTCAAGAAGGGGAGTACGCCCAGGCGAAGCTGGTGTCCTGTCTGCATGGTTCGATTTTCAATGTGGCTGTGGATCTGCGCCCAGGAGAAACCTTTGGTCATGCTTACAGTGCGGTGTTGTCGTTTGAAAATCGAAAGCAGATGTACATACCGCGTGGTTTCGCTCATGGGTATCTGACGTTGAAAGATGATACCCTGATGCAGTGGTGTGTAGATAATGATTTCTGCGGTGAAGCTGCCAAGGCTGTGCGGTATGATTCGGATTTTGTCTGGGAAGGTGAGCCGTGGCCTGCCGGGGAATACATTGTTTCAGAAAAGGATAGAAAGGCAATATATCTTTCTGATATACTTGTAAAAGAAAACTAAATTACACAAGAATTGTTCGAGTACATTGACGATAAGCTGAACCCGTACCCTGAAAAATTGGATGCGTATGTGTACGAAAATAAAGGTGATAACGTATGGACAGCAGATTTTGCATGCAGCCAGTGTGGGAAATTTGGTGTTTCTATCAATGAGGAATTCTTGCCAATTGGTCGTTGCTGCTATTGCGGCTGGGACAATGAACTGGAGAGGTGTGATCGATGTGGCCAATTGGTGGATGTAGACGTTTTAGAAAATGGACTTTGCCCGTCCTGTTCGGCATACATTGATAAGCAGTAAGCAAAAGGAATACATACAGGTATCTAAAGAGGAAGGAAAAGGGAGGCAGTAATATGGACCAAGAATTATTCAACCCACAATCTTCGTCCGTGACCTCCTCCCGAATCCTGTACACACCGTCCACGTTTGCGCGGACATCGTTACTGCATCTGCAGGAGGTCGGATCGTTGCAGGCCATCCATCCGCATACCTCGACCAGAACGAACCTGACCTCGTTTCTATGCTTCGTGGTTCTGTCCGGGAACGGAACCCTCACCTACGAAGGAACGACCTATGAACTGTCAGCCGGGGACTGTGTGTTCATCGACTGCCGGAAAGCGTATAGTCATTCGACCGGGTATAACAGTGAGGGAAAAAGCACCAGTGTGAACGAGACTGCCTTTGAGAAAGACACAACCGCTTCCCAAAGCACCAATCTTCCCACTTCTCTCTGGTCTCTCCAATGGTGTCATTTCTACGCCCCGTTCCTGCCAGCCATCTATGAGAAGTATAAAGAGCGTGGCGGTAGCCCCGTGTTCCATCCCGACGATTCCTCCCCTTTTACCGCCATCCTTACTGATCTCTACACGCTGGCTTCTTCTTCCGATTATATAAGAGATATGCGAATCAACGAATCGTTGTCCGCCCTGCTTACATTGTTTATGGAGCAGTCATGGCATCCAGAGAGCAAGACGGTGAGTCGGAAACGACTGGAACTGGTAGAGATAAAGAACTATCTGGATGAACACTATACAGAGAAAATCGTGTTGGATGATTTATCAGAGAAGTATTATATCAACAAATACTATCTGACAAAAATATTCAAAGAGACCTATGGCAGTACGATCAATGGGTACATAATAGCAAAGCGGATCACGCGGGCAAAACAGTTGTTAAGATTTACCGATATGACCGTGGATGAGATTGGTGCCGCTGTGGGCATGGGAGATGCGAATTATTTTAGCCGAACGTTCCGGAAAGTGGAAGGCATCAGCAAGAGAGTACCGGAAGCAGTGGTGAATGTGAACATCGATGTGGCTCACAGGGGCAGGGAAAAATGGACAAACCAATAATAATTGAAACAAAAAAATACGAAGATTTCCGGGGCTGGCTATCTGTGCCGCTGGATAAAGAAATCAACTTCCATGTAGTCCAGATTAATCAGGGATACAGCAGGAAGAAGTTCACGCTACGAGGTCTGCATTATCAGGAAGGTGAACACGCACAGGCAAAACTGGTATCCTGCCTGCATGGGAGCATATTTAACGTGGCCGTAGATCTCCGACCGGGAGAAACCTACGGTCATGCGTATGGAGTAATCCTGTCCTTTGAAAATCAGAAGCAGATGTACATTCCGAGGGGATTCGCCCACGGGTATCTGACTTTGGAAGATGACACCCTGATGCAGTGGTGTGTGGATAATGATTTCTGTGCAGAAGCCGCGAGAGCTGTGCGGTACGATTCGGACTTCATCTGGGAAAGCGAGAGCTGGCCTGCCGGGGAGTACATTGTTTCGGCGAAAGACAGGAATGCGGAGAAATTTCCGTTCTCTATTCGGTCATTTGTACTCGATGTACCGGTTTCTTTTGTCTTGCCATAATAAAAGGTCCTCCTAATGATATTTATTGTATCATAGAAGAACCTTCCAAACATTATTTTACAGAAAAAAGTTTCATACTCTCGGTTGTACACAACTGTGTTTCTCGTAATCAGCCATCCGGTTCCGGATGAGAACAGGTATTCGAAGTTTGCAAATCCATTCCACTCACTTCCGAATACGCCAAGGTCATATCGATAGTTCTTAAATGC
>ENA-OQCS01000763-OQCS01000763.1-human-gut-metagenome-genome-assembly--contig:-NODE-763-length-17919-cov-3.656587_pt1 | contig 17919 bp, 31 predicted proteins | sample MGYA00242757_ERZ504575 | MGnify/ENA primary metagenome ERZ504575 (study PRJEB26092, sample SAMD00036297) | human gut metagenome | host: Homo sapiens | study: EMG produced TPA metagenomics assembly of...
CAAATATCAGCCGATCTTTGAGGGCGGCGTGGACTATTTCAAGATTGATGGTAGAATAGAGAAAACCCTCTCCGTCACGCCTGCGGCGTGCCACCTCCCCCGAAAAGGGGGAGGCTTTCTGGTGCTGACCGGCAGAGCGCAAAAAGCTCCCCCCTCGGGGGAGCTGGCGAGCAAAGCGAGACTGAGAGGGTTATTTTCAGGAGGAAACAATCAATGTCTCAGCATGATCGTTATATCAGCCCCTTTTCCACCCGCTATTCCTCGGACGAGATGCAGTATATCTTCTCGGACGATAACAAGTTCCGCACATGGCGCCGCCTGTGGGTGGCGCTGGCCCGGGCCGAAATGGAGCAGGGCCTGACCAACATCACCCCCGATATGGTGGCTGAGCTGGAAGCCCATGTGACGATATCAACTATGAAGTGGCCATCGAGCGCGAAAAGCTGGTGCGCCACGACGTGATGAGCCATGTGTACGCCTACGGCCAGCAGTGCCCCAAGCTGCCGGCATCATCCATCTGGGTGCCACCAGCTGCTATGTGGGCGACAACACCGACATCATCGTGATGCGTCAGGGTCTGGAACTGGTGCGCAAAAAGCTGATCGGTGTGTTGGCAAAGCTGGGCCGCTTCGCCGAGGAATACAAGGACATGCCCTGCATGGCCTACACTCACTGCCAGCCCGCTCAGCCCACCACCGTGGGCAAGCGCGCCACCCTGTGGGCCAACGAGCTGGTGATGGACCTGCAGGAGATCGACCACCGTCTTGCTGTTCTGCAGCTGCGCGGTGTCAAGGTACCACCGGCACGCAGGCTTCCTTTATGGAGCTGTTCAAGGGCGATGCCGATAAGATCCGCGCCGTGGATGCTTCCATCGCCAAGGAGATGGGCTTTGCGCCCGATGCGGTCATCCCCGTGTCCGGCCAGACCTACAGCCGTAAGGTGGATGCCTTCATCCTGAACGCCCTTGCCGGCATTGGCCAGAGCTGCATGAAGTTTGCCACCGACCTGCGTCTGCTGGCTAACTTTAAGGAGATGGAAGAGCCGTTTGAAAAGAACCAGATCGGTTCTTCCGCCATGCCTTACAAGCGCAACCCCATGCGCTGCGAGCGTATCTGCGCACTGAGCCGCTACCTGATGGTGGATGTGCTGAACCCCAGCTTCACCACCGGCACCCAGTGGTTTGAGCGCACACTGGACGACAGCGCCAACAAGCGTGTCGCCATGGCTGAGGGCTTCCTTGCCACCGACGCTATCCTGAACATCATGCTCAACGTCACCGACGGCATCGTGGTGTATCCCAAGGTGGTGCGCAGCCGTCTGATGGCAGAGCTGCCCTTCATGGCCAGCGAGAACATCATGATGCAGGCTGTGGAAAAAGGCGGCAACCGTCAGGAGCTGCACGAGCGTCTGCGCCAGCACGCCATCGCCGCCGGCAAGCAGGTCAAGGAAGAGGGCCTGCCCAACGATATGGTGGACCGTATTGCTGCCGACCCTGCCTTTGGCCTGACCCGCGAGGAGATCGTGGCGGGCCTTGTGCCGGAGAACTTTGTGGGCCGTGCACCGCAGCAGGTGGAGGAGTTCATCGCCAATGTGCTCAAGCCCATCTTCGATGCTAACCCCGATGCCGTGGAGCAGCACGCATCCCTGAGCGTGTAATAGGGCAGGCCATCAGGGAGCTTTCTCCGCGAACAGCGACGGGTTGCGGCACCCAGCATCCGCTTCGCTATCGCTTGCGTCTTGCTGGCCGCTGCCCCAACAGCTTCTCCCTGTTTTCTGCCGCGGGCAGCGGTCGTCGCTGTTGCAAGACTCCAGTCCCGCCCTACCGCCTGCGGCGGCAGTCCCACCCCCAGGACATTCGCTGGAGAAACTTCCTGCCGTCCTGCCGGGTAGCTGCAGTAAATATTAAAAGGTCGTCGCCGAAAGGCGGCGGCCTTTTTGATGCCTGTCCCCCCTTGAGAAAAATCCGCTGTCATGCTACACTGGGAGCATCATCAACAAAGGAGAACCGCGTATGCGATTGGATAAATACTTAGCCGAGACGGCCCAGTGCACCCGCAGCGAAGCAAAGGCGCTGCTTTCCAAAGGGCGGGTGCAGGTGAACGGTGCTGTCTGCAAAAAGGGGACACCCAGCTCAGGGAAACCGATACGGTGGCCGTGGACGGCAAAGCCCTGAATTATCGGCAGTTCGTGTACATCATGCTCAACAAGCCCGAGGCGTGGTGAGCGCTTCCACCGACAAGCGTGACACCACCGTGGTGGATCTGGTGGGGGATGCTATCCCCGGCGGCAGCTGTTCCCGGCGGGAAGGCTGGACAAGACCAGCACCGGCTTTGTGCTGCTGACCGATGACGGCACCTTTGCCCACGACATCCTTGCTCCAAAGCGGCACGTCTCCAAGACCTATACCGTGGTGTTGGACACGCCTCTGACCGAGCAGATGCGCACCGGCTTTGCCGCTGGGGTCACGCTGGCGGACGGCACCGCACTTTCGCCTGCGGAGGTGACGGCCCTTTCTGCCGATGGCTGCACTGTGCGGGTGGTGCTCAAGCAGGGCGTCTACCACCAGATCAAGCGGATGTTCGGCGTGTACGGCGCAGGTGTGAACGGCCTGCACCGGGATGCCATCGGCGGCCTTGCACTCGACCCGGCCCTTGCACCGGGCCAGTGGCGGGAGCTTTCTGCCGAAGAAGTGTCAAAAATTTCCAGCTGACAGGGTCGGCTTTTCACCCGAATTTCAAAAAAGCAACACATTTTTCCGGTAGAATAGGGGGCAGAACCACGCAAAAAGGCACTTTTTTGGTTCAGAATGGCCCCTAAAGATAATATTCACAAGAAAAAACTATCTTTTTTGTTGAAATATGTTGCAAAAGTAAATTCTTTTGTGTAAAATATAAAATGTAATGCAGCTAAATTGTTAAAAATCACGACCGGCTGCCGCTGCGGTTTGCACAAACGAGGAAAAGGGGTATCCATTATGGCCAATAGAGTATTTCAAAGCGTGATCTACCAGATGAAAGACGCGATCAACCGGGTGGTCGGCGTGGTGGATGAGACCGGCGCTGTTATTTCCTGCTCGGAGCTGAACCTGATCGGCGAGGTGCGCGAGGGTTTCATGGCGGAGCGTCTGACCGCAGGCGACCGCTTTGTGCGCGATGGCTACACCTATCAGCAGTTCTCCAGCGCCAAGCATAATGATTATGCAGTATTCGTGGAAGGCGTGGACGAGACAGCTGGTCAGTTTGCCGCCATGCTGTCCATCAGCCTGCAGAGCATCAAGCAGTACCACGACGAAAAGTTTGATAAGTCCAATTTTATCAAGAATGTGGTGCTGGATAACATCCTGCCCGGCGATATCTATGCCAAGGCCCGTGAGCTGCACTTTGCCACCGATGTTTCCCGCGTGGTGTTCATCGTGCGTGTTACCAGCGGCGGCGATATCTCCGCCTACGATGTGGTCAGCAGCCTGTTCCCCGACAAGCAGAAGGACTTTGTGTTCAATATCAGCGAGACGGATACCGTGCTGGTCAAGGAGATTCGCAAGGGCATCGACCGCACCGATATGGAAAAGCTGGCTGCCAGCATCGTGGATACCCTGTCCGGCGAGCATTACATCAAGGCTGTGGTGGGCATCGGCACCCCCATCTCCAACGTGAAGGATTTGGCTACCTCCTTTAAGGAAGCACAGATCGCCATGGAAGTGAGCAAGGTGTTCGACACCGAAAAGCAGATCATCCGCTACGATAATCTAGCATTGCACGCCTGATCTATCAGCTGCCCACCACCGTGTGCGAGATGTTCCTGCGCGAGGTGTTCAAGCAGGGCAGCATCGAAAGCCTGGATCAGGAGACCCTGTTCACCATCAGCGCTTTTTCGAGAATAACCTGAATGTGTCTGAAACCAGCCGCGGCCTGTTTGTGCACCGCAACACGCTGGTGTATCGTCTGGAAAAGATCAAAAAGCTGACTGGCCTGGATCTGCGTGAGTTCGACGATGCTATCGTCTTTAAGGTAGCACTGATGGTCAAGAAGTACCTGTCCAACAATCCGGCCAAATACTAATAAGCTGCAGGCTCTGCCTGCAGTGCAGAACCGGCCGCTCGAAACCGATGCTGGCCGGTTCTTTTTGCTGTGAAAACAGATTTTAATGTCAGGAGCTAATATTACCCTATGATCGATTTAGAACACGTTTCCAAGGAATATAAACGGGGCGGACCGCTGGCACTGGACGATATCAATCTCCATGTGGACGACGGCGAGTTCGTGTTCCTGCTGGGCCATTCCGGCGCAGGCAAATCCACCCTGCTCAAGCTGCTGCTGCGCGAAGAGCTGCCCAGTGAGGGCAAGGTGACCGTGCTGGGCAAGGATGTTGCCAGCCTGCACCGCCATCAGGTGCCGTATCTGCGCCGTCAGATGGGCATTATCTTTCAGGATTTCCGGCTGATCCCCACCATGACTGTGTACGAAAACATCGCCTTTGCCATGCATGTGACCAACGTCAAGCGCCGGGAGATCAGCGACCGTGTGGAGTACATGCTGGAGCTGGTGCATCTGGAGGATAAGGCCAAGGCCTATCCGGACACCCTTTCCGGCGGTGAACAGCAGCGCGTGGCTGTGGCCCGCGCCCTTGCCCACGGCCCCAAGCTGGTCATTGCGGACGAGCCCACCGGCAACATCGACCCGGAATTGAGCCTGGAAATGATGGAGCTGCTGGAGCGGGTGAGCGAAACGGGCATCACCGTGGTGGTCGTTACCCATGAGCACGAGCTGGTGCGCCAGTTCCACCAGCGCGTCGTCACCCTGAAAAAGGGACGCATCATTTCGGATGTGCCTGCCGACAAGGAAGCCATCCGCGCACGCGCAGAGCGCAAAGAACGCCTGTTCGAGACCGAGCTGGAACCCGCTGACACCGCAGAAAAGGAGGCGGCCACCGTATGATGAGACTTTCTACCTTCTTTTTCTGATCCGGCGCGGCATCCGCAATCTGGGCAAGCACTGGGCCATGACCTTTGTGTGCATCCTGTCACTCAGTGTCTGTATGACCCTGAACACCTTTGCAAGCTTGCCGAGGTGAACGTGGACAGCATGGTGAACTATCTGGGCAGCCAGAACGAGACCGTGGTCTATCTGGACCCGGAGTGTGATGATGCCACTGCGCAGGCCGTGGGCGAAAAGCTGGCGGCAATGCCCGGCGTGACCAATGTGCAGTTCGTCTCCAAGCAGGACGTGCTGAACACCTACCGCAATTACATGGAAGATTACTCCTCCTGTGGGATGAGTTTGAAAATGACAACCCCTTCAAGCCAACTACCGCGTTTCCATCGCGGATCTGAGCCAGATGGAGAGCATGAGCAAGCAGATGCAGGCCATTCAGGGCGTGTACAGCGTTACCGCCCCGGTGGAAATGACCAACGTCTTTGTGCAGGTGCAGCGCTCTGTTACCAAAGTGGGCCGCGGCATCGTGCTGGTGCTGATGGTCGTCAGCATCATCACGGTGGGTAGCACCATCCGCCTGAGCGTGTTTGCGCGCCGCCGCGAAATTGAGATCATGAAGTACGTGGGCGCCACCAACGGTCTGGTCACTCTGCCTTCGTTGTGGAAGGTCTGGCCATGGGCTGATCTCCGGCGTGCTCACTGCAGCGATCAGTCTGGGCGGCTACTCCTACATGGTGCAGGCCTCCGACGGTCTGGGCGGCGTGTGGGAAATGATCATGGGTCAGGCACTGGTGCCGGTGAGCGCCGTCTGGTCCACTATCATCCCGTACAGCCTCATCGGCGGTGCCGTTGTGGGTGGTCTGGGCAGTATGTTCTCCATCCGCAAGCACCTGAACGTGTGATCGAAAGGAGCCGCACATGAAAAAAGCACTTCATGCAAAGCCCTTCCGCCTGCAGATGCCCGGCCATACGCCGCGCCATGCACGGCCGGAGCCTGCCCGCAGCAAGCTGCTGCGCGGCGTGAGTCTGTGCCTGGCGGCGGTATGCCTTGCGGCAAGCGTCAGCTTCCAGCCGGCCACGGCAGCCACCAGCATGGCCAGCCTGCAGAACAAGCTGAACAGCCTTTCCAAATCCATCGACCAGCACAAGAAGGAGCTTTCGGACGCAAAGAAAAAGGAAGCTGCTGCAAAAGCGCTGGAAAGTGAGCTGAAGGAGCGCGTGGGGGTCATTCAGGATCAGATCAGCGTGCTGAGCACCCAGATCGCTGCTGTGCAGAACAACATTGGCCAGACCGAGCAGAAGATCACCGCCAAGGAAGGCGAAATCACCCAGAAGCAGGCCGAGATCGACAGCCAGTGGGGCGATTTTAAAAAGCACATGGCTGCCATGCAAGAGCTGCGCGACGGCGGCAGCGTGGCCATGCTGAGCGCAGTGAACGACCTGTATGAGCTGCTCACCTTCAACGAGGTCATGCAGGATATCTCCATCAAAGATACCGAGATCATGGACAATATGAAGGCCGCCAAGAGCGCTCTGGAAGCAGATAAGGTGGAGCTGGAAGCCCAGCGCAAGGAGCTGACGAGCCAGAAGGCGGAGCTGGATACCCAGAACTACCAGATGAAGGCAAAGCAGAGCGAGCTGAACAGCAGCATTTCTGCGGCGCAGCTTTCTGCACAGGATGCCCAGAAGGCCCAGCAGACGGCACAGGCCGCTATTGAATCGGACGAGCTGAACTATGAGGCCGTCAAGAAAGAGATCCAGAAGCTGATCGCGGCGGCTGCATCCAGTAAGCCGCAGCTGAGCTTTACCGGCTTTGCCTGCCCGCTGAAGAGCTATACCCGCGTTTCCAGCGAGTACGGCTGGCGCAAGAACCCGGTGTCCGGCGTGAACAGGCTGCATGCCGGCATCGATCTGGCGGCCCCGGGCGGTACCCCCATCTACGCAGCCGCCAGTGGCTATGTGCAGGTGGCAGGCTGGTCCAGCGGCGGCTATGGCAACTACGTCATCATCTACCACGGCAGCATGTCGGACGGCAATGCCTACAGCACCCTGTACGGCCACATGAGGTCGGTCGCCACCAGCGCAGGCAAGTATGTCAAGCAGGGCGAGTTGATCGGCTACGTTGGCTCTACCGGCAACTCTACCGGCAACCACCTGCATCTGGAGGTCTGGAAGGGCGGCAAAAAGGCCAATGCGGTCAATCCGCGCGGTTATATCCCGTTCCCGCACAACTGAGTGTGTTTATAAGGAGTCTGGTATTCTATGAACGAACAAAAACACAAGCGCTGGCTGCGTATCGGCTGCCTTGTTCTGGCAGGCGTGTTTGCACTCTCGCTGCTGAGCAGTGTGATCATGATGCTGCTGTATTAACAGGGAGGGGCAAGCATGAACCGTAAAATCTCTGTGGGCATGGCTGTCACCATTGTGATCCTTGCCATGACCGTGACCTTTTCCATTACCATGCTCATTGCCATGCGTCTGTTTGACAGCACGGTGAGCAGCGTGAAGGAAAAGGAGAGCATGTACAACAAAGTGGCCGAGGTGGACCGCTATGTGCGCAGCAACGACTACTACACCATTGATGAAACGGTGCTGTACGACCGCCTGACCGCAGGCTACCTGCTGGGCACCGGCGACAAGTACGCCCGTTACTACACCGCCAACGCCTACACCGAGCTGATGAACCAGCAGAGCGGCAAGGTGATGGGCATTGGCGTGGAACTTGGCATGGACCAGACCGGCTATGCCAGAGTGACCAGGGTGTATGAGGACTCGCCTGCGCAGGAAGCCGGTATCGTGGTGGGCGATTACATCACTGCTATTGACGGCACCGATGTGAAGAGCCTTTCCGGGGTGGTTGCCGTGCAGTCCCGCCTGCAGGGCGAAGCCGGCACCATCGTCAATGTTACATGGCTCGACAGCAAGGCTGCTTCCCGGACGACGGACCTGACCCACTCCGGCTACACCAGCACCACCGTGGACTACCAGATGCTGGACAGCGTGGGTTACATCAAGATCCGCCAGTTCGACGGCAGCACGCCCAGCGAGCTGGACTATGCCATCCGGTCTCTCACTACCAGCGGTGCCCAGAGCCTTGTGTTCGACCTGCGCGATAACGGCGGCGGCGTGTTGGATGATGCCATCAGCTGCATCGACCTGATCGCCCCGGAAGGCACTGTGCCTATGCCGAGGATAAGAACGGAAACCGCACCATCATTGGCAGCAGCGACGATGAGAGCAAGGTGGAGCTGCCCATCGTTTGTCTGGTCAACGGCAACACTGCCAGCGCAGCAGAGCTGTTTGCTGCCAGCCTGCGCACCATGAACGGCGCACGTCTGGTGGGCACCACCACCATGGGCAAGGGAACCATCCAGAGCAGCCCGCAGCGCCTTTCGGATGGCAGCGCCGTGAGCATCACGGTGGCAAAGCTCATCTGCGGCGACGGCTCCTGCTTTGATGGCACCGGCCTGAGCGTGGATGTGGAGCGTGCCCTCAGTGCCGAAGAGACCACGAATTTCTACGATTATACCCGAGGATGACCCGCAGATCCAGCGTGCGGTCAGCGCAGCACAGCAGCTGAGCGGTACCACGACTCTGGCGGTGTCAACGAAGCAGCTTCTTCGGCTGCTGCTTCCGAAGAAGCCGACAGCGCTGCCACTGAGCCGGAGAACGCTTCCTCTGAGGAAACGGCTTCCTCCACCGAAGCAGAAGCCGGCGGCGAAGCAGCATCCAGCGTAGAATAAAGGGTAAAACCGGCAGAAATGCTGCATGGGCTTCTTCTTGTAAAAAGGAACCCGGTTTATTGCGGTGCTGTTTGCCGTACTGATCCCTTCTCGTGAAAATGCAACCCAGCCAGACCCGCAGGTCTGCTGGGTTGCCATATTATAATAATATTTCCGCTGAATATGCCCAAAGCGACGCGGAGGCATTCAAATCGTACTATGAAAAAGGATGGAATCTATGCCCGAACTGACCGACCTCTCGGTGATCCGCGCCCTGTGCGAAAAATACGATTTTGCACTCTCCAAGGGTTTTGGACAGAACTTTATCATCAACCCGGGTCTGCCGCCCAAGATCGTGGATGCCAGCGGCGTGGATAAGCGCTATGGTGTCATTGAGATCGGCCCTGGCATCGGTGTGCTGACCCGGGAACTGGCAAAGCGCGCCGCCAAGGTGGTGTCCATTGAAGTGGACGAACGCCTGCCGCCGCTGCTGGCCGAAACGATGGCCGGAGTGGACAATTTTAAACTGGTATTACAGGATGTACTGAAAGTTGACCTGAAGGCTCTTATTGCGGAAGAGTTCCCCGGTATGCCGGTGGCTGTGTGCGCCAACCTGCCCTACTACATCACCAGTCCCATCGTCATGAAGCTGCTGGGCGACCGCCTGCCCATTGAAAGCCTGACCGTCATGGTACAGAAGGAAGCTGCCGACCGTCTGGCTGCTGCGCCCGGCACCCGTGCATCCAGCGCAATCAGCTGCGCGGTGAGCTACTATGCCACCTCCAAAATGATGTTCACCGCTGCGCCCGGCAGTTTTTACCCGGCCCCCAAGGTGACCAGCGCCGTGGTGCGCATGGAGATCCGTCCGCAGCCCGCTGTGCAGGTGGAGGACGAAGAAGGCTATTTTGCGCTGGTGCGTGCCGCCTTCGGACAGCGCCGCAAAACGGCTGCAAACGCCATTGCCAGCGGCCTGGGAATGTCCAAGGACGCGGTGACAGCCGCCATTGAAGCCGCCGGTTTTGATGCCCGCATCCGCCCGGAAGCCCTCACACTGGAGGATTTTGCAAAGATCCAGCAGGCCCTTGCCCGCTGAAGCAGCCCGCTGCTCAAAAAAGAATACAACAGACTTGAACCCCACAAGGAGCCGTCCGCGGTTCCTGTGGGGTTTTTATGATAATAGAATCGAATGGTTCGATTTTATTATCGATGTATTGCGTTGAAAATTCCTGGTATCAAAACGTGATACAACAGAAAAGAATGCTAAAAGCAGACGAAAGCATGAACTGATGGCAATGGCACCTCATTTGTTAAACGGTATAGTATACTGCTTGGGGAATGGGTTGTTTTTTTGCGCGCCAAGAAGATATTGACAAGCCGCGCGTTTTTTGGTATTCTATCAAAAGACCGCTTGGTCCATGCTGGTGTGGCGCAATGGCAGCGCAACTGATTTGTAATCAGTGGGTTGCAGGTTCAACTCCTGTCACCAGCTCCAAGAAAAGAGTCTAGGTTCGTCAGAATCCAGGCTCTTTTCTTTTGCTTTAACACACTATTTAACACACATTGCGTTTTCTGTCGGTATTCTGGGCGCTCAGATGGTGGCTGTAGTATCCGTAGGATATGCCACAGAATCAGCCATCACGCAGCTTCAGCCAGATTCAGAGCTTCCCCATGCTCTAGCCTTACCAGCTGCGCGGGCTATGAGTTGCACACGGCAGCGCTCGCGGTCGTCCTGTGCCTTTCTGTATTGACAATCCATGCACAGCTCGCCGGGCTGGAATGTCCACAGCAGTGCTCCACAGGCTTTGCAGTGCTTTTCTTTAGGCTTCATGGCCGCACACCTCCACAGGTTCAGGAATTACGAAAGCGGCAAGGCTTTGACGCGGTAGTTCTTCACAGTATCAGGGCTTATGCCGATTTTATCGGCTGTCTCTGGAACGGTCAACCCGTCGATATACTGACAGCACAGCACTCTTATTTTGTTCAAGGTTAATTGCCGCTGGTCATAGTCATTCATTTTGCCGGTGCTGACCTTGTACACGCGCACAGTTGCTGCGCCGTCCCATGTGAAATCCTGATTGGTCACAAGGCTGCGTTTGCTCTCAGCGGTAAACTGTTCGTCTACCTTGGGCAGAAATTTAGTAGTCAAATCTACGGTTGCCATAATTCAAATCATCCTTCGGTTTGAATGCGTCCGCGATCGCGTCATGAAAGCCAGAGGAAAGCGGGGCACCGGGAGCCGATGCAGAGAAGCGGGCAATGCCGCCAGCGGGCAGGATCGCGCCGGGATCAGATGCGGAATACTGCTTGACGTACTCGTCAAACCCCACGATCTGACCGCCCTGCAATGCAAAATCCTGCTCTTTGCACTGGGCAAGGAAATACTGCCGGGCGCTCTCGCTGGAAAACTTCAGTCCTGCGGCCTGCTGTGCAAGGGCGTTATCAAGCTCCATGTGCTCAAGGCGCTGGGCGGCGCTCTGCTCTGCCTGTGTGGCCTGTTCGGCTTCCTGCTGGGCTTTCAGATCTGCCGCTGCCGTCTCGTACAGCTTGTCCAACAGCGCGGTGAACCTCTCCGGGTCGGACGTGTCCAGCAGGTCAAGGAAAGCTGTGTCATAGCCTTTGGCCTTGCAATGATCTTCACAGGCTGCGCGGCTCTCTTTCTGCTGCATGGCCTGTTCACGCTGCTGCACGGCGGCTTCCCGCTCATCCAGAGCGGTTGCACGCTCGTCCTGTTCGGCCGCGCCTGCTTTTACTCTATTCAATCGTTCGCGGACGATGTTGTTTACTTCTTCTTGGGTGAACATCTTCCCGGCGTGGCCGTTGCCCTCCGGCTGAGTGGGGTTTTCCTGCCGGGTGGTGTTCGGGGTGTTGTTGTCGGTCATGGGGGACTTCCTTTCCCGGCCTGATGCCTGCGGCCGTTACAGTGATGGTTGTGCAATCTGCCAGTTTTGCGACGTGGGCGGCGCTGCGATCAGCACCAACACCGGGCAAAATTGCACAAAAATAGGCACAGAGAACCGCTTGAAGCGTTTTCCCTGTGCCTTATCAGCTAACCGGTCAGCCCGGCGGTACTCTATGCCTTACAGCTATTATACCACATCTGCCGGGGGATGGTCAACTATTTTGCTTGGTGTGATGCGGCTTTTCCGGTTTTATAACCGTCAGAAACACGGCAGAAACACCGGCTTTCTTTGCACTTTCATGTACCCTTGCCGCCGGATACATCGCCCGCAGAGTGTCCAGCGTGGCTCGTGCGGCGTTTTCCTCTTCCGGGGTGTAAGTTATCTTTACCTTCACTTCTGGCCCTCCTGCGACTTCCTGCGCTCCTGTCGGCTGTACAGGCGGGATGCATACAGCAGGATGCCGCGCACGGCTTTCGGGTCGTCCAACAGCTCCAGCAGGGTGATGCAGGATTCCCGCAGGCGCTGCACCTCTTTGTCTGTCTGCTGACCGGCCTTTGCTTCTCGCGGTTGATATCCGCGCTGTTCATGGTCATGATGGTGTCGATCTGGTCTGGGGTCAGGCCCAGTGCTTTAAGGTCATTGCGCTTCATAGTTTAGTTCTCCTTTTCATTGACGGGGGTGTTGTTATCCAGCCATTCCAGCACGCTGGACGGGTTCATAGGGAACGGGGAAACAATCATCATTGCATTCAAGTCAAGGATGTTCAGCAGGCCCGTGGGCTTGTCCGGCAGCGGCGAATAGCCAAACGGCAGGCCTTTTGCAATAGCCTGTGCGCATTCCTTCACATAGCGCTGCCGGTCTGGTGTAAGGGTTTTCAGTGTTGCCATAATGGCCGCTGTCAGCCCGTTCCGGGTGGTCATTGCGTCCTGCAAAGCCTTTTCCACGTCGATGCCCTGTGCCTGTGCCTGTCGGGCAAGCTGAATGATGCGCTTTTCCTTCTGTGTCATGCTGCCCACCTCCTTACCGGATGCCGCTGAACCACATCACAGCGGCACCAAAGAAAAAGGCGAACGCCAAAGGGGCAACGCAAGAAAATTGATACATAGTCATTGTAAAATCCTCCATTTTTGATATAATGGGGACGGTAATGCCTGCAAGCAAATACCGCCCGTTTGCCGCTCCCCGGTCGCTACACTGGGAAGCGGCTTTCTTTATGCGGTCATGTAGGGGCTTACAGGTGACGCGGGCAAGTGGTGTCAGGGCAGTTTCCAGTGCAGGGGGTAGCATCAAGGGGGCAGTCCTCCACAGGCTTTGCGTCGTCGTCGCTGTCACAAGCCAGCGTTGCAATGAGCTTGCCGCCGGGCTTCACGGTCAGCAGGTCGGATGCATTCGGGTATGCGCTTTCAAACACCAGCAGCACATTGCCCAGTTCATCGGGCACGATGTTCAACAGCTTCTCGCCCTGCAGGCGTTCAAGGATGGTGTCGCGGTCAGTCTGATAAATGCATTCATGGTAAATTCCTTTCTGTGCCCTAAGGGCACGCTAAAAATATGCAACGCGCTCAATTTTGAGCGGTCAGGCGGTACGCTTCCACCGGTTTTCCCGGCCATCTGGCACCGCAAGGAAATACCGCCCGCCGCCGCTGGCCTGTTCAATGCGGCTTGTGATCTGGGGCGCGATATCTTCCAGCCGTTCCGGTGTCCAGCAGCTGGAAATAATGGTGATCTTCCCGGCGCTGCACCGTGCATCGATCACTTCAAGCGCCTTGTCAAGGTCCGTAGCCGTGGGCGTGCCGCGGCTGCTTACAACGTCCAGAAAGCTATCCAGCCACAGCACGTTGCAGCCCTTGGCCGTCTCGATCAGTTGCCAGTCTTTGGAGCTGCGCCGGGCAAACGATTTCCACGGCTGGTAGTTCAGGCTGCTGCAATTGTTTGCCATTAGGTGATAGTAAATTTTGCTGCACAGGTGGCTTTTTCCGGTGGCGGTCTGACCGCCGATGTAAAACACCCCTTCCGGGTGCTGGGCAAATGCGCAGGCTTTCCGGTGCAGCTCCCGCTGCCAGTCGGTCATGTCGATGTAATCGCCGTACCGGGGCGCATTGCCTGCTCTGCGGGTATCGTCCTCTTTCAGGCGGACAGTGCCGCATTCCGGGCAGATGGTCAGCAGACCATGATAATACTCGCTGTCAGACCAGATTTTCATAACGTGGCCGCTGCCATTGCAGACAGGGCAGGCGCTTCCCTCAGGGTGGTTATACTCTCGTCTGCGCTGCTCGTTCAGCTCCTGCCATGCTTTTTCAGGGGTATCCATTGCTTATCCCTCCTCCTTTTCAGCGTCAGGCGGGGCCGCTTCTGCGGCGGGCCACGCCGTGCGCTGTTGCATCTTTTCAAAAAATATCCGTCTTGCTTCATCCGTTGCCGCGTCCCGGTCGCCATTGTCTAAACTACTATTTAGCGCTGCCATGCCGCCGCCAGCGCCCTTCTGGGGCGCACAGGCGGCAGGCGGCGCGGTCGGGCGCTGATGATTTTCTTTTCCGGTATCCTTCTCATTATCCTTTTCTTTCTCCTTCTCCTTATATGAACCATTGGTTATAGAATCAGGAAAACCAAAAGAATCACTTTTTTGACGGTCTGCCGCCGTTTGTACCGGCTTCATAATGTGACTTGGCGGCGTCCAACATAGGCTTGACTAACGGCCAGTACCCTGCAATACTCTTTGGAAGAGTTGGCTCTGTGCCGGTGGTTCCGTACTCTATAAGAGCTTCATAGAATACAGCGCGGAGTTTCGGCGGCATGGTCTGGGCAGTCTCGTAAAACGTGAAGTAGAACGGAAAATATTTCCGGGCCACCCTATCACCCTACCTTTTTCCGGTATTCCTTGGGCGCGTCCTCAAAGAAGAACGTGCCGATTTGGTCGGTGGGGATGTCCAGCGCCTCGGCAACACGGGCGATCTCGTCCCCGTTCCACGCAAACGGCCAGTCATGCGGCAGTCAAGGTGCTTTCGGCCATGTTGGCGCGCTTGGCTACTTCGCCCTGCTTCATTTCCAGTTCTGCGAACCGGACGCGGAGCTTGTGAAAATATTGATACATGGTTTAGTCCTCCTTCAAATCGTCCACGGATACGCCAGAGCCGCAGCAATGCGGCGTGCTGCCTTTTCACTGATGTTCTTTTCGCCGTTGAATGCAGCGCCCACCCAGCGCCGGGAAAGCTCAAGGCTTTCGGCAATTTCGCATTGGGTCTTGCCAGCAATTAAGAGCGCCGTTTTGGCTTTTACTTTGTTGAAGCGCATCTTTATCCCCCTTTCTGTAAAAAAATGCGCAAAATTCTTAAAATAGAATTTTGTAATGCCATTATATTCTAGTTTGTGTATTTTGTCAATACTTGTTTGAGAATTTATTGGCTGTGTGATATAATTCATGTAATAAAGGAGGCGTCAACATGGGGGCTGCTGCAAAGATAGGGGAAATTGCAAAATTAAAGGGAATTCCTCTAAAAGAAGTTAGTCGAAGGGCTGATATTCCATATACTACCCTTTACAATGCTGTAAAGCGTGATAGTAAAATTGAACTACGTACAGTTCAAAAAGCCGCCGATGCGTTAGGGGTTTCTTTAATCAATTTTTATTCACAGGATGAACTGAAAGAGATAAAAGAAGATCTTTACAGGCAACAACAAATTGACCAAAAGCAAATTGCACAAGCATTTCGTGAACAACATCAGATAGAAATGGCTAAAAAGCAGCAGGAACAGCTTTTTGCATTTGTTTTGCGATATATTCAAGACTGCTTTGGGCAAAATGGTGTCAAATTGTTGCAGAGCTATAATAAATTGAATTCCAACGGCCAAAGTGTGGCGGTGGAACGTGTGCAGGAGCTTGCCCAGATACCGGCCTACCAGCGCCCGGCAGAGGATGCCCAGACCGCGCCCACAGTGCCAGACGATAAAGACCCCACCAAAAAATAAAAAAGCCCACAGGGGCCTTATAGCCGGTGTGGGCGCATGGTGGATGATATGGGACATACAGCCTATACAGAGCAGGATATAATAGAAATGCAGCAGGTTCTTCTGGAAACTCCGATAGACCCAGCATATGATGATATCTGTAACTCATTTTACGATGGGTGGGACAGAGCAGTTCACCGTCAGATGTATGTTCGTGACTGCTACAATATTCTGAAAGAACTTGGCCGTCTCCCTCCGGAGACAAAATGCACAAAAAGATAGCAGGTGAACCCATGGAAGAACTTTATAGCCAGCTGGCCGCGCTGGCCCGCCGATACGGCGCAAAGCGGCTCGTGCTGTTCGGTTCCCGCGCCAGAGGGGACAACCGGTATAACAGCGACATAGATCTTGCCGTGTACGGAATGCCGGAGGGCAGCCGGTCGAATTTCTGGATGGACTGCGAAGACTTGCCCACCCTGTTAAAATTCGATATCGTGCACATCACGGACGGCATGAACCCCGCATTTCTGGCAAATATCGAAAAGGACGGTGTAACCCTCTATGCTGCAAAAGATTGAAAACTATAACAGCGCTCTGGCTCAGCTGGAACAGGCGGTAGCCATTTACCAGAAGAGCCAGCAGGATGCACTTTACCGTGATGGACTAATTCAGCGGTTCGAGTTCACGGTGGAGCTGTCGTGGAAGTCCCTGAAAGAGTATCTCGAAGATCAGGCTTTGTACTGGCTGCATCGTCCCCGCGTGCAGTGCTGAAAGATGCTTATGCCGCCGGGGTGATTCAGGACGCGGAGCGCTGGAACGGATCCTGACGGCCCGGAACATCACCTCCCACGTCTACGATGAAAAGACCGCTGACGGCGTGGCCGCGCAGATCTGCAACGACTTCCTGCCGGTGCTGCAGCGCTGGGCCGGTTCTACCGCGATGAGTAAGCGCACCAACACGGCCCAGTGGGAAGAAAAATACCAGCGCTGGCGCATTGCCGTGCAGAAAGACGGCGTGCGCAAACAGTTCTACAGCAGCACCCCGGGCCGCACTGGGCAGCGGGAAGCCAATGCAAAGGCTGACCGCTGGTTAGATGATGGCATTGGGTCAAGGCCCGCCGGTGGAGGATCTGTATCAAGAGTGGTATGCTACGGTGGTAAAGACCACGGGCACCGGCAACCAGCGGAACGTTGAAAGCCGCTGGCGTACCCGGATACTGCCTGCGATCGGCAGGAAGCGCATTACCAGCCTGACCGAACAGGATCTGCAGGACGTGGTAAACGATGCCTACAGCGACGGCCTTGCAAAGAAGTCCTTGCAATCCCTCTGCGCGGATATGCGGGCATTCTGTAAATGGTGCCGCGCAAAGAAGCTGACCACCTTCCACCCCGAAGGCTGCATGTGCCCGCCGGTGCCCGTCCAAAGGGCAAGAAGGTGTTGCAGCCGGATGCCCTGATAACGCTGTTCCGCGTGGACACGACCCTGTACAGGGGCAAGCGGGTGCATGATGATTTTATCCATGCCTACCGCTTTCAGGTGCTCACGGGCCTGCGCCCGGGTGACTGGTGGGCCTGCGCTGGGCCGATGTCAAGGGCGGCACAGTGTTCATCTCCCGCGCCGTGAACGTGCTGGGCGAACAGACCCGCGGCAAGAACGACAACGCCGTGCGGGCCTTTGTGCTGTCCGATCTGGCACGCGCCGTGCTGGAACAGCAGCGGGCCGTCACTGGGGCCGGTGAGAGCGTGTTTTGCCTGAAAAGCGAAGCCTATTACTATAAGCGCTGGCAGGTCTATTGCCGGGTGAACGAGATCCCGCCTGTGTCGGCCTACGAGATGCGGCACACCTTTGTCAGCGTGGCAAAGAAGCTGCCCGCCGGTGAGGTCAAAGACCTTGTAGGCCACAGCGAGGACATGGACACATTCGGCGTGTACGGCCACGCTCTGACCGGTGAGGACACAGAGACCGCGCAGGCCGTCAACGGCATGTTTTTGAAGCTGCTGCACGCCGGAAAATAACACACATTTTAACACACTTTTGATTTTGTGGGTGTGTGGGCTGTGCAGGATGGTACAAGAAAAAGACTGCTAAACGTGCAGATTTTAGTGTAAAAATCTCCATTTTTCAGTGATGCAATGCCGGTGGCTCGTTCAACTCCTGTCACCAGCTCCAAAAAGCCGCTCAGGAACGTTGATTTCTGGGCGGCTTTTGCTTTTGTGTTTTTGCTTTCGGCACAAAAATCCAAAAATTCCGCAAAAGATGTTGACAAACTACCATCCGGGTGGTAATATATACAGGCAATCCATGGACTGCAAAAACTGAATATGGGCGTGTTCCCGAGTGGCCAATGGGGACAGACTGTAAATCTGCTGCTTTCAGCTTCGGTGGTTCAATCCACCCGCGCCCACCAAAAACCTCAACGTA
>ENA-OQCS01000764-OQCS01000764.1-human-gut-metagenome-genome-assembly--contig:-NODE-764-length-17912-cov-3.862862_pt1 | contig 17912 bp, 26 predicted proteins | sample MGYA00242757_ERZ504575 | MGnify/ENA primary metagenome ERZ504575 (study PRJEB26092, sample SAMD00036297) | human gut metagenome | host: Homo sapiens | study: EMG produced TPA metagenomics assembly of...
GCGCAGACGAGCCTAGCCAAGGAAGCGCATCCAGAGCGACGCTTACAGCGTCATGACGTAGTAGCCCGCGTCTTTCACGGCCGCCTCGAGGACATCACGATCAACCGGCTGCTTAGAGCGCACGCGTGCCGTGTGGTCCGCATACGTCACCGTTGCCCACACGCCATCCAGTGCATTGAGGGCATTGGCCACGTTCTGAGCGCAGCCGTCACAGCTCATGCCGCCGATGAGCAGCTCATCGCTATAGGGATAGTGTGACGCATCGGTATCCACCACAACAACCTTTTTGGCCTTCTTGCCGCTCGCACCATCGCTGCAACAACTCTTCCCGTGTGTCGAAGCGGCAATGCGGCGCAGTCCAAAAAACATGCCGACGGCAATGACGGCCAGCACGATGAGATTCGCAGGTTGAGCAAGTCACTCATGCGTTCCCCTTTCAAGTAGCCCTATCTAGATACCCCCATGGGGTGTCCCCATCTTAACCCAAAAACATGTCTGTTCGGTCAATTAGTTTCCCTCTTCAAACTTTTTTGTTGACCATGGCTTACTTTCGTGTATAAGTTTTCCTAGGCTAACAACTGAGGACCCGAAAGGGGCATCGTGACTCGAACCATTGACATCCCAACATACCAAACGGCTGTCGTGCGCAACTGCTCCCCTACGCTCGCAGGTATCAAGCCGGCTTCGCTCTTTACCTATCCCGGCGTTTACGCAACCAAAACGGAAAACCCAGCGCCACCCATATCGAAGAGCGACGCTCTCGCCTGCTCGCCGTCATAGCCCAATGCAACCGCGAGCTCCAGCCACTCGGGATCCATATGAGCGTTTTGGTCTGGCGCCCCTGCGGAGCGCTCATCTATGTGTACCGCCCTGCAGACCTCATGCGATATCTCTCCGACCCCCGCGCCACGACGGTGCTTGCCGACGAAGGTTACGATGTCCACAACCTGCCCGCGTCCCTGGTGCATCTCGCCGCGCGCATCACGCTGGCAAGCAGCAATGCCGCAGAGAGCGCCTATGACGGCAGCGTCTGCGCGCTCGCGCGAAATAGGCACTGCGATACGGGGTGCATGTGCGAGTTCCCCCACGAAATTGGCTATTTTTTGGGCTATCCCTACGAAGATGTCCATCAGTTTATCGTCCAGCACGGCGAAAACTATAAGGTCTTTGGCGCATGGAAGGTATACACAAACGTTGAGCAGGCGCTCACGACCTTCGATTCCTATCGCGCATGCACGCAATACCTTACCTACATCTATCAACAGGGCTGCACTCTGGGACAACTTGTCCAGGCAACCCGATAGAGCATACAAAACGCGGCCGCACGCCGCACAACCGAAAGGAAGACATATGAGCAAGATCGCAGTCGTCTACTGGAGCGGTACAGGCAACACCGAGGCCATGGCAAACTTCGTTGCCGAGGGCGCAACCGGTGCCGGCGCCGAGGCAGAGGTCATCTCCTGCGCCGACTTCTCTGCCGACAAGGCCGCCGAATATGATGCCTTCGCCTTCGGCTGCCCCGCCATGGGTTCCGAGGAGCTTGAATACGATGAGTTCCAGCCTATGTGGGATGAGGTCAAGGAGACCCTCGGCGACAAGAAGGTTGTCCTCTTTGGCTCTTATTCGTGGGCCGAGGGCGAATGGATGGACAACTGGAAGGCGGACGCCGACGAGGCGGGCGTCAACGTCGTCGATTCCGTCATCTGCTACGATGCGCCCGACGACGAGGGCGAGACCGCTTGCAAGGCCCTCGGAGCCGAGCTCGTGTAACGAACCCAGGGCATCCAAAAGAGCCTGCATCAAAGCGCATCCCCGTCCCTACAAAAGAGCGGGGGCTGGATTCAAGTCCAGCCCCCGCTCTTTTATAACGCAGTTACATCAATCGGCTACGAGATGTTGCCAAGAACGCTTGGTGCGCTCGCTCTTGGGATGGTCGAAGACCTCACTCGGCGTACCCTCTTCCACGATAACGCCACCGTCCATAAAGACGACGCGGTCGGCGACGTCGCGGGCAAAGCCCATCTCGTGCGTCACGACGATCATGGTCATGCCATCGCGTGCCAGGTCGCGCATGACACCCAGAACGTCGCGGACAAGCTCGGGGTCAAGCGCCGACGTGGCTCGTCAAAGAGCATCACGTGTGGATTCATCGACAGGGCGCGGGCGATGGCCACGCGCTGCTGCTGACCGCCCGAAAGCTGACTCGGCATAAAATCGATGCGCTCGGCAAGACCGACCTTGGTCAACTCCTCGATGGCGATCTTCTCGGCCTCTTCCTTACTGCGCTTGAGCACCTTTTGCTGCGCAAGCATGACGTTCTTTTTGACCGACAGGTGCGGGAACAGATTGAACTGCTGAAACACCATGCCCAAGTGCGTGCGTACCTTATTGAGGTCGACGCCCTTGGCGCACACATCCACACCCTCGACGACGATCGAGCCACTCGTGGGCTCCTCAAGACGGTTGATGCAGCGAAGCATCGTCGACTTACCCGAGCCCGAGGGGCCCAGGACCACGACGACCTCACCCTTGTGCACATCCAGATCGATGTCGCGCAGGACCACGTTATCGCCAAAGGCTTCTGGAGGTTCTTGATGCTGACGACGACCTCGTTCGAGTTATTGGTTTCGCTCATGATAGGACCTCCTTACAGACCGGCGATGTGATCGGCAGGCGTCGCGACAACCTGTCCGGCGCTCTTGGCGGGTCGCTTCTTCTTGGTCTCGGCCGTGCCCAAAAGCCTCGCCTCAAGACCGCTCACCAAGCGAGCGAGCGGCAGGGTGATGACCAGATAGAACAGGGCGGCAACCACGTACGGTGTAATGGAGCCCGTCGTGGCCACGATGTACGGGCGTTCATAACGATCTCGACCACACCCACGGCGGCAAGCAGCGACGTATCCTTGTAAAGCAAGATAAACTCGCTGGTCAGCGTAGGCAAAACATTGCGGAACGTCTGCGGAATCATGACATAGAGCAGCGTCTGGAAGGCATTCATGCCCAGCGAGCGAGCAGCCTCGTTTTGGCCCTTGGGGATCGACTGAATACCGGCACGGAAGATCTCGCACAGGTACGCAGACGAGTTCATGGACATGACGATGACGCCCAGGACATAATCATCCACCTTGACGCCGGCCAGCGGCAGGCCAAAGAACGCGATGTAGATCTGCAGGAACGCCGGCGTGCCGCGGATGATATTCACGTAGATGCCGGCAAGGCAGCGCAGGATGCGCGACTTGGAGATGCGCATGAGCGACAGCGCAAAGCCAAAGGGAATGGCCAACGGAAATGCCACGAGCACGATCGAGAGCGACATAAGGAAGCCCTTGAAGACGATCGGCAGGCTCTGGACCAAAATGACCGGGTTCAGGAACAGGCGCAGGAACATATTGGAGTTCCACGCCTCGACCCACGGCTGCTCTTTAAGGTCAGCCAGGAAGTTATCGAAGGCCGTCACGCCCTTGATCTCCACCGACGGAATCTTGGAGATCTTCTTGGTCGACCCGTCGGCGAGCGTATAGGTGCCGCTAAAGGCCTCATCGCCGCCCTCGACGGGGAAGGTCACGCCGTAAACCTCGACACGGAAAAAGCCGCCGGCAGGCGCCGTCTCGCCAAAGTCAATCTTGAGCGTCTGGCCGTCAGCCTTGCACGTGGGCTTCATGGGCGTACGATCCATGAGGTCCTCGCCCGAGAGCATCGTCAATCGCGTGTCATCGGTACCAAACGTCGTGCCGTCGACAAACGTCAAAGAAAGACCGCTCAGCTCCTCGTCGGCATCGGCTGAACTTCCCAGGTAATGCGCGTCTCGGTGCCGCCGACCACATCGCTGCCCGAACCGGTGTTGGGTCGGGCGGTAATCTTTGCGGTCTCAAGCGCCTGGGCGGTCGCGGGCGCATATGCCCCCGCGCACACCAGCGCGAGCGCACCGGCCATGGCGCAGGCTAGCTTTTGGAGCAAGGCGGGCAGTGAAAACGCTGCTCCGCGGCCCCTTTGTTCAGTCGAGACAAGGTGGCTCCTATCGTAGAAGTGCCGGCAAAACGAGACGGAAATGCTCTCCGCCAAGAGAAGCGCAAAGGCCTCTCCGCAAAACGGAAAGGGCCCGCGCGCAATCAAGTGACTATTTTACTTGATGTTGTACTTAGCCATGAGGGCGTCAACGGTACCGTCGTCGGTCAGATCCTTGATGGCCTGGTTGATGTCGTCCTTGAGCTTGGTGTTGCCCTGGTTGATGGCGATGGCGTACTCCTCGCCGGTGCTGACCTGCTTGATGGTCTGGCAGGTGTTGAACTGCTCGGCGGTCAGCTGGCTAGCAACGGAGCGGTTGGTGACTACGGCATCGCCCTTATCGGACTGCAGGGCGCTGAAGCACTCGGTGGCGTCCTTGTAGGGGACGATCTTGGCCTTAGGGAAGTTCTCCTGGGCAAAGGCCTCGGCGGTCGATCCAGACTGGACGATGATGGTAGCGTCGGCGTTGTTGAGCTTCTCGCTGTAGTTGTCGGCCGTGATGTCGGTGTTATCGACCTTGGTCACGATAGCCTGATCGTCCATGTAGTAGGAATCGGAGAAAGTGACTTCCTTCTCACGCTCGGGCGTGTCAGTGATAGCCGCGATGGCGACGTCGTACTTGGCGCCCGAAGCAACGCCGGGGACGAGCGTGTCGAAGTCGTTGTTGACGTACTCGACATCCAGGCCCAGCTTGTCGCCGATAGCCTTGATAAGCTCAAGGTCAAAGCCCTGGTAGTCGCCGTTGTCATCCTTGTACTCAAACGGCGCGTACTCGGCAGAGGTGCCGACGGTGAGCGTACCGTCCTTGACGAGCGCGTACTCCTTGGAGCCGTCGACCTTCTCGACCTTAGCGTCGTCAGAGCTGCTGGAACCGGCATCAGAACCAGAGGTGGCGTTGGACGAACCGCAGCCCGTCAGAGCAAGGGCGAGCGCCATAGCACCCGTGGCGGCAAATGCGCCAAGCTTCTTCAGCTTCATAATCAGTCTCCTTCCGGTGACCTCGTTTGATTCAGAGGTCTGCAAAAACTGTTGGATATTATGCACCCGTAAATGCGAAACTGCAATTAGAAAACTGATTGAAACAAACCCATAACGTGAATGGAACACTCCACTTTGTGACAGTCATTACTGCTGCAATGACCTTAATAGCGTAATTTCCGCTGCATAACCTGCAAGTTCGTTAGGCGTCTCCAAAATGAATGGAAGCGCACGCAAGCGGCTATTCAATACAATATTCTGCATAACCTGCATACCGCCGCCAAACTCTTCACTACCCAGATAGCCCTTACCGATGCATTCGTGGCGGTCCTTATGGCGCCGCAGGGATTCTTGGAGTCATTGATGTGCACGGCGCGCAGGCGCTCGATACCCACCACACGATCGAACTCGTCAAGCACACCGTCAAGATCGCAGACGATGTCATAGCCGGCGTCATTCACATGGCAGGTGTCCAGACACACGCCCAGCTTGGCCGACAGCTCGGGGCGCTTGTCGGCAACGCCTCGATGATGAGCGCCAGCTCCTCAAAGCTGCGGCCCACCTCGGTGCCCTTGCCGGCCATGGTCTCGAGCAACACCGTCGTCTGCTGGCCCTCAAACATCACCTGGCACAGGGTGTCGACGATCATCTGAATGCCGGCATCAGTCCCCTGCCCCACATGTGCGCCGGGTGAAGTTGTAGTAGTTGCCGGGCAGTGCTTCCAGACGCTGCAAGTCTTCGGCCATTGCTCCAAGGCAAACTCACGCGCCCGCTCTTTGGCAGAACAGGGGTTGTAGGTATAGGGGGCATGCGCCACGAGTGGGCCGAAGTCGTTTTGCTCCATAAGCTCGCGCAGGGCCGCCACGTCATCCATGTCAAGGTCTTTCGCCTTGCCACCACGCGGGTTGCGCGTAAAGAATGCAAAGGTATTGGCGCCAATGGATAGCGCCGTCTCCCCCATCGCCCGATAGCCCTTCGTCGTCGAAAGATGGCACCCAATCGTCAGCATCTCCAGCTCCCCCTCATCAGTTGCGTGAAATAGTTCCTGTTTGGCCCCTATTCTGCCGCAAACAGGAACTATTCCACCGCAACTTATAAAAGGGGCATCAGAGATGCGGGCCACCAAGCACCACGGTCGCCAGTGTCATGATCCCCTATGCGTCAGCGCCAAGTCCTAGAGGGCTAGACGGATTGCATCGATAATGCGCGCGCAACGCTGTGTGGCGGCAAGGGGCATGACGGGACTCTCGAGTTTCCCTGCCAGGATGAGCTGGGTCGCATGCTGGATTTCGCCGTAGAAATCATCGACCTCAAACGGGGCATTTATTTCGAGCATTCGCCCGTCGGAGTACTTCACATGGGCGAGCTCGGGGCGATGGAGGCGCTCGATCTCCAACGAGCCCCGCTCGCAGGCAATCGTTAAGCGGCTTTCATACGCTGCCTTGCCGTCGCACACCATATGAATGGGTATACCGCCGACACTCATATGAATCTCATCGGCCCAATCCACGCGGCCGCCCGATACGTCACGCCAGCGAACTTCACGGGACGAAACATCGCACGCACCCGCAAGCAGTTCCTCAAACCACCCGACCGCATAGCAGCCCATGTCATATAGACAGCCACCCTGCAACGGATCGAGCAGATAACTCGAAGGGGGCTCACCATAATCGAGTTTTTGCACGCTTTCGATCGAGACGATACGGCCGAGCTCGCCCGACGCAAGCAAGCCCTTCACGCGAGTGCGCATCGGGCAAAACCGATTCTTCATCGCCTCCATAAACAGTACGCCGCGCTCACGGGAAACGGAGGCGATCGCATGAGCCTCTTCTTCATTCAAAACGGCCGGCTTTTCGCACAGCACGGCCTTTCCGGCGCGCAGTGCGCGACAGGCCCAACGCGTATGCATGCCATGCGGAAGAGCCAAGTAGATTGCGTCGACATCGGGGTCGGCAATCAGCGCATCATAAGCCGCATCGCCGCTATCGTCAGCCGCGGCATAACTGTGCGCGGCATCAATCGAAAACGCCCTGCAAAACTCCTCAACATGCGAAGGAGTGCGACCGGCGGCAGCCACAAGCCGTGCCCCGTCCACCTCCTTGAGCGACGATGCAAATCGATGCGAAATGCGCCCAGCGCCCAAAACGCCCCAACGAACCTCACGTAAATCATCACATGAATCCCGATGGCCCACGACAGCCCCCTTCAGTTGCGGTGATAGTTCCTGTTTTGCCCCTATTCTGCCGCAAACAGGAACTATTCCACCGCAAGTTATAAAAGGGGCATCAGGAGCGCGTTTGCAAAAGGCTTTAAGCGCGGCCGTTACGGGGCCAGGCTGGAAACGTCGGCGCACATCGTCGAGACGCTCGGGAATATCGATGTGCTGCGGGCAGTGACGTGCGCATTTGCCGCACTTGACGCAATTGCTCACCAGCTTGGGCTCGTTCGTCCGCACCGCGCTCGCCGTAAAGTATTGAGACAGCCCCGTAAACCAACTATGCGCGTAGCTCGCGTTGTAGCACCAAAGCTGCCGGGAATATTGACGCCCTTGGGGCACGGCATGCAGTAGCCGCACCCCGTACAGGGCACGCGATTGGATTTCTCAAACTCTCCCAGCACACGCGCGATGGTATCGAGCTGCTCTGTCGTCATCGAATCCGGCAGTGCGCGATTCGCCAATGTCGCGTTCTCGTCCACCTGCGCGATATCGGTCATGCCCGAAAGCAGCATCGTGACTTGAGGATGGTTCCACACCCACGAAAGCCCCCAAGCGGCAGGAGTGCGCAAATGCGGGTCACGGGCGCCATCGAGCACGGCGCGGGCCGCGGAGCAGCTTGCCCGCCAGGCGTCCACCCAAAAGCGGTTCCATCACAAACACCGCGAGCCCGCGCTCGGCAGCTGCATGAGTCCCGCCGTTCCCGCTTGGTAGCGCTCTCCAGCATAGTTGTACTGGATCTGGCAAAAGTCCCAGTCATACGCGTCAAGCATCGTGAGGAAGTCCGCCGCACTGCGTGGTACGAAAAACCTATCTGGCGAATACGCCCCGCAGCCTTTTGGTGCGCAATCCAGTCCTCGATACCCAACGCTGCCACGCGCTCCCACTGCGCGGGCGAGGTGATGTTGTGCATGAGGTAGTAGTCGATATGGTCAGTCCGCAAACGGTGCAGTTGCTCGTCAAAAAAGCGGTCGAAATCCTCCGCACATTTGCACGAAGCGTGCGGCAACTTGGTCGCGAGCAAAATCTGGTCGCGCAAACCCAGGCGCTCAAGCGAAGCTCCCACACAAGCTTCGTTACCGGGGTAGAGATAGGCCGTGTCCAGATAATTAATCCCCTGCTCCACCGCACGGGAAATGATGGCATCGGCCATCTTCACATCGGGGTGTCCCGGCGCACCGGGAAACCTCATGCAGCCCAGTCCCAGCGCCGAGATACGGTTGCCGCTTTTGGGGTCAACGCGATATTGCACTGCCCCTCCTCTCCCCTCGAAGCCCTAATGAGGCGAAACACAACGGCCACGCCATCGAAACACATTGGAATCGCAATCGAGAACGTATCGTAACGTAGCAGAAATCGAGCCGTCACGACACCGCTTTAACATCAGCAAAAAGCCCGATGAAAGGAGGCGACCGTGACCACACGCGAGGACGCCTGCCCCTACTCTGGCGAACAATACATCCTCTCGGTCGACCGCTATCAGATCGAGGTCATGGACCATCTGGACGAGCTTCCCGCCACGCGCCGTCATCTTCTGCACCTTCCCCAAGGTCCGCGATGGCGTCGGATACCCCGCCCGCGTCTTTGCGGTCTGCCCCGCAGCGTAACGTCCAGACAAACGTTTCTTTTTTATAACAGCCGCCCCGCGCACCCATCAATCACCCCGGCAGCATACAATCCATCAGGCGCCCCTTACGCGGGCGCCTTTTATATGGGGAGATGATTCACATGCAGATCAACAAGGTCGCCTTTATCGGCAAGGGCGGCGTCGGCCTGCTCTACGGCAGCATGATCGCCAGGGCGCTCGGCAACGACGCCGTCGAATACGTTATGGATGACGCTCGTTTTGAGCGTCATGCGAACGACGCGCTCACCGTCAACGGCGAACCCTGCGATCTCACGTCCGTCCGTGCCAGCGAGGCGACACCCGCCGATCTGGTCATCCTGACGGTCAAGACCACCGGTCTCGACCAAGCACTCAAGACTATGGAGCGCGTCGTAGGACCCAACACGCTCATCGCCTCGCTGTGCAACGGCATCACGAGCGAGCAAAAGATTGCCGAGCGCTTTGGCTGGGAGCACACTGTCCTCGGAATCTGCCAGGGCATGGACGCCGTATTCCTCGACGGCGCGCTCACTTTTACCAATACCGGCGAGATTCGCTTTGGCGCGGCGGCCGGCACCGAGCCCGCAACCGTTACCGCCATCGACGAGCTCTACACGCGCTGTGGCATCGCCCATACCGTCGAGAGCGACATTGCGCACCGTATGTGGGCCAAACTCATGCTCAACGACGGCATCAACCAGACCTGCATGCCTACGGCGGGACCTACGGAAGTGCCACGGAGCCGGGCTCCGAGCAGCGTCGCTGCTTTGTTTCCGCCATGCGCGAAACGCTTGCGGTCGCCAACGCCGAGGGCATTGAGCTGACCGAGGCAGACCTGACGCAGATGGTGCACCTCATCGAGGGAATCGACCCCGCCGGTATGCCCTCGATGGCTCAAGACCGCGTCGCGCGGCGCAAAACCGAGGTAGATGAGTTCGCGGGCACCATCTGCCGCCTCGCAGCCAAACACGAGATCCAGGCGCCGCAAAACGAATGGCTCTATCAGCGCATTCGCGATATCGAGGCAAGCTGGTAGCGCAACGTGCCGCATTCAACAGCCTTAACAGCAAGCCGCCGCAAGGGAACCTTTCCCCTGCGGCGGCTTTCATCTTCTTCTATGACCGGCGGCCAATCTCACAACAGTTAGCGTTGCGACTCCGGCACCTCGTCCTCGTCATCGCGGCAAAGCACCACGCCGGCGCTTCCCAGCAGCGCCGCCGCGATCAGCGCGCCAACCACGATTGGAGTAGCCCCACAAGACCCCTGCATGCCCGCAACGAGCGCGGCCGTAGGACCAAGGCAGCCAAGCACCAATGCGACGGCGGCAATGGCAATATCTCGAGCGTTCACAAGACCACTTCCTCCACGAGAAAGACTTTGCTTCTCATGACTTAGTGTGCCCCGCGCCCATATGCGCGGCGTACTGCCACGGTAAGCGCTCTGTTAGCTCAAGCATACACAAAAAACGGGCGCCCTTACATTGCCCAAAGGCTCGGTGAAGACGCCCGTCCATCATGTGCAATCGATGCCGGCAGATTACCAACCGGCGTAGCAATCGGTAGTTCCGGCTGCGTAACCCGAACTCGACCTGGCTAATGCGGCCCGCCGTACACAGTCAAGCCCCATCGCAGAGAGTCAGTTGCCACATTCAGGGTCATCGTAATTCTGCATGTTCGTTGTTCACGCCCCAAATCCAAAAAACAGTAATCTATATTAAGCTAAGGAATCCAAGGGAAGCCGCGCAGGGTGACGGCTACGGCTTTCTTGTTTTTTCCTTCTGATTCTTTGGGGGAGTTTGCCCATCGTTCGATAACTGCTTCAAGCTCCTCGCCAAGTCTAAATAGCTCGTCAGAATTCAGATGAAGGACGGTGTCGAAGCCAAGCTCAGCCCCGTGCCAGCAATCATCATAGTCATCAAACTTGTCGAGATATCGTGAATAGGCGGCAAAATAAGACTGGCTCGAGGCCCTTCGAACAGCAAGCAGATCGGTAACTTCCGCTCCATCATCAAATTCTTCAAGCGGACCTAAAGGCAGGGGGGTAATGGTCCACCAGCTTTGACGTTTATCGCCTTTGCCTTCGCACTTCGTTATAAGCCCGCGGCGCTCAACCTCTTAAGGTGATAACTCACGCTTCCCGGAGCAAGCCCAATCTTATCGCTAATCATTCCAACATTACATGGCCAATATTGCGCAATACTGCAAGGATTCTCATTCGCTCAGAGTTTGCATAAACCTCAAAGTGGAAGAATCAGTCGCCCTGTTGATACGATCCACCATTTCTACCTCCAATCATCATTCTCCCATAGAAAAAGAAAAGATTTGTTGTAGATTTCTACAACAGTCGTTGTACAATTCTATTTCGAAAGGAGTCTCGCACATGCACATCAATTCACTAAGCGAGTACAACGAGCTCGCCAAGGCATACGACATATTTAAACGGGACGATAATTATCCCGCCTTCTTCTCCCTCCTAAAAAGGGAGTTTATCGATGTCTGCAAGCTGGGCAGGGATGTACATTCACTCGAAGTTGGCTGCGGTACGGGGACGTTCACACATCTCTTCAATGAAGCCGGATTTAACATTGATGGAGTCGACCTTTCTCCAAACATGATTTCTGTAGCACAAAATAAATACCCGGATTTGCGCTTTGCCGTAGCAGATATTTCGAAAGACCCTCTCAATACTAGCGAATACGTTTATGCGTAGCTCTCGATGATGTTTTGAACTGCTTGCCCGACGAGATTTCTCTAAGGTCTGCAATTATCAATATCGCATCAAGCCTTACTGCGGGCGGTTACTTTCTCTTTGATCTAGTTTCACTTAGCTCTTTCAAAAATTACATGGGCTCAGTCGATTTTCGCAAATATGAAGACGCTTGCGTTCTTTCCTATCCCCTATCCTCGTTATATAACACAGGTCGAGACCCTTCGTCTTAGGCTTCTCAATCCTGACCTTTGACGGTCGTGCGGCCACCTGGAACAAAAATGACTACACAGCAACCGAGCGCTTCTACCCAAAGGAAGACGTTGAGGCGATTCTTCTCAAAGCGGGGCTATCCATCGCCGCAAAGCGCGATCTCGTTCAGGGCGAACTTGTCGCCCCGGATTCAACAAGCGCTTCTTGCATACAGAAACACCTTTACTTGTGTAGAAAGGAGGCAACAAATGACGATCGAAGAGCAGGCCAAAAAGCTTGATGCGTCTGAAATTATCAAGAACATCTAGCGCAATGGGGCGCATGCCGAAACGGCATGCCGCCCCATAATCGGAAGGAGAAAAGATGGAGAATATCAGACTAAAATCTGGCGTAGATTTCTTTATTTCTGCTCATTCAAAATCACTGATAATTAGCCCCACATTCGGAACATCCACATTTCAGATAAATGAGCCTTATGATTTAGCGTGGCAAATGCTGAAAACGCTTTCAGAACCAATATCAGTAGCGAATCTAAAGAAACAATTCAGATCTGATGATCCAATTCATTCGACGTATTCCTTAGCTTTCTTGTAGAGAAAGGGCTAATCACCAGCCAAAGTAACGACTCACAGCTGAATAATCACGACGCGATTAAATACAAACGGCAAATGGCCTATTTCGAGCAATCTGAGACCTTTTCAGAAGAATCCTCTAGATGTCAAAAAGGGTTAGCCACAAAAAGCATTGCAATCATAGGTTGTGGGGGCGCTGGAGCGCCGATAGCGGAGCTGTTGGCGGCTTCAGGTATTGGGACAATTGAATTAATAGACGGCGACACAGTCGAATTAAGCAACCTTGGACGACAGATAGCCTATGACGAACAAGATGTAGGGCAACCAAAGACCACATGCCTTTCAAAAAGGCTCAAGCGCATCAATCCCGATATAGCAGTCAAAACGACCGAGCGCTTCGTTACAGAAGAAAATATATGCGGGGTCCTATCCGAAAATGACTTCACGGTAGTCGCTGCAGATTGGCCAATGCCCGATTTACTCTATTGGTTGATAAAGTTTCCTTCAAAAATCAAACATGCTATGCCTGCATCAGCAACTCTCTTCCGACAATACGTGTCGGGCCCATTTTCGACCCAAGCAAATCTCTTTGCTATCAAAAATACGAAAATGCGTTAGAACAGAAATGGCCAGAGGTTAAAGAATACGAAAGAGTTGCGAATTCATTCGAATACAACAAATCGGCAACGCCTGGGCCTGCTATTCCGCAGCATCAATTCTTGTTGGCCAGATTATCCAGAAACTACTAACGGGACATTCCACTTTAGATGGAAAGACATTCCTGCTGAATCTTGAAACTTTAGTTGCCCGCAAGGGAATTGAAATATGAAATCGAGCTATTCCACCTTTCTATCATCCGTTGCGATAGGCCAAATCTGTGATGCTCTTTTACTAACCTACTTGTCTATTTGGGCACTGGCGCTTTCAAATGACGCTTTAGCCCATCACTCGTTCTCTCGGTTTCATCGATTGCCCGCTCACTTCTATTCCTCCCTGCGGGGAGACTATGCGACAACCATCCCCCTAAAATAATATTTACAACGATTTCGCTAATTCGACTTCTTGCGTTTTTTGGTTATTTCGCAGTAACCGTATTATTTCAACAGAACTTAATAAGTATCCTAATAGCCTCGGCAGTTTTAGGAGGTATAGAGGCTCATTATGCGACTTCATCCCAAGCTGTGGTCATTCAATCCTCCGCCCACCAAGGCATTGCAAACCTTCAAAGGCGCTATTTAACGGCCCAAAAAGCCGCTGCCGTAGGCTCCGCCCTTCTTCTTGGATTGCTTTCAGGGTCAACGGCCAAGCATGTTATGGCCTTACTATCGGCCCTCGCGCTGTTGTCCACTAGCCTCCTCTGGATTAGCCCGATTCTCAAGTTAAGCCCCGAAACGTCTCAGAAAAAGGTCGAATCGGAACCAAAAACTATAGTCGAAACCGTTAAAGCGGTCATGAGCAGCAGAAGCGCCCGTTTGATGTTGCTGTTTATTCTAATTGCCGAAACAGCGACGTCATCTATTCAAGGGCCGGGCTACATATCCTTGTGCGCACAGAATAAGTGGGGGGATGCAATACTGAGCAACCTGCTTCTTGCTTTTTCAATCGGAACAACAGCTGGATCGGCAGCAACGCGTTTATATAAAAAAGGCCCATTGACGTTACGGATACCGTTGCTAGTTCTTGTAATATCTTTTTGCGCGATAGCGTTCTTTTCATTATGGCAAATAGCGATCATCTTATCGTTGCTTTCAGGCATTTGTTGCGGATTGATCTCAACGCAACTTATAACTGAATACCTGAGAAACACGAAAGAACTAAATCGGCCGGGCACGATAACCTCAGTTCTCAACCTCGCCGCTTTCGGTGCCGTTTCCATAGGAGCTTTACTGTTTGGATTTATTGCCAACATAGCAGGCCTGGGAATCGCCTTTGGATTTTTCAGCGCATCTTTACTTTTGGTAGCGTTGCTCATGTGAGCAGCGAAAGAACGGAAACGCAATTGGCTCGAATCGTAATCTTTCGAAGACCCCTTCAAGCATAACCATGACAAAAGCATCAGACATATTTCGGACAGGTCGGAAGCAGATCGCTACGTCTCAGCAGCGCCCTCTTCATTGCCACGGCAGGAATGAAGCCCGACGCCAGAGAGGATGACAATCGCAAAGGCCACAAAGCCAGCGACCATCGCCGTCGCGGCGAAGCTCAGACGCACCTGCGCCTCGACAACCAAGACCACCGCCGACTCCAGACCGCCCACCAAAAGGGGAATGCCGCAATCAAGACATCCTTCATCTTCACGAACGCATCTGCATCCATACCGGGCTCCTTGCCCGCGGGTACGGATGTGAGATGTTTGACGCCTGCGTCGCAAACGCCAGCACTCCGTTAACTCAAGCACGCACAAAAACGGACGCCCTTACGTTGCCCGAAAGCTCGGCAAAGGCGCCCGTCTGTCATGTCCTATTGGCTTATGACAGATTACCAACCGGTATAGTAGTCGGTGGTTCCGGCAGCGCAGCCGGAGTCATAGACCTTGCACTCGCCCTTGGAACCGGTAAACGTGGAGCCCTGAGCTTTATCACCCGCGGCCACGACGTAGTAGCCATCGGAATCGCGCCAAAAGCCCTCGGAATCCTGCGTCCACTCGCCCGTGCGGTGGTGATACAACACGTTGCTGCTGTAATAAGTCTCGCGGCGGCCGTTATAATTATTGACGCCGCTCGAGCGCGTCAGGCCCGAGCCGTTCGCGTAATACGCAGCAGACGCGTAAGACGAGCCGGAGCCGGCGTTGTAATACGAAGCCTGAACGGCCTCAGCGGCCTCGGCTTCGGCTGCGGCAGCCTCGAGCGCCTCGCGCTTGGCATCCTCAAGCGTGGAGCGAAGCTCGTCGAGCTCGGTCGACTTGGCGTCGACTCCCCCATCGTCAACAGGCTACCCGCACCGTCGATGCAGCCCTGCAACACAGCGCGCTCGTCATCGGTAGCATAGTCGCCATACATATTCATAATGATCTGAGCGCGCATCTCCAGGGAATCGCGCTTTGCCCCCATCGAGGCGTTCCACTCCTGCATAGAGCCATAACCGTCGCCGCGGTAGTCGACGGGCTGCGCCAGCGTCGCCTCGGACGGCGTAGATCCAACCGTATCGGATAGTGTTGCCGCGTGGGCATCAGTTGCGCCGGCGCCCGCCAAAAGTGCCACGGTCAGAGCGGCGGAAAGGGCGGCGGCTTTCGGTTTTCGTGAATCGATCCTCATGTAGCTGGAAACCTCCGTAGTGCGTTTTTTGCTGCGTTTGAGCTGCGTGTGATTCGATCGCGCTGCATAGTACCCCGAGCAAATCGCGACCTGCGGTTTTACTCAAAAGGCGCACGTCAATTGCGTAAAACTCACATCCACTCAACAGGAGTTTTCCATAACTCGAATGCATAAAGCGTGTCAAAAACCTGTTTTGCACCCTCTCTATGCAAAAAGGCGCTGTGCAACCATTGTTCGCACAGGCGCCTTGAGCAGGCATTTTATGCAGTTATACCTATCGAGTCGCAAGAGGTCTTTGCACAAGTCGCCTTACTCGTCCAGCGCGGCGAAGGCCTGCTTCAGATCCCAAATGATATCCTCGGCGTTCTCGGTACCGATGGAAAGACGGATCGTGGAGGGCGTGATGTTCTGCTCGGCGAGCTCCTCGGCAGAGAGCTGGGAGTGCGTGGTGGTAGCCGGGTGCACGACGAGCGACTTGACGTCGGCCACGTTGGCGAGCAGCGAGAACACCTGCAGATGATCGATGAACTTCCAAGCTGCCTCCTGGCCACCCTTAATCTCAAAGGTAAAGATCGAGGCACCGCCGTTGGGGAAGTACTTCTGGTACAGCTCATGGTCGGGGTGCTCGGGCAAGCTCGGGTGGTTCACCTTGGCAACATGCTGTCGCCGGCAAGGAACTCAACGATCTTCTTGGTGTTCTCGACATGGCGGTCAACGCGCAGCGACAGAGTCTCGGTGCCCTGGAGCAGGACCCAGGCGTTGAACGGGCTGATGCAAGCGCCCTCGTCACGCAGCAGGATAGCGCGGACATAGGTTGCGAAGGCGGCGGGACCGGCAGCCTCGGCAAACGAGACACCGTGGTAGGAGGGGTTGGGCTCAGCAATCTGGGCGTACTTTCCGCTCGCCTTCCAGTCGAAGTTACCGCCGTCGACGATCACACCGCCCAGCGAGGTGCCGTGGCCGCCGATGAACTTGGTTGCGGAGTGGACGACGATGTTGGCACCATGCTCCAGCGGACGGAACAGATACGGGGTGCCGAAGGTGTTGTCGACGACAACCGGCAGACCGTGCTTCTTGGCGATCTCGGAGATGGCGTCGATGTTGGGGATGTCGGAGTTGGGGTTGCCGAGCGTCTCGAGATAGATGACCGTGGTGTTGTCCTTGATGGCACCCTCGACCTCTTCCAGGTTATGGGCATCGACAAACGTGTCTCGACGCCAAACTGGGAGAGCGTATGCTCCAGCAGGTTGTAGGAGCCACCGTAGATGGTCTTCTGGGCGACCACGTGGTCACCGGCCTGGGCAAGAGCCTGCAGGGTATAGGTGATGGCGGCGGCGCAGAGGCGACGGCGAGGCCAGCAACGCCGCCCTCGAGCGCGGCAATGCGGTCCTCGAAGACGCCTTGGGTGGAGTTGGTCAGACGACCGTAGATGTTACCGGCGTCGGCAAGACCAAAGCGGTCAGCAGCATGCTGGGAGTTGCGGAACACATAGCTTGTGGTCTGGTAGATAGGCACGGCACGGGAGTCGGATGCAGGATCGGCGCTCTCCTGGCCAACGTGCAGCTGCAGGGTATCGAAACCAAAGGTATGCTCGGGGTTGTTGATGAACTGGCTCATGATGATCTCCTTGATCAAATAGAAGTAAATAAGAGTAAAAGAAGTAAGTCGCTGTCTCCCGATCACGCCGACGGGCGCAAACAGGAGCCCGGCATTCGTCTTAGTAAGCAGTTCATATGCGGTCCTCCTTTTGACATCCCGTTCTCATGGTCGGCTTAATTACCTACCGCCTTTGTGTGTTTTGAATAGTACGGGCATTGTTTCCCTCGGTCAATCACTTAAAAGCGCTAACTTGTTATCGGTTTTATAGATAACACTCGAAAGGATGGGCGCCGATGACCCTCCAGCAACTTCGTTTTTTGATCGCCGTGGCAGAGTCCGGATCGATCAACGCCGCAGCCCAGCGCCTTTATACGGCACAGTCCAATATCTCCAATGCCGTCAAAAGCCTGGAGCAGGAACTTCATATCGAAATCTTTACGCGCTCCAGCCGCGGTGTTGCACTCACCAACGACGGCACCGAGCTTTTGGGTTATGCACGCCAGGTCGTAGAGCAGGCCGACATGCTCGAGGCCCGCTACGAGGACGGCGGTACACCCAGGCGCGCCTTGCCATTTCGGCCCAACACTACGCGTTTTCGGTCGAGGCCTTTGTCAACGTGGTCGAGCGCTGCCGCGACAGCAAGTTCGAGTTCATCATGCGCGAGCACCACATCGCAGATATCGACGACGTCCGCGCATTTCGCAGCGATATCGGTATTCTGTATCTAGATGATTTTACGCCCGCGTTCTGCAGAAGGCCTTCGCC
>ENA-OQCS01000765-OQCS01000765.1-human-gut-metagenome-genome-assembly--contig:-NODE-765-length-17903-cov-2.298042_pt1 | contig 17903 bp, 27 predicted proteins | sample MGYA00242757_ERZ504575 | MGnify/ENA primary metagenome ERZ504575 (study PRJEB26092, sample SAMD00036297) | human gut metagenome | host: Homo sapiens | study: EMG produced TPA metagenomics assembly of...
CTCTTGCTTGCCGGATGCGCCGGAAGTGGCCGATGCCACATAGTTGCGAATGATGCCATCCTGACGGTCAACGCCTTTGAGCACCACGTTTTTTCGCTCCCAAGGCAAGCAGCGCGTCAATAATGCCGTTCACTTCCGCGTTGTCGATGTTCTGCCCGGGTAGTGCGTCCCGTCAGCATGGACGCTTCCGTCAAATTCGGCATCAGCACGTCGGCGCCATCCACCAGCGTGCCCATCGCCTCGCATAATTCCGGCGTGTATGTGGCGTAGATCTCGCCGCCGTCTCCCATCACCGGATCCACCAAACGCAAGGCGTGCGGGTAATCCGCATACAGACGTTTGATAATCGCGACTTGTTCGGCGGAACCGAGGAAACCGGAATACACGCCGTCCAAATCGACGTTCTCCTTGCGCCACGCATCCAGATAGCCGTCCAAAATTTCGGTCGTATCGTGGAACGTGAACACGCTGTAGCGCGTATGCGCCGAAAACAGCGCCGTCGGTACGGGGCATACGTCGCATCCGGCCGCCGACAGAATCGGAATGGCCGCCGTCAGCGAGCACTTGCCGTAACCGCACATGTCGTGCACCGCGGCCACACGTGGAATGTACCGTGGGTCACGGTCGAACAGAATCACATCATTCATGGGAACCCTCTCTTGCGATTGCCTGACCATGACTTTAGCCGCTTGCCTGACTTCACCGCCCCATCGCCTCGTACGGCGAGTCACCATGATGCCGTTTGTTGGCGTGTCGCAAGTTTTTGATGGCTACCAGAGTAGTTTTGCAAAGCCTGGATGGCAATGATTGCAACGGTTTATAAGGGGATATAGGCAAGTGCGATAACGCTCGGTTTGCATTGCGAAGCGACGTCGGATTATTGTCGCTACCAACACCTGACCAACCGCCACACACGGCAAGGCGGGTGGTCAGCAAGACAAGCAACGAACCACTTCCCCACAAGGAGCAGAAACCATGGCAGATTCCAAGAACTACCGCTTCGAAACCCTGCAGCTTCACGTCGGCCAGGAGCAGGCCGACCCGGCAACCGATTCCCGCGCGGTGCCGATCTACCAGACCACCAGCTACGTGTTCCATAACTTTGATCACGCCGAGGCGCGTTTTGGTCTGGCCGATCCGGCAACATCTACGGCCGCCTGACCAATTCCACCCAGGCGTGTCGAAGACCGCATCGCAGCCTTGAAGGTGGCGCCGCTGGTTTGCAGTCGCTTCCGGCGCCGCCGCGGTCGAATACGCCGTGCGCAACATCACCCAGTCCGGCGACCACATCGTGGCTGCCAAGAACATCTACGGCGGCACCTTCAACCTGCTGCGCCACACCCTGCCGCGTGACGGCATCACCACCACCTTCGTCTCCGCTGAGAACCCGCAGGAGTCGAGGATGCCATCCAGGAGAACACCAAGCTCGTCTACTTCGAGACCTTCGGCAACCCGAACGCCGACCTGCCGGATTTCGAAGCCATCACCGCCATCGCACACAAGCATCATCTGCCGGTGATCGTCGACAACACTTCGCCACCCCGTACCTGTTCCGCCCGCTGGAGCACGGTGCTGACGTCGTGGTCGAATCCGCCACCAAGTTCATCGGTGGCCACGGCACCACCCTCGGCGGCGTGATCGTGGAAGGCGGCAACTTCAACTGGGCCGAAGTGCCGGGCAAGTTCCCGACCCTGACCGAGCCGGATCCGTCGTACCACGGTCTGAACTTCTACGAGGCTCTGGGCGGTTCCGCGTTCGTGACCCGCATCCGCGCCATCCTGCTGCGCGACACCGGCGCAACCCTGTCTCCGTTCTCGGCCTTCCTGCTGCTGCAGGGCACCGAAACCCTGTCGCTTCGCGTCGAGCGCCATGTCGAGAACGCGCTGAAGGTCATCGACTACCTGAAGACCGTTCCGGAAGTCGAATCCGTCTCCCACCCGTCCATCGAAGGCCGCAAGGACAACGAGCTGTACAGGAAGTACTTCCCGAACGGCGGCGGCTCCATCTTCACCTTCGACATCAAGGGCGGCAAGGACGCGGCACGCGTGTTCATCGACAACCTGCACCTGTTCAGCCTGTTGGCCAACGTGGCCGACGCCAAGAGCCTCGTGATCCACCGGCCTCCACCACGCACTCTCAGGAGACGCCGGAGGAGCTTGAGGACCAGGGCATCCACCAGGGCACGATCCGTCTGTCCATCGGCACCGAGAACATCGAAGACATCCTCGACGATCTCAAGGGCGGTTTCGCGGCTCTGCGCGAATCCGGTCTCGCCAAGTGAGGCGTATCGGATCGGCGGAATAACGCCATCCTGAGCAAATGAAACGTTTGTGGCACCGAAGAGAAGGTTGGTGCCACAAACCGTTCGCCATATTCGCGGACGTTGTCATCGTAATGTAGCGCAGATGGTATAGATCTGCGATTGTTACGAAAAGTAATATCTAAATTCTATCTTTTGAAAGAAAGAAGTTCAGATTTCTTTCAAAAAGATAAATAGTGGTAATGATATTGCGGATTACGTAAAGAGAGAAGAGAGAGGCGATTATGGCTCAAGAAGTCAAGAACGATATCAAAAAGGCGTTGCAGGTCAACACCATTCCGCTGATCGCCATTATGACCGCGGTCACCACGGTGCTGACCATGCTCGTGAAGATCCCGACCCCGATCCGTGGCTACCTCAACCTGTCCGACACCATGATCTATTTCAGCGCGTATGCGTTCGGACCATGGGTGGGCGGCATTATCGGCGGTCTTGGCCCGGCGTTGAGCGATCTGATTTCCGGTTATCCGCAGTGGGCCATCTTCACGTTCGTCATCGATGGCCTGCAGGCCGTGCTCGTGGGCCTGCTCGTCAAGAAGTTCAATCCGGCGAACATCATCATCGGTTCGGTGATCGCAGGCGTATGGAAGGTGTTCGGCTATTTCATCGCAGGCGGAATCCTTTCCGGATTTGGCCCGGCGTTGGGTGAGATCGCGGGCAACTCCTTCCAGATGGCGGTGGGTCTGATTGTGGGCTTCGCGCTGTTCACCGCCGTTCGTCAGGCCTATCCGCCGCTGGTACGTTTGGGCAACCTCGGTATTAAGGCGGGGGAGTGATACATTAATATCATGTGAAGGCAGGCCCGTGGATTTGCCGATGAAAGGCGATTCCACGGGTTTTATTGTGAAATGCGGTTACCGGCTGCGGAAAAAATGCGTGAAAGCACGGGGTGAGCGTCATGATTACGGTTCGCGACTTAGGATGGAAGTACGCGCCACTGACCGACGGGAGCAAGCCGGTGGAAAGTCTCAAGCGCGTCAGCTTCGACATCCGGTCCGGATCCTTCGTCGGCATCATCGGACCGACCGGAGCGGGCAAGTCCACGCTATGCATGGCATTGGCCGGCATCATTCCGAACCTGGCCGACGGCACCATGAGCGGCGTCGTGGAAGTTAACGGCATGAATACGAGCAGGCACTCCGTCTCGGCACTGTCGGAGCGCGTCGGCTACGTGCAACAGGATCCGGAAGCGCAGCTGTTCTGCTCGAGTGTCGAGGATGAGATCGCTTTCCCGCTGGAAAACCGCGGAGTAGCCCCAAGCATCATCGACAAGCAGATCGACATCATGCTCGACTTAGTCGGCATGGCCGGATACCGCAAGCGTGTGCCGACCAGCCTGTCGGGAGGCCAGATGCAGCGCGTGGCCATCGCCGCCGCGCTCGCGGCGGAACCGATGTGCTTATTCTTGACGAACCCACCGCGGCCCTCGACCCCGAAGCAAGCAGGAAGTGTTCGACGTGCTCGACCGCATTCGCCAGACCCGTTCCATGACGGTGATCATGCCGAGCAGGATACCGAACACATCGCCTACTGGGCCGATCAGGTGCTCTTCATGGTCAACGGTGAAGTGGTGCGCAATGGAGACGCCAGCCTATTTACCCGGGAACGTAGACTGTTGGAATCCTCCGGCGTGCGGGTGAGTGACGGACCATCTCCCGTCATCAAGGCGTTGCCGGTAGGGAACGACGCCAAGCCGAAGCATGCGATCATCAGTCTGGACCATGTGACGCACCGCTATGGGCAGGGCGGCAATGCGTCTCCCGCACTGGACGACGTCAGCTTGGATATCGAACAGGGCGCCTTCGTAGGGCTTATTGGGCGCAACGGGTCAGGCAAAACCACGCTCGCCAAGCATCTGAACGGCTGATTCAACCACGCAAGGAATCGTGAATGTGGATGGGCTCGACGTGTCGAAGCATAGCGTGGGCGAAATGGCCGCGCACGTCGGATTCGTATTCCAAAATCCCGACCATCAGATTTTCTGCTCCAGCACCAAAGAGGAGATCGCGTTCGGCCCGACCGCGCTCGGACTTGACGCGGCCACCGTGTTCAAACGTGTCGACGAAATGATGACATTGTTCGACCTGCACCGGTATGAGGATGTTTCGCCGGCCACGCTCGGCTACGGCGAACGACGTGCGGTGGCATTGTCTTCGGTGATCGCCATGCGTACGCCAATACTCGTCCTCGACGAACCTACGGCGGGTCTCGACCATCGTCTCGCATCACGATTCCTTGGAACCGTGGAAAACTCAACCGGCATGGCGTCACCGTCATCATGATCAGCCATGACATGCGTGCCGTATATCGGTATTGCACGCACGTGCTCGAATTGGAAGACGGTCATATCGTGCAATATGGACCGATCGACAAATCGCAGGAAGCGCAACAATCGCCCGCGCGACAGGCGCGGCAGCCGTACAAGTCGCGCGGTCCGGTATCGGCGACCCACGTATTGTTGAAAATCGCCAAGGATGAATGCGACAAGGAGGAACGCTGATGGATGCCGACCTGTATGTGCCAGGCGACGGATGGTTGCATCGCACCGATCCGCGCGTCAAATTCCTCATCTCCATCGTCATGCTGGCCCTTTGCCTCGTATGGCGTAACTGGGCGTTCATCCTCGGCATCCTCATTCTCGAACATGTGATGCTCGCCACCGACCGTGTGCCCGCCGAACGCATTGGATGGGTGTGGAAGATCCTCGCCGTGCTCATCGTGTTCATCGTGGTGCTTTGGCCGGTCTTCGACCAGAGTGGAACGCACGTGCTCTGGCAGTGGGATGGTTGCGTCTCACGCAGGAGAACCTGCTCATGGCGGCGGTGATGGGTCTGCGCATTCCAGCGCTCGGCTTTGCATGTTTCATCACGCTGTTCACCACCAGCCAGACCAAACTGGTTCGTGGCCTTACCTCGCTTGGTATGCCCTACAAGGCCGGGCTTACCCTGGCAACCGCATTACGGTATATTCCCGTGTTCTTTTCCATCTTCCAATCCGTGTCCGAAGCGCAGCGTGCGCGAGGCTTGATCTGAGCGGCAAAGTCAATGCGGCAGGTAAAAAACGCAACATATTCGTACGTCTCGTAGACCGGTTCAAATCGTATCTGCCGATCATCATCGCCGTATTGATCCGCGCCTACAAAATGAGCCAAAGCGTGGGCTGGGCCATGGAATCGCGCGGACTCAACCTGAATCGGAACGGTGTGAAACGCACATATCGGGTCAATCTCACGATGAGCATTGCCGACTGGATTATTCTCGTGATTGCCATCGCCGCCGCCGCAGGCAGCGTGTGGTTGATGACATGGCTGTCATAGGGGGTGCAATGACACAGGATGAAGGGCGTACCACAATCACCGCACGTGATTTGAAGGTGGTATCGGCACTGCAATGCAACGGACGCATGACCATGCAGGCGCTTGCCGATAAAATCGGCATTTCCGTATATGCGGCGACGGAAAGCTACAAACGGCTCACCGATGCGGGCATCATGACCATTGTGCCCGTATGCAATCCGTTGAGTCTCGGCAATTACAGTCAGGTGCTTGTGGGACTGCGCATCAACGGCAATCGCAACGAGGCGCTCGCCATGCTCAAAGCCATGCCTCAGGTCACCTATGTGGTCTGCACGCTGGGCGATGCCGACATCATCGCCGAAGCGTGGTGTATTCAGCCGACGGTATGGACCATTTCCTGAAGTACGATTTGCGCGCACTGCCCGGATTGACCCGTCTGCAAGTGTTCTCCTGCGGTCGATTGGTGCTTGACGACCATAATGTCAGCGTGGTCAACCGTCTGCTGGCCGAACGCGGCGAAACTGGATTCATGACCAAACGTGAGGCCAGCGTCGGCACCGATATTCCCGTGCATCGGTTGGACGCGCGATTCGTGCACACGTTCAACGAATTGCAGAAAGACGGCAGGGCAAGCTACGCCATGCTGGGGGAACATCTTGGTGTGACGCACACCGCGATTCGTGGGCGCGTCAAAAAACTGGAGGATTCCGGTGTGATGCGCATTATGGCCACGGTAAGCCCCATGCGTTTAGGCGGATTCCGCCAAGCGTTTCTCGGCATCGGTGTGAAGCTCCGTATCGCCTCGACGTCGAACAGTTGTTAGCGATCGACGAGGTGACATATGCAATGAGCGGAGTCGGTTTGAATGGCGCCGACTACCTCATCGAAATCATCGCCGGAGATGACGAGGACCTGTGGCGTGTGGTGGATGAGTCCATCCGTTCGCTGCCAGGCGTGGACCAGACATGGTGGGCTTCCACCGTCAGCGTGGAAAAAGAGTCGTACTGGCTCGAACCTCCGCAGGATGGTGTACTTCTCGACGATTGATGAATCAATGGTATTAGGCGCCTCGTCTTTGCTCATTCTCAAGGATGAGATGATAATTCAGACCAACGCATGATATTCGAATCAGCTGTTTTTCCGTAATTTGGAGGTAATCCAAAGAAAGGAATGACAGCATGGATATCAGGGACACCATCAAAGCTACCAATACGGCCATTGCAACCGTGGATCTTGTGAAGGACTACGGTTCCGGAAATAACACGGTGCATGCGTTGCGTGGCGTCAACGTCGCTTTTGAAAAGGAAAATTCACGGCGATTATGGGACCTTCCGGTTCCGGCAAATCCACGTTGATGCACACGTTGGCAGGACTGGATTGTGCAACCGGCGGGCACATCATATTCAATGGCGACGATCTGACGCGCATGAACGACAACCAGCTTACGTTGCTGCGCCGCCGCGACATCGGATTCATCTTCCAAAGCTTCAACCTGCTGCCGATGTTCACCGCCGAACAGAACATTCTCATGCCATTGACCTTGGCTGGAGCGAAACCCGACCGACAGTGGTTGCGTCTGCTGGTGGAAACGCTTGGCCTTAAGGAACGTCTCAACCATCGTCCGAACGAACTATCGGGAGGCCAGCAGCAGCGTGTGGCCATCGCACGAGCTTGATCACCAAACCGAAACTGGTGTTCGCAGACGAGCCCACCGGCAATCTTGATTCCGTATCAAGCGCCGAAGTGCTGAGCTTCCTGAAACGTTCCGTCAACGAACTTGGCCAAACCATCATCATGGTCACGCATGATGCGGTCGCCGCGTCTTACGCCGACCGTGCGCTCGTGTTCGCCGACGGCCAGATCGTGGCGGACGTAAACAAGCCGACAGCAGACCAGATGAGTGAACTGCTGATGAAGGAACGTGAGGCCGCCACAATGAATGTGGCTTCCGCGAGACATTCCCGCTAAACGCACTATAGAAGCATTCGAAGAAGGGAACAGAATCCACCATGTGGTCCATCACTTGAAACTCATGCGAAAAACCAAGCGCATGCTCATACCCGCAGCATCGCCATCATGATCGGCACGGCGTTCATCGCCAGCACCTTCCTGTTCGGCAATGCCATGAACGACTCCCTGACACGGCAGCTGACCGCCATGTTCGGAAACGCCAACTATGCGGTGAGCATCAACAGCTCCGACCTGAGCGATAAGGAACTCAACGAGGCGTATTCCAGCACTGTCGGCGACTTTCATCTCGACCAGATCGCCGGCATCGAAGGGGTTGGCGGCGTCCGTGCTCGGTGGAAACCGGCGTCAGCGTTTCCAAGGGAGACAGCACCGTCAGCGGCGAGATCATTTCCACCGCGGCACAGAAGAACATGCTCCCCGTGAATATCACGGAAGGGGACCAGCCGAAGGATTCCAACGAAGTCGCGCTGCCGGAAGACATGGCGAAACAGTTGAACGTCGGCGTTGGAGACACTGTAAGCCTGACCTCCCGATATGCGGTAGGCGACGATGGCAAAGCCAAGGCGGACAACGTGCGCGTGGTAGGACTCACGTCCGATCCGAACGGCGCCTACTCATACTATGGTGGTGCGATCGTAGGATCCAACAATCTGCTTGCCGCAATGCAGGGAGTGGACGATTTCAACGCCACCGGAACAACAATGGTGTATCTCGACCTTGCTTGGATGGAAACAGCGTATCCGCAAAAACCATCAACGGTGTGAAAGCGTTGCTGCCAAAGCATTTCGATCTGATGTCACGACAGCAAATCAGTGACGAAAGCATCAAATCCTTAAGCGGCAACCAAACCAACATCGTCACCACATTCCTTATGTGCTTCGGCGTGCTTGCCATGTTCGTGGCGGCTCTGGTGATCGCCAACACGTTCCAAGTGCTCGTGGCGCAACGCCGCCGCACACTCGCCTTGCTACGCACCATCGGCGCAAAGAAAGGCCAACTGTATGGTTCCGTGCTGTTCGAAGCGGTGGTGCTCGGCTTCGTCGCATCCGTGCTTGGCGTGGTACTGGGAAGCCTGCTCATGTGGGGCATGTGCGTCAGCGACATCATGCAGGCGGGTATGCGGTTCAACTTCTCCTGGCAAGCCGCCGTCGTACCGATTCTCTTCGGCATTGTGGTGACGGTGCTTGCATCCATGGGATCCGCACGTTCCGCCACCGCGGTAACGCCATTGGAGCATTGCGTCCGATTGAACTGACCGACAACCGTCGTTCCAGCCTTACGCGAGCCATAATCGGTATTCTGATGGTGGCGGTCGGTATCGCCATGGCCATATTCTCCATCTGGCAGGTGCAGGCCACCAACGGCGGCGAGGATGCGAGCGGCGATCAATTCACGATGATTCTGCTCATAGCCATCGCCGGTGCGCACTGGTGTTCCTCGGCATGGTGGTCACCGCGGTATTCTGGATGCCGACCCTCATGAAGGGCGTTGGAGCGTTGGCCTCGCTGACAGGTCCTTCCGCAACAGTTGCACACGCCAACATTCAGAAGAATCCGCGACGCATCGCAGCAACCGGTGCCGCTCTGCTCATCGGTGTCACCTTGGTCTCCACCATCGCAACCGGTGCCGCTAGCGCCAAAGAGACTATGAATGGTGCGCTCGCCACCCGTTATAGCGTCGACATCGTGGCCATGGGCGATGACATCAGCCAGCAAATGGTCAAGGATGTATCTGACATCAACGGCGTGTCCGACACGTTGTATGCGCCGGCGGTTTCCGTGACCTTGGAGAAAGCGGATGGAACCCAGCTACGTCCGCATTGCTGGTCGGCGTGAAAAACATCGATCAGGTCAAGCAGGTCATGCGTGCCAACTTGGGTAACGCCTCCATCGACAGTGATAGCGTGCTCATGCCAACATACAATGCGCAAACCGGCAAGGAGCTGCAGTTCGCCAATGGCACGGCTGATTTCTCCACTGAATGGAACCAGAACGGCGACGCTACGCGTTCGCTGACATTGCAAGCCAACCAAGCCGACTACCGTCGTGTATCCGCGCAATATGGAGCTGTCGGATTCGTGGATGAAAGCCATTTCACCAATGGTGACCTTGACGCCGCCACCCATGTGTTGCTGGTCAAGGCAGACACTGACAAGTCGGGAGTTTCCGTTGACGACATCTACAACGACATGCAGGCCGCATTGGAGAAGAGCACTGATGCGACAGTGACCGGACCGATCGCCGAACGCATCGTATGGGCGAACATGATTGACTCCATGATGATGCTTCTGGTGGGGTTGATCGCCGTGGCCGTGCTCATCGCACTTGTCGGCGTAGCAACACGCTGTCGCTGTCAGTGATCGAACGCACCCGAGAATCCGCCACACTGCGTGCCATCGGCATGACGCGAGGCCAGTTGCGACGCTCCCTCGCGGTGGAAGCCCTGCTCATCTCGCTGGTATCCGGCATCTCGGGCGTACTGCTTGGCACACTGTTCGGCTGGCTGGGCGCATACGTGGTGTTCAGCATGTACGGCAAAGTGGTGTTCCCGTTCGAATGGGGCATTAACGGCATCGTACTCGCGTGGCAGCGTGGCAGCACTGCTCGCCAGCGTATTCCCCGCACGCAGGGCAGTGAGCACGCTCCTGTTGAGGCGCTCGCCGAAGCCTGAGCTTCATAGCAAACACAACGAAAAGGACTCCTACCACAAACATGGTAGGAGTCCTTTTGCGTATCATGCATACGCAAAACAACAAACCAATCAGACCAAATGGTTTTCGTAAGCGAACACCACCGCCTGTACGCGGTCACGTGCATTGATTTTCGCCAGAATATGCGCCACATGCGTTTTCACCGTCGGCAGGCTGATGAAAAGCTTGTCGGCAATCTCCTGATTCGACAATCCATGCGCGATCTCAATAAGCACTTCGCGCTCGCGGTCGGTCAGGTCATCCAATTCCGGATCGGTATATGTTGAATCCGTAGTAGAAGTAGTTGCGGAATTTTCAGGCCTACCAACGTTCGCAGCCATGAAATCGCCTTCCATCATTTTCTCGATAAGACGTTTCGTGGCGGACGGTGCGATAATCGCATTACCTTGAAAAACCGTGCGAATCGAATTCAGCAATGTTTCCGGTTCCGTATCTTTCAGCAGAAAACCGGAAGCTCCGGCAGTGATCGCAGCCATAACATATTCATCCAAGTCGAATGTCGTCAGAATGATCACTTTGGTATGAGTGACTTCTGATTGCGTTCCATCGGCAGCGAAGCGATGCCGCAACGCACTGATCTGCCGGGTCGCCTCGATACCATCCATGCCGGGCATGCGCACGTCCATCAACACCACGTCAGGATGCAGCGTTTCCGCCAACGCCACAGCTTCCGCGCCATCGCGAGCCTGCGCCGCAACCGCCATATCAGGTTGGGAGCCGATCACCATGGCGAAACCGGCACGTACCAATTCCTGATCATCGGCAATGACCACACGAATCTTCTGTTCCTCGCTCATACTCTCCACCTTATCGGCATTGTTCCGCTCACAGCGCGAAACAAACCCTTAAATCTCCCTGAAAAACTTGAATCGGCTATCGAGACACGCGCTGCAGCTGCTCCTCCAACGGTGCTGCGGGCCTCAACTGCAGTTCGCTCGCACTACCGGCATGAGCGTCATCGCTGAAACCAGTCTCACGAAGCACGCCAAGCAGTTCGCGCATACGCTTGAGCGCGGCGCGCCCCTGCTCGCCAATGGCTTTGAACGCTGCGGAAATCTCGTCGGCGGTAGGCTCCTTGCCTTGTGCTTCGGCGCTGTCCAACATATGAATACCATCGACGGCCTGGCTGATCACGCTGTTCAACGTGGCGGTGACTTCAGCCTGAATGCTGGCACTGATACGGTCACGTTCCATATTCGCCGCGAGAATACGCTGCTTCTCCTGCTCGGCCACCAGTGCCTCTTCGCGAGCCTGCAATACCAGTGCGTTTGAATCGCTGGAACGCGCCCAACGTGCCCACGCCATGATGCCGGCGCACAGCATCAGCACTGCAACCGTATACATGACACCGGTAAAGAACGCTGCACTACTACTTGACGTGGCTGAAACCGGTTTGTTAAGCCCGCGGAAGCGCGATGGCGCCGAACAAGGTAGTGTATCCGTGCTGATCAGCTGCGATTTTCAAGCCATCAGAGCTGAACAGGTGACAGCGGCAAGACCGGTCCAGCGCCATGCGTGTTCACGCCCATACAATACGGCTGAATACAGCGCACACAGCGACGCTACGATATGTCCAACCTCAATCAATCCCAAAAACACCAATTGCACAACCGACAATACGAACACAATAAGCGCGCAAATCTCGGGGAGCCTTCGTCGAAGAGCCAGTGCCAGCAAGCAGCATGCGGCGATCGCATGAGAGAGCTGCGCATCGCGTGAACTATCAAAAAAGAACGTAATCGACATGCGATTCAGCAGCATGACCAATATCACGGCGCCAACGGAATCCATGAGCACATAATGGTGCTGCGTCCACGCGGAAACACGTTCCACCCAATTCAGCCTCGCGAATTGGATGTATTGGCAAGTTCTACGGATTTCAGTTTCAACGATGTGAGCAAATCATGCAGATTGGGTGCGGTAATGCGCAAGTGTTGCAGGGCGTTCGAACGATGATCGCGACCGGTTGGTGGGTTGGTTTCCTGCGTCTGTTCCGATGGTTGATCTGGGATTCGCGCCGATATGTTGACGGCTGTGTGAGGTGCGATTGCTTCGTCGGATAATTTCGCTTTGCTGGATATGGCAGTTGTGTTGCAAGATTCGGACTGTTCCGAGGCATACTGTTCGCCGGTTTCGTCTGTCGCTGGCTCTTACCGCCGTAGCAGGGTGGCCATAACTTCGAAGCCTCCGCCGAGTTGAGGGCCAGCCTGCAATGAGCCTCCGGCCGATTCGATGCGTTCCTTCATGCCCAACAGGCCGTAACCTGGCGTATGCCGTCGATATTGGCGCCGCGCCACGACCATTGTCGGTGACGCTCAAAGTGAGCAAACCGTTGTTCCATGACTCTTTGATATGCACATCGACGTGCGGCCCCGCATACTTGCGGATATTCGTCAGCGCCTCCTGCACTACATGGTAGGAGCTATCGAGCTTGTTCACCGAGTTGTTCTGGGCTGGCGGTGCCGGTGATATTCCGTCGGATTCGAATGTCGGGGGAGACGTTTCGCGCTTGTTCCACAAGATTGCCGATATCGTTATAATCGGCGTGCGGTGAACCCCCGAATACTCCCAGAAGACGTTGCATGTCATGCAGTGCGCGTTCCGATTCGTGTCGAATCGTCTCCATGGTGTTTCTAGCCACCGCGGGATCATGCGTGCCTGCATAGCGGCCGCCATCAGACTGCACGATGATGATTGATAGGGTGTGCGCCACCACATCGTGCATGTCACGTGCGATGCGTGCTCGTTCCGCCAACGCGGCGATATCGCGTTCGTCCTGGTCTCGCGCGGCGATTGCCTCATTGCGTTCCCGCATCATGCGAACGGTTGCCAGACGGGCACGCTGCCAGAACGCTACAATGACGGTGGAAATGATACATACTTCGAAAATCGGCGTCAGCACCAGCATGTATTGCGCCACCATGTCGGCGACTTCCGACATGGATGTTCCTGTGTAGATGGAGCGAGAGTGACTTCCGTGACCATTGCGCCATTTGGATTTGAGCCATTCCAACTGCTCCACGTATGCACTTTGCCACCGGTGAGCAGCGGCCCATTGGTCATGTCCATGCCATCAACGCCGAAGCCAGAAGACCGATGGCCAACGCCAAAATAATGAAGGCTTTCGTGTTTTTGGGATTGCCGTAGACGATCACCGAATACAGCATGACCAATGCCAGAATATCGGCGCCCAATATGCAAGGGCCGAATATGAGATGCGTCAAGGCCAATGCCACACAGAGCAACGCTCCGGTCTGTGGCCGCCATCGACGAATCAGCAGCGGGATCAGCATTGCCGCTTCCCACGCCATCTGTATGGAAGGATTAAGGTCAAACAGCAATCCCGGATTATAGGTGATGCTGCCGGTCACGCCGAACAGCAGAACACCTATAACAAGCGTGAGGATGAGATCGCCTGCGAAGACATGACCATGCATCCACGACAAGAGACGCTGCTTGAAATTCGACATATGCTCCACCCTAGCGCCAGATACGCTGTGGCGCCATCATGCGCAGGAATGAAATGGCGGTAAGATAAAGCCGCTTTTGTGAGGTAAGGTTGTCTCCGCGTGTGGGTGGGATGGAAGCCATCAAGAAGCCACTACTCGCATTGAATATGCCGATGACGCCAAAGGAAAGGTGAATGCATGACGTTGCTGAGCGAATACTACGTGCCCGGATTGCATATTGAGGATCGTTCCATCAAGGTGCCGTTGGATTGGACGGGCCACGAGCCCGGTCATGGGTTCGATGGCGAATCGATCAGCCTGTTCTACCGTGTGGTCACCGCTCCCGAACATGTGCATGACGACCTGCCGCTACTCGTGTTCCTGCAGGGCGGCCCAGGCGGTTCCGGTCCACGTCCGCTCGGCCCAAGTTCCGATGGCTGGATCGAGGAAGCGATCAAGCATTTCCGCGTGGTATTGCCGGATCAACGTGGTACGGGGCGTTCGTCTCGTGTCGACACGCATGTGATTGAGGGCATGGACGGCGACGGCAAGGCCGGTGCCGCGTTTTTGAAGCGTTTCCTCGCCGATTCGATCGTTCGTGATTTCGAGCATCTGCGTCGCACCGAATTCGGGGGCGCACGTTGGGTCACGCTTGGTCAAAGCTATGGCGGATTCCTGACATTGACGTATCTTTCGCTGTTCCCGCAAGGTTATCGCCAGCTTCACTACGGGCGGCATTCCTCACGTTCCCGCCGATGCGACCGACGTGTACCGTCATACGTTCCCGCGCATGGCGGCAAAGACGAAGCAGTTCTACGAGCGCTACCCGATCGATATCGAACGTGCCGCTACGGTTGCCGACATACTGCGATCTCGCAAGGTCACATTGCCGAACGGCGATCCGCTCACGGTGGAACGCTTCCAATGCTTGGGATCCGATTTCGGCATGAAGCCGAGTTTCGAACGCGTGCATTTGGATTCTTGACCAGGCGTTCCTTGACGGCGACGGTTCGGCCTCGGCCTCGGCGGAACTGTCTGACGAGTTCCTGTCTTCCGTGATGGATGCGACCTCGTCTCGTCCGCTGTATTGGCCGTTGCAGGAGTTCATCTACGCCAATGGCGAGCTGAAAACGCCGATTCGCTGGGCCGCCCAGCGCGTGCGCGGCGAGCATCCGGAATTCGCGGGCGGCATTCGTCCGCTTAATTTCACCGGCGAGGCCATGTTCCCGTGGATGTTCGAGCAGGAACGTGCGTTGCGTCCGTTCAAACCGGCCATGGACGTGCTTATGGAAGACACGCATTTCGGCACGATCTACGATGCGACCAGTTGGCCCGCAATGAGGTTCCGCTGCAGGCCGCCGTCTATTTTGACGACATGTACGTCGATTCTGGATTGCAGCTCGACACGCTGTCTCGCGTCGGTCGTTCACATTATTGGACTACCAACGAGTTTGAACATGACGGCGTGCATGGTTCCACCGTGTTCAGACATCTGTTTACCGAGGCGTTGAACCGCGGAGATTTGGCGGAGTTGTTCTGACGATTGTTCGGCAACGACGAGTATCGATAGCAAAGGAAAGAAACATGGCCAATCCAACCATCGGATTCATCGGATACGGCAATATGGCACAGGCGATCGCCGAAGGCCTAGTCAACGCTGGCGTCGTCAATGGCGGCGACATCGTGGCCTGTGCCGCGCATTACGACAAGCTGGAACGCAACGCCGCCAAACTCGGCGCAAAAGCGGTGCGTACCGCCGCGCAAGTCGCCGAAGCAGCTGACATGGTCGTCATCGCCATCAAACCGTATCAGATCGAAACCGTGATCGCACCGATCATTGATCAGCTGGCGCAAGAGAACACCATCGTCGTGTCCATTGCGGCAGGCTGGGATCTGAACAAATTCCGCGACCTGTTCGGAACGTCTTTCGAACAGGCACACATCCAATGCACCATTCCGAACACGCCGATGGCTGTCGGCAAAGGCGTGCTGGTCACGGAAATCGACAACACGCTCACGCAGGAACAGACGGAAACCTTCGAAAGCCTGTTTTCGTCAATCAGCCTGATTGAACGCGTGGACACCGCACACATGGGCATCGGCATGTGCATCGCCGGCTGCGCGCCGGCCTTCACCGACATGTACATCGAAGCATTGGGCGATGCCGGTGTGAAATATGGATTGCAGCGTGCTACCGCGTATCGTCTGGCTGCCAAAATGGTGGAAGGCGTGGGCGCGCTCTATTTGGCCAACGAAACGCATCCGGGTGCCATGAAAGACGCTGTCTGCTCTCCGGGAGGCACCACCATCAGGGGTGTCGCATCGTTGGAGGAAAGCGCGTTCCGTGGTGCCGTTATCAAAGCAGTCGACGCCATCGAAGCCTAATACTAAGCTAGGGAACCATGTCTCTTACTATCGGAATCGTCGGACTGCCGAACGTCGGCAAGTCCACCATGTTCAACGCATTGACCCGCAACAACGTGCTGGCGGAAAACTATCCGTTCGCCACCATCGAACCGAACACCGGCATTGTGCCGTTGCCGGATGACCGTCTGCCGGTGCTCGCCAAGCTCGTGCATACGGAGAAGATCGTGCCGGCCACCGTCACGTTCGTCGACATCGCAGGCATTGTCAAGGGCGCTTCGGAAGGTGAAGGTCTGGGCAACAAGTTCCTCGCCAATATTCGCGAAGCCGACGCGATCTGCGAGGTCGTGCGTGCCTTCGAAGACGATGATATCGTGCACGTCAACGGCAAGGTCGATCCGTCCGACGACATTGAAACCATCAACACCGAGCTGATCCTCGCCGATCTGCAGACCATCGAGAACGCGCTGCCGAAGCTGGAGAAGGATCTGCGCGGCAAGAAGATCGAACCGGCTTACATGGAAGCCGTCAAGCAGGCGAAGACCATTCTTGAAGCTGGCGAAACCATTGATAAGGCGACTCGCGAAGGTCGTTTCGACAAGGATTCCGTCTACGACCTGCATCTGATGACCGCCAAGCCGTTCATCTACGTGTTCAACGTGGACGACAACGAGCTGGCCAACAAGGACCTGCAGGCTAAGCTCGCCGCATCCGTGGCCCCGGCTCCGGCCGTGTTCCTCAACGCTCAGTTCGAGGCAGACTTGACCGAGCTCGACGAGGCGGATGCCCGCGAAATGCTCGAGGACGCGGGCTTAAGCGAATCCGGCCTTGACCAGTTGGCCCGCGTCGGCTTCGACATCCTTGGACTGCAGACCTTCCTACTGCAGGCGTCAAGGAAGTGCGCGCCTGGCAGATCCACAAGGCTGGACCGCCCCGCAGGCCGCCGGCGTCGATTCACACCGACTTCGAAAAGGGCTTCATCAAGCCGACATCGTCTCCTACGACGATTTCGTGGCCGCCGACGGCTCCATGGCCAAGATCAAGGAGGAAGGCAAGCTCCGTCAGGAGGGCCGCGACTACGTCATGGCCGACGGAGATATTGTGGAGTTCAAGTTCAACGTCTCGAAGTAGGGTGTGAACACCCTAGAGAACGGCGTGATTCCAACGTTTTCGAGTCTTCGGAACTGTGGAATCGCGCCGTTTTTCGATTATTGAAGAATGGCCGATTATGCCGTATCTGGCCGTTTGTGGCCCGGATAGTGTGCCAATAGAGTGCCCTTTTTGAGGGCGCTTGTAGCGGATGCTCGAAGGCGCTCCCGACAAGAGGAACATCATGGCGACGAACGGCAGACGACGCACGAAGGGTGCGGGAAGCATCATCACCGCAAGGATGGCTCGTGGGAGTTCCGGCGTGAGGTCGCCGCGACCCCGCCACGGGCAAACGTCGCTACGTCTCGGCCAAGGGTCGCACGAAGGCGGGCGCGCGCGAACGGTTCGACGCGAGGATCGCGGAGATGGAGCGCACCGGTCTGCTGCCCGGAGCCAAGTCGCCGTATCTGAAGGATTACGCGGAACGGTGCTGGAGGAGTACCGGCTCAACGTCAAGCCCACCACATACCGGACACGCGCCGGCAGGATCCACGCGTGCATGGAGGTCATCGGCTGCGTTCGCCTCACGGATCTGACACCTGACCATGTGCGCCAATGCATGCGCGTGCTCTCCAAGCGGCTCGCGCCCTCCCACGCTCAAGGACCATTTCGTGAGCCTGAAGATGATGCTCGACCAGGCCGAAC
>ENA-OQCS01000766-OQCS01000766.1-human-gut-metagenome-genome-assembly--contig:-NODE-766-length-17891-cov-2.761034_pt1 | contig 17891 bp, 22 predicted proteins | sample MGYA00242757_ERZ504575 | MGnify/ENA primary metagenome ERZ504575 (study PRJEB26092, sample SAMD00036297) | human gut metagenome | host: Homo sapiens | study: EMG produced TPA metagenomics assembly of...
AGCTCTTTTTCTGCGCACTTATTTGAAACAAAATATCAGAAAACAATATAAAATTCAGAAAATAAACACAATAATTAAGAAAAGGAAAAGCGATATAAAAAAACAGTAAAAATATTTTAAAAATGTGTTGACAAATGCTGGCGGATCTGTTATATTAAAATCACAAAGAAACAAGAAAACAAAAACCTAACCAAGAGGTACAAAGAGAAAGACTTGGGACCCCCTTTTCAAGAGAACAAACCATTTTCATAGAAAGAGACGAGAAATCTTCTATAGAAGAATGGGAAAAAAGGGAAAAGGAAGATGTTCTTAAGATGAGAGACTTCCGAAAGGAAAGAAAACCTGAGATAAAGATCCATACAAAAGAAGTTCGAAAGAAAACCTTTTGATAAACATGAGATCAGAGCAGATCTTAGGAAATCCTAAGGAAAAGATTTTCGGAGTGGAAATCTTAACCGCAAAGGAAAAGCCTCTGAAAAAGAACATCTTCCCGAAAAAAAGAAAATCTACAACAGGGAAATGGAAGAGAAACGATCTTTGAAATATCAAACGAAAGCGAAAACAAAGATCACAGATCGGTAAAGAAAGAAAACCAGTGAAAATCCTTGAAAGTAGAGAAAAAACTGAATATGGAGAATAAAGAAAAAGCGGTCGCTGTATCAGGAAAAAATGATTGATATGGCGATCGCTTTCTGTGTTGGGTAATTCGTCCGCCGGGCATGTTTTTCTTGACAGATGCGGCGGAAATGGTGCATACTTCTTAAAGCATAACAGCGGAGAAATCCGTGTATCGAAAATGAGAAGTCAGGACAGGAGAAGAAAGTGGCTGGATTTTACAGAGAAGATATTTTGATGGAAGATAACGATATTCTTGTTGTTCACAAGCACGCGGGCATGGCAGTGCAGAATGTGCGGATGGGACAGATGGATCTGGAGCATGCGCTGCTGAATTATTTGGCGAAGCAGGCAAGGGCGAAAACACCGGGGCAGGCGCGGACTCAGATTCCATATCTGGCGGTCGTTCACCGGCTCGATCAGCCGGTTGAGGCGTGCTGGTGTTTGCGAAAAACAAAGACGCCGCAGGAAAACTGGGACGGCAGGTGCAGGACGGGACGATGAAGAAAGAGTATCTCGCCGTCTGTGAGGGAAAAATCGAAAAACAGGGCGTGCAGAAGTTTGAAGATTTCCTTGTAAAAGACGGACGGAGCAACACATCCCGCGTCGTACAGCCAGGCACCGCCGGAGCGAAAAAAGCGGTGCTGGAATATGAAGTGATAAGGACACAGGAGAACCGAACCCTGGTGCAGATCCACCTCGGAACGGGCCGCCACCACCAGATCCGCGTCCAGTTTTCCCATGCGGGATATCCGCTGGCGGGGGATGCAAAATATGGGGCGAAGGAGAAAGGATCTCTGGCGCTGTGCGCGCATCATCTCGAGCTGAAGCATCCGCGGACAGGCAAACAGCTTTCGTTTACCGTAAAACCAGAAGGTGAAATCTTCCACAGCTTTGTGTAACTATTCAGAGCTATGTGAAATTGCAAAAAAGTTCAGAAAATCATAAGAAAACAGGACTGGACTATTTTTACGGTTTGTGTATAATAGAGAAAGGTTATGTAACAAAACTGTAAAAAGTAATGGAAAATGATTCATCAGGCAAAGCAGAAAGGGAGAATTATGAAACGCAGAATGATTGCAGTACTGCTTTCCGGAATCCTGCTGTGCTCGGCAGCTGGATGCGGAAAGAAGCAGTGACAGACAAGAGCACCGCAGCATCGTCGTCTCAGGAAGTGACAGAAACTCCGGCGGCAGAAGAAAGCCGGAGGCCTCATCGTCCAGCGCAGATTCTACAGCAGAGTCAGCCAGTGCATCCACATCTTCTGAAAGCTCTGGAGATGAAGGAAAAGAAGCAGACAAAAAACGAATAGAAATCACCGTTCCGCACAAGGACGGCATGGAAGCATTGTATGACACCGTGGATGGACTTACCGTTGAAAAAGGCTCTTACATCGCCGTGGTTGCAAAAGACTTAAGTGCCGGTTTCTGGAAAGCCGTAAAAGCCGGTGCACAGCAGGCACTTGACGATCTGAACGCCTCGCTTGGCTACAACGGAAACGACAAAGTTTATATGACATTTGAAGGCCCGGAAAATGAAAGTGACACCAACTCTCAGATCAATATCATCGACTCTGTCATTTCGGAAAATCCGGACGCGCTGATCCTTGGCATCATTGACCAGCAGTCGGGACAGGCACAGATGGAAGAGGCTTCCGACAGCCAGATTCCAGTCGTCATCGCGGATTCCGGTATCGAGAGTGATCTGATCACCTCGACATGTGCGACTGATCACGCAGCGGCAGCAAAGCTTGCGGCAGATCATCTCTGCGAGGCCATCGGCAACAGCGGAGAGGTTGCGATTGTTGCACATCAGTACAACACCGAGAGCAGCGTAGAGCGCGTGGAAGCATTTAAAAAAGAGATCGAAGAAAAATATACCGATGTGAAAGTGGTTCAGGTGAATTACGGAGATGGAGAAGAATCCATCGCGGACATGCTGAAAAATACACTTGAAACCTACCCGGCTCTGAAGGGCATCTTCTGTACGAACGAAGACATGGCAGACCAGACGCTGGATGCGCTGGCGGATATGGAAAATACTGAGCAGATTCAGATTGTCGGTTTTGATTCCGGTGAAAAACAGCAGAAAGCGATCCAGGAGGGACGCGAGTACGGTACCGTAACGCAGAATCCGTACGGTCTTGGCTATGCGGCAATCGTGGCGGCCGTCCGCGCGATTCAGGGACTTCCGGTAGATCAGAAGATCGATACGGGATATCAGTGGATCGACAAAGACACGATCGATCTGGAGACAAATCAGAAGTATCTTTATAACTGAAAATCAGGATAAAAAATGAACCCGGCAGACAAGGGAATGTTCCTTTGCCTGCCGGGTTTTCTGCGCTGCAGTGCGGATTACGAGTTCTGATCGTCTTCGTAAATTCTCTGTACCTCTTCGGAAATCTGCTGCCGGATCGCGGAGAGATCGACATCCGGGATGCCGTCCTCGGTGATCTGCGGTTTGGAAGGAGAGGTATACGGCTTCGTGTCGCCCATGGAAGCTTTTGGGGATGTTTCTTCTTCGTCAAACTCCTCCGGAGCGGCCGGTTTTGCGGATGGCCGGCGGCGGATGATTTTCGGAAGATCTTTCTCATCGTCGTCATCGTCAGGTTCTTCCGGAACAAAACGGAAATCGTACATGGTGTTCTGCGAAACACGGGTACGGTTCGACGGTTTCTGATAGCTGCGGTACGGATCTCTTGCGTTGCCGGAAGAAGAGGAAGAGGAGCCGCGGCGTTTCTTTTTCTTCTTTCTGGATGGAAGAGGATCGAAACCGGATCTGCGCTTCCGTCTGGCGCGCGCTTTTGCACGGTGTTCGCGTTCTTCTTCGTCGTCATCCTCCCAGTAGTCCGCCTCTTTCCACGGTTTAAACTGGAAGAGCATGCCTGCTGCGGCGAGAATGGCAGAGACAATCCAGAACATCATGTTCAGATCGAGGTCCTTGAAGAAATATGCCATGCGGATCGTCGTGAGGGCGCCGCAGATGGAGGTGACCAGGATTACGGAAATGCGTTCGAACGGAACGCAGATCAGGCCGATCACGAAAGCGACGAGGGCGACGAGTCCATAACCTGTGGTATCGTTTGGATTAACGAGATGCCAGAGGCAAAAGCCGACGAGGCCGCAGATCAGAAGAAAAAGTCCGATCCGGTAGAGGACGAAGGCAATGATTGCGGTCAGAAGACCGGTGCCGACGGCAAGCGCCAGGGTGATCGTCGTGGTCTGATTCGTGTAGGTACCCGCTGCATAACCAGCGGCCGCGCCGAGAAAAAATCCGGGAATGACGCTCCAGAGCTTGCGGAGCGCATAGCCGAAGAAACAGTTCAGCAGGGCAAAAACAATCACAATCAGAAGAAGCTGCTGCTGGTAAACACCCATGACGTCCCGGACTTTATCGAGACCGCCAAGCAGCGTGTTGATGTTAAAAGCTTGCATATTCAGATTCATGATATTCACTCCTATATGATGTATCGGAAAAATAGATACAGGTTGTATTTTAGTACGGAACGGCGGTTTTGGCAAGTGAAATTGTGTTTGAGATCTGGAAAACGGCAGAATGGCGGCGGTGTGCATATGGTATAAGGAAGAGCAAAAAGGAAATAAAACAGGCATGAATCAGGATAGAGTGTATGAAAATAGAAGAAATTCCTATCAGGGAAATCCGATGGAGCGGCCGGAGCCGTTTTTTGCGGCACAGCCTTATGGGGAAGAAGTATGGAGGAGCAGCAGGAAGCGCGGGAACGGCAGCGGATGCAGTCGTATTATTCCCGGACGGCATCTGATCTGCAGCGGCTGGTGGAGGCAGAGTGTGACCGCATGGATTACCGCGGCAGCATGATGTACGACGAATTCCCGGACCGGCTCATGATGGAGCACACCTGCCGGAATATCGCACGTCAGTACGGCAGGGAAAACGGCGGGAAGGACGAGAAAACGGCAGAAGAGGAACTGCTCGATTTGATCGGCGTTCTTTTTTATAATGAAATGTTCCGGAGGCGGAGCAGGAGGAAACATTATTACAATCTGTGGCTTTAAACCGCGCCATAAAGTAATAAGAGGGTAACACATTTTTAATAATTTTTCTGTTGTGGTTTTGCGGAAAACAGATTACAATATTAGCGGGGTTGTAAGGGGCTTTATTACACATGTTTACAAACGATTCAGAAAGTTTGGAGAGTATAAATGGAATTACAGAAATTATTACAGGATGAAATCCGGGAAGGGCTGTATCGTATCACGATCAGCGGCCCAAGAGGGGACAGTGAAGTGTCCAAAGTGAGAATACGCCCGGTTGAAATAAAAGGAAAACTGCTCTTTCAGTGCCAGGAGACTGTCGGCACGAAGGAGTTTCATAAAAATATGACAAAAGACGATGTGATCACCCGGATCAGCGACTGGATGAACGGAACCTTCAAGCAGATGCAGCTTGAATCCGACACCTGCACAGCATCCGTTCTGGTCAGCAAAAAGGGAACGATGACGATCAAAAAGAAACCGCATATGAAAGGAACCGGCAAACCCGTCAATCTGGCGCACAACCGGAAGAAACGGTATATTCTGGAAGAAGGAATCCCGGTTCCTTTTTTACAGGATCTTGGTGTTATGACAAAAGAAGGCAAAATCGTGCGGACCCGCTACGACAAGTTCCGCCAGATCAACCGCTTTCTGGAGTTCATCGAAGATATCCTGCCGCAGCTCCCATCGGACCGCGAGATCACGATTCTCGATTTCGGCTGCGGAAAATCGTATCTGACGTTTGCGATGTATTATTACTTCCGCGAACTGAAAAAACTGGATGTCAATATCATCGGACTTGACTTGAAAGAGGACGTCATCGCAATCTGCAACGGACTGGCAGAGAAATATGGCTATGAAAAGCTGCATTTCTATCAGGGTGACATCGCTTCTTATACCGGCCGCGACGAGGTCGATATGGTGGTGACGCTGCACGCGTGCGACACGGCGACTGACTATGCGCTGGAAAAGGCCGTCAAATGGAATGCAAAAGTTATTCTTTCCGTTCCGTGCTGCCAGCATGAGCTGAACCGCCAGATTGCAAACAAAGAACTGTATCCGATCATGGATTACGGCATCTTAAAAGAGCGCATGGCGGCGCTTCTGACCGACGGAATCCGGGCAAAGCTTCTGGAGAATGCAGCTATGAGACACAGATTCTCGAATTCATCGACATGGAGCACACGCCGAAGAACCTTCTCATCCGCGCGGTAAAACGCCAGGAAGCTCGAAAAAACTGCCGGAAGAACTGAAAGCGTGCATGGAAGCGTACCATGTGAAGCCGACACTGGCAGACCTCCTCACAGAAAAGGAGGAGCCGTGATGAATAAAAGAGCAGCAAGGATTCTGATCCTTTTTCTTGTTTTTGCCGCATCAGTCGGTGTGTTCACACACCTGATGAGCCACGAGACGACGGAGAATGCGACCGATCTGGACGCAGCGAGTCTTCCGGTGCTGTACATGAAGACCGCGGACATGACAGTGAACCGCATGTACGGATACTGCCAGGAGATGAACGGCGTAACGACAAGAGAAAACCTGACACCGCTGCCGATGGACCGTTCGCTTACGCTGGAAATTGATGCGAAGGGACAGAAAATTAAAAACGTGACCTATACGGTGGAAAGCACAGACGGCGGAGCGCTGATTGAAAACTCGGTGCTGAAATCGTTTGACGAGGACGGAAGCTATCTGAAAGCAGACTTCCAGTTAGAGACCGCGATTCTGATGAATCAGGAATATACGCTGAAGCTCGAGGTTGCCTACGGAAACGGCCAGTCTGCCTGGTATTACACCCGCATTGTACAGCGCAACGGCGTGGAGGTCGGCGATTATCTGCCTACACGCAGATGTTTGCGCAGACATGCCTGGATAAAACGCAGGCGGAAGCGCTCGTTCCGCAGCTTGAGCCGGATGAGACGGGGGATAATTCTTCGTTCCTCAATGTCAACATTCATTCCAGCCTCGACCAGATTTCCTGGGGAAGCCTCGCACCGACGATCGTACAGCAGCCGGTGCAGCAGATCAAAGAAGCGAATGAGACGACGACCAGCATCACACAGGAGTACATGATCAGTGCGCAGGATGAGAACGGACAGACGGAGTATTATACCGTAGGCGAGTTCTACCGGATGCGAGAGTCCGACGGAGAGATTATTCTGCTGGACTTCGAGCGGAGCGCACAGCAGATCTTTGATCCGGAGCTTGGTGTTCTGACGAAATCCGGCATCAACCTCGGTGTGACCGGCGAGGATACCGAGTATGTGACGAATACGGCAGGTGATATTGTCGCATTTGTAGTAAACGGTGATCTCTGGTGCTACAACCGCAGCGCCAACAAGACGATCCGCGTTTTCAGCTTCCGTGAGAACGGCAGCATGGATGACCGGGAACAGCACGGAGAGCATGATGTCAACATTGTGCGTGTGGATGATGCGGGCGATGTGACGTTTGTTGTTTATGGCTATATGAACCGCGGAAACCACGAGGGTGAAGTGGGAGCAGCCGTTTACTATTATCGCGCCGAGCGGAATGTGGCAACCGAGGAGATTTTCGTTCCGGCGGATATTTCCTACGAGATGCTGAAAAAACAGCTCGACCGCCTCTCCTACGTCAACAAGCAGAGAGAGATGTATCTCTATCTGAATGAGAACCTGTGCAAGGTTGATATTGGAACCGGCACGACGACGGTGGTCCGGGAAAGTATCCCGGAGGACTGCTTTGTAGTATCGGAAAGCCAGGAGAGCATCGCGTGGATGGATGCGGACAATGCAAGCAGTGCGATGAACATCACCGTGATGAATCTGGAGAGCGGGGAAACGCAGCGCTTTGCGGCGGATGACGGACAGAAGATCCGGCACTTGGCTTTATCAATGAAGACTTTGTCTATGGTATGGCAAACGACAGCGATATTTTAAAAGATATTTCCGGCAATGAAGTTTTCGCTATGCATACGGTGCGGATTGTCAGCATCGACGGAACCGTGAAAAAAGAGTATCACCAGAACGGCTATTATGTGACAGGCGTGTCGATTTCGGACGGCCTTCTGGAGCTGGACCGCGTGGTACGCCAGGAAAACGGCTATGCGGATGCGCCGGAGGATCACATCATGAACGGCGAGCAGCAGAGCCAGGAACTGGTGACGGGCCGCCTGGCAACGGTGGACGACAGAAGAGAGCAGCAGTTCCTTCTGGAATTCTCGACGAGCGGCAAAACACAGTCGCTTCTGACACTGACACCGAAATATATCTATTCAACCTTACGGACCGATCTTACGATGTCGTACGAAACAGGCAGCGCAGAGCTTTACTATGTATATGGAAAAGGAAAACTGATCGCCATTTTAAGCTCCCCGGCCGAGGCCGTACAGCTTGCCGATGAGAATGTCGGCGTTGTGCTGAACAGCAGCCAGTCCTATGTGTGGGAGCGCGGAAACCGCCAGCAGGGCATGCGCCTCGACGAGACAACGATGCCGTCGGGATTCCAGAGTGCATCTCTGGACGAAAACGTGCTGAAGGAGTCACTCGGTGATGATTACGAACTGCTGAACCTGACGGGCTGCACAAGAGAAGAAATTCTCTACATGATCAGCAGCGGCTACGGCGTTGTTGTAAAGACCGGCGAGAACGAGAGTCTGCTTCTGACCGGATACGATATTTTCGGAAATTCCTGGCTGTACAATCCGCAACGGGCGAGACAACCGCACTTTCCGACGATGACAGCGATGCATTGTTCGCACAGAACGGCAATGTCTTCATCAGTTATATTAAAAAAGTAAAGATCGAGTGATTTGCGGGGTTTTCTAATGACGCAAAAAGTGCTAGAATAAAGAAAGCACTATGAATATTTAGGGAGAAAAAAGACAATGAAACTTACAACCATCCGAGAGATTTATAAAAACCGGGAAGTATACCTGGACAAAGAAGTAACCGTAGGCGGCTGGGTGCGCAGCGTACGTGATTCCAAAACCTTTGGTTTCATCGTTCTGCACGACGGAAGCTATTTCGAAACCCTGCAGATCGTATACCACGATGAGATGGAAACTTCGCTGAGATTTCCAAAATGAACGTCGGCGCAGCCATCATCGTAAAAGGTACCTCGTTGCTACCCCGCAGGCAAAACAGCCGTTTGAGATTCAGGCGGCAGAAGTTACCGTAGAGGGCGTTTCCGCACCGGATTACCCGCTGCAGAAAAACGCCACTCCATGGAATACCTTCGTACCATTTCCCATCTGCGTCCGAGAACCAACACCTTCCAGGCAGTATTCCGTGTTCGTTCCCTCTGCGCCTATGCGATCCATCAGTCTTCCAGGAGAGAGACTTCGTTTATGTCAACACCCCGCTGATCACCGGAAGCGACTGCGAGGGAGCCGGCGAGATGTTCCAGGTAACCACCATGGATCTTGACAATATTCCGAAAACCGAGGACGGCGCTGTTGATTTCACACAGGACTTCTTCGGAAAGAAGACAAGCCTTACCGTAAGCGGACAGTTAAACGGCGAGACCTTTGCACAGGCATTCCGCAATATCTACACCTTCGGACCGACCTTCCGTGCAGAGAATTCCAACACCACCCGCCACGCAGCTGAGTTCTGGATGATCGAGCCGGAAATCGCATTCGCTGATCTGGAGGACGATATGGAGCTTGCTGAGGCAATGCTGAAATATGTCATCCGCTACGTTATGGAGCATGCACCGGAAGAAATGCAGTTCTTCAACAGTTTCGTGGACAAGGGACTGATCGAGCGTCTGAACCATGTCGTAAATTCTGAGTTCGGCCGTGTAACCTACACCGAGGCTATCGAGCTTCTGGAGAAAAACAACGACAAATTCGATTACAAAGTATACTGGGGATGCGATCTGCAGACCGAGCATGAGCGTTATCTGACCGAGCAGATCTTCAAGAGACCGGTTTTCGTTACCGATTATCCGAAGGAGATCAAAGCGTTCTACATGAAGCTGAACGATGACAACAAGACCGTTGCCGCTATGGACTGTCTGGTTCCTGGCATCGGAGAGATCATCGGCGGAAGTCAGCGTGAGGACGACTACGAGAAACTGCTTGGCCGTATGAAAGAGCTGGGACTTGCTGAGGAAGATTACGGATTCTATCTGGACCTCAGAAAATATGGTTCTACCCACCATGCAGGATTCGGACTGGGATTTGAAAGATGCGTCATGTATCTGACCGGAATGGGTAATATCCGCGACGTCATCCCGTTCCCGAGAACAGTAAACAACTGTGAGCTGTAATTACGAAAAGTGATATAGAAACTTAAAAAATACGGATGCCGGGTGCAGTGGAATCCAATGTGGATTTGGTGCGCCTGACGTCCGTATTGCAGTAATGGAGAAAATGAATCCAGAAAGGGGTATGCGCCTATGCGGTTTATTCATATTGCGGACGTGCATCTTGGCATGCAGCCGGATGCGGGATTTCCCTGGAGCGAGGAGCGCGGGGAATCCATCTGGGAGAGTTTTCGGCGGATCATCCGCCTGGCCGGTCGGGAAAAGCCGGATTTCTGCTGATTGCCGGGGATCTGTTTCAGCGTCAGCCGCTTCTGCGGGAACTGAAAGAGGTTAACGATCTTTTTGCGTCCATCCCGGAGACGATCGTCGTGCTGATTGCCGGAAACCACGATTATGTGAAGCGGGAGAGCTTTTACTGCGGTTTCGACTGGGCAGACAACGTGGTAATGCTCCTGTCGCCGGAGCCGGAGTGTGTTGAAGTCCCGGAGAAGAAGACGGTGGTGTACGGATGCAGTTACGACAAAAAAGAGATCCTGGAAAACCGGCTGGACGGCGTGCGGCCGGAGGGAAAAATGAAATATCATCTGCTGCTCGCGCACGGCGGCGATGCCCGCCACATGCCGTGGAATCCGGGCCGCATGGCGCAGGCTGGGTTTGATTATATTGCGTGCGGGCACATTCATAAGCCGGGGATTCTTATTCCCGACAAAATGGCATACGCAGGCGCACTCGAACCGACGGATGAGACGCAGTTGGGGCCGCACGGCTACATCCGCGGAACGGTGGACGAGCACGGCACGCGGATTCAGTTTGTGCCGTTTGCCAGATATGAGTACGAAGATCTGGTGTTGAACGTGACGGAGGATCTGACACAGTATGCGCTGGAGACGAAGCTGAAACAGGAGCTGGCGCTGCGGGAGGATGGGAAAATCCGAAAAATCATCCGCCTGAAACTTGTGGGACACCGTGCCGCCGAGCTGGAATTTCTCCGAAACGGCTGCTGGACTGCGGCAGAGTCATCTCCGTGGAGGATGAAACACGTCCGGCGTACGATCTGGAACAGCTGAAGAAAACGTATGGCGCTAGTCTGATCAGCGCCTATATTGAAGCATTTGAAACAAAGATGGATGCGCAGTCACAGAAGGCGCTCGACTATGGTCTCGAGGCGCTGCTGGCGGCACGCAGGAACGGCTGAAAAAAAGATTGCGGGAGGCGTAGAAGATGAAAATAGAAAAACTGGAAATCCGCAATTTTGGAAAATGCAGAACCGCACACTGGAATTTTCCGATGGGATTCAGCTCATCAGCGGGGAAAATGAGAGCGGAAAATCGACCGTCCATACCTTCATCCGCAGCATGCTGTTCGGCATGACACGCGGCCGGGGGCGGGCGGCAAAAATGATGTCTACAGTCGTTATGAGCCATGGGAAAATCCGGCATACTATGCGGGAGAGATGGTGCTTGAAAGCGGCGGCAAACGGTTCCGCCTGACACGGAATTTCGGGCGGCAGAACGCCAATGCAAAGCTGGTGTGCCTGACGGACGGCGAGGTGCTCTCCGTGGAGGACGGCGATCTTTCCATGCTGCTCGGCGGTGTCAGTGAGATTGTGTATGATAATACGGCTTCGATCGGGCAGTTAAAAGGCAGAACCGAGGAAGGGCTTGCGGATGAGCTGCGGAACTATATGGCAAATTACCAGGGGAGCAGCGATGGAGAGCTCGATGTGGCGGCGGCGCTGGATCTGCTGAAGCAGAAGAGAAAGCGCCTGGAGCAGGAACAGAAAAAGACGCTGGCGGGACTGGAAAAACGGAAGGAAGAACTTGAGACGAAAATTTCCGTTTTTACGGAGGAGTGCCGTCAGAGCGAGGAGAATCTGCAGCAGGCGAAAGAGCAGATGAAGCGGGATATTTATCAGAAGGATGTGCCGATCGAACGGGTGCGGAAGATGAAAAAAGAATCTCGGAAGAGCCGCAAATGGGGTGCCGCGTGCGTGGCGCTGGCTGGATTTCTCTTGTTCTTATGCATTCTGCAGTTCTTCCATATTGATTCGCTGCTGACGAGAACGGGACTTGGGCTTGCGATTGCGGCGCTCTTGTATCTGGCGTACAGTCTGTTCCGTCACCGGAAAACGGAGGTCGAGCAGGTCGTGACGGAGCCGGAGGAGCAGGCGATCCGCCGCCAGCAGTGGAATGTGGACCGCCTGAAGCAGGAGCTGGGGCAGAAACAGACGGTGCTGTCGAACTTGCAGAGTGAATACGAAGAGCTCTGCATTTCCATGACGGAAAAAGATCATCTGCAGGAAGAACTCGATGCGCTTTCTCTGGCGGGGGAGACGATCCAGAGTCTCTCCGTACAGATGCAGAGCCGGATCGGCGACCGCTTAAAACAGCAGATGTCAAAAACGCTGTCATCGCTGACGAATGGCCGCTATCTGCAGGTGAATATGGATGAGAATCTGCAGATCGGCCTTCACACCGCAGACGAATATGTGCCGCTTGAACAGGTCAGCCGCGGCACGATCGAGCAGGCGTACTTTGCGCTCCGCATGGCGGCGATGGATGTGCTCTGCGGCGAGGAGGAGCTGCCGGTGATTTTCGATGAATCGTTTGCGTTTTACGATGAAAACCGGCTGAAAGAAACTTTGAAATGGCTGGCGGAAAACCGGACGCAGGTGCTGCTCTTTACGTGTCAGAAGCGGGAGGAGGAAGCACTCTCGGAGATGGGAATTCCGTACCGGAAAATTGTGCTTTAAGTAATGCGGCTCGCAGAGAATCGGTGAGTTGTGGTTTGGAAATAAAGGAGAATAGAAGTTATGCTGACAATAGGATGTCATTTATCATCGTCCAAAGGATATCTTGCCATGGGAAAAGAGGCGGTGTCCATCGGGGCGAATACCTTTCAGTTTTTTACAAGAAACCCGAGAGGAAGCAAGGCGAAAGCCATCGACGAGGCGGATGTCGCAGCGTTTCTTTCTTACAGTAAGGAGCATGGAATCGAGCGCATTTTGGCACATGCGCCGTACACGCTGAATCCGTGCTCGAAGGATGCGCACACGAGAGAGTTTGCATGGATGACGATGGCGGATGATCTGAAACGGATGGAGTATACGCCGGGAAACTGCTACAATTTCCACCCGGGCAGCCATACCGGACAGGGGGCGGAAGAGGGAATCCGTCTGATTTCGGAGATGCTGAATGAAATTTTAAAACCGGAGCAGACGACCACGGTGCTGCTCGAGACGATGGCAGGAAAAGGAACCGAAGTCGGCCGCTCGTTTGAGGAGCTGGCGGCGATTCTGGAGCGCGTGGAATTAAAAGACCACATGGGTGTCTGCCTAGATACGTGCCATGTGTACGATGCGGGATACGATATTGTGGATCACCTCGATGATGTGCTTGAGGAGTTCGACCGCGTGGTAGGACTTTCGAAGCTGAAAGCGGTTCATCTGAACGACAGCAAGAATCCGTTTGAGAGCCATAAGGACCGCCATGAGAAGATCGGCGAGGGATCGCTGGGGCTTGCGACATTTGAGCGGATTGTGACACATCCGGCGCTGGCGGGACTGCCGTTCTATCTGGAAACACCGAATGAGCTGGACGGATATGCAAAAGAGATCGCGCTGCTGCGCGGGTTTGCGAAATAGAGGAAGAAGGTAAGAGAAAGTGGAAAACACGAGAGAGAAGAATAAAAGAGCTGACGGAAGAAAAAAGACGTATTTCGACAGGGAAAATAAAAAGAAAGCCGTTCGTACAGAGAAAACAAAGAGCGTGGCACCGGAAAAAGGAAAGCAGAAAAAGAGTTCATCATCGTCGAAATGTCCTTATCAGAAAAAATGCGGCGGATGCACATATCTGAACCTCTCCTACGAAGAGCAGCTCGCGAAAAAAGAGCAGTTCCTGAAGAAGACTCTGAAGGGCATCGTCCCGGTCAAAGGCATGGTTGGCATGGAAAATCCTTATCATTACCGGAATAAAGTCAATTCCGCCTTTGCACGCAAAAAAGACGGAACGATCATATCCGGCATTTATGAAAAGGGCACACACAAAGTGGTTCCGGTCGATGAGTGCCTGCTCGAGGATCAGCGTGCCGATGCCATCATCCGCGATATCCGCAGTCTGCTGAAGAGCTTCAAATCATGATCTACAACGAGGACAGCGGCTACGGCCTCCTGCGCCACGTCATGGTGCGCACCGGCTTTGCTTCCGGCGAGATCATGGTCGTCCTCGTCTGCGTATCACCAGTCTTCCCGTCAAAAAACAACTTCGTAAAGGCCCTGCGCAAACTCCACCCGGAGATCACCACGATCGTACTGAACGTCAACAACCGCACCGACAGCATGGTACTCGGAAAACGCGACATTGTCCTCTTCGGACGCGGTTACATCGAGGATGAACTCTGCGGCTGCACCTTCCGCATCTCCCCGCAGTCCTTCTACCAGGTCAACCCGGTTCAGACGAAAAATCTGTACGAAAAAGCCATCTCCCTGGCCGGCCTCACCGGAAACGAACGCGTCATGGACGCCTACTGCGGAATCGGAACCTCGGCCTCATCGCATCCCGCGATGCCAGAGAAGTCATCAGCGTCGAACTGAACCCGGACGCCGTCCGCGATGCCGTAACAAATGCCAAACGAAACCAAATCAAAAACGTCTCCTTCTACCAGAACGACGCCGGCGCCTTCATGGTCTCCATGGCCGAAAAAGGCGAAAAAGCCGATGTCGTCTTCATGGACCGCCAAGAGCCGGCAGTGATGAAGCCTTTCTGTCCTCTGTCGTAACCCTTTCACCGAAAAAAGTGGTCTACGTCTCCTGCAATCCGGAGACATTGGCGAGAGACCTGCGGTATCTGACGAAACACGGATATAAGGCAGAAGAGGCATGGGGGTATGATATGTTCGCGTGGTCGGAGCATGTGGAGACGGTAGTCTTGATGTCAAAACAAAGAAATAAGGACCAGCTTCCAGGTCGAGACGGTGAAATCCGGCAACTCAACTCCCTGCGAGTGTATGGCCAATCAGAGGTCAGAGCGGATGGATTGTGTAGGAGTTGAGCGTTCTTCACTGTCTCAACTGTCGAGACAGTAGCAGAGAGCAGCAATGTAAAAGTGCCTTACATTATTTGGATGCTGAGAAGACAGAAATTTCGTGAAACAGACGAAGAGGCTTGTCTGAAAAAGAAGGAATGAAAAACAGGAGAGGAAAAAAGAAACATGGCAGTAAATAAAAATGGAATCGTAGTATTAGGAGCAGTTTTTGTGGATATCAAAGGTTTTCCAGAGGACATCTACGTCCCGGACGGCAGAAACGCCGGCCATGTCGAATACATCCACGGCGGTGTGAGCCGAAACGTGGTGGAGGATATCGCAAACCTGGAACTGCGCCCGACCTTCCTTGGAATCGTGGATAATACCGCACTCGGCGAGGATGTTGTGCGCAAACTGCAGCGCCACAAAGTCAATACCGAATACATGAAAGAAATCCCGAACGGTATGGGAACATGGCTTGCTGTCTTCAATCACAACGGTGACCTGGCGGGCTCCATTTCCCAGCGCCCGAACCTGATGCCGATTCTCGATATTCTGGAAGAAAACGGAGATGAAATTATCGAAAACTGCGATTCCATTGTGGCAGAGATCGATATGGACAAAGAGATCATCAAAAAGCTGGTACAGCTCTGTGAAAAATACGATAAAAAACTGTACGGCGTTGTCAGCAACATGAACATCGCAGTCAGCAGAAGAGATCTTCTGCAGAAATTTGACTGCCTGATCTGCAACCAGCTCGAGGCAGGCGTTCTCTTCTCCGATGATTACAGCGAAAAAACACCGGCCGAGATGGAAAAGATTCTCGCCGAGCGTCTGAAAGCGGCAAATGTTCCGGCCATGGTCGTAACAATGGGCGGCGACGGAGCGGTTTATGCGGAAGCAGACGGAGAGAGCGGCTTCTGCCCGGCGCAGAAAGTACAGGTAAAAGATACAACAGGAGCCGGTGATGCGTTCTGCGCAGGTGTTTCCGCCGGTCTGACCTATGGAAAAACGATTGGCAAGGCAGTTGAAATCGGTACGCGTCTTGCTGCATCCGTCATCACATCGTCGGAAAATGTCTGCCCGCGCTTCCGCCCGGAAGAGTTCGGCATCGAGGCATAGAAGGGGGCAGAAATGAAGTTACTGTACGGAACCGGCAACCCGGCAAAACTCGACGCGATGCGTCACCGCCTTGCCGGTCTTGGGATTGAGCTGATCGGGCTGAAAGATCTTGGCGGTGTTAAGCAGCCAGAGATTATCGAGGATGGAAAAACGCCGCTGGAAAATGCCAGGAAAAAGGCGGAGGCGTATTTCAACGCGCTTCATATGCCGGTGTTCTCCTGTGATTCCGGTCTGTATTTTGACAACGTGGCAGAGGACGACCAGCCCGGCGTCCATGTGCGGACCGTGAACGGAAAGTATCTGTCCGATGAAGAAATGACCGCGCATTACGCCGCCCTTGCAGAAAAGTACGGCGGCCTGACGGGACGCTACAAAAACGCAGTTTCGCTGATTCTTGATGCGGACCACCGCTATGACGCGATGGACCCGTCAATGGAGAGCGCTCCTTTCCGCATGGTCAGCACACCCCATCCGATGAGCAAAAAAGGCTTTCCGCTCGACCGTCTGTCGATCGATCTGCGGACCGGAAAATATTATTACGATCTGAATGAGCAAGAAGCCGCGCTCGATCAGCTTGCCGTGGAAGACGGTTTTCTGCAGTTTTTTGAGCGGGCAATGGAGGAATACCATAAAATGGAACGATATGAACTTCGAACCATCCGCCAGGATGAAATGGAACAGGGCGTTGCCATTGAGCTGGCGTGCTTTCCGCCGAATGAGGCGTGCTCCGAAAAGAGCATGCGCGAGCGGGTGCAGTACGCGCCGGAGCTGTTTCTGGCGGCAGTAGACAAAGAAACCGGAAAAATCGCCGGAACGCTGAACGGACTTGCAACAAACGAGACAAAATTCCGTGATGCCTTTTTCGATGAAATCAGTCTGTACGACCCGACGGGAGAAAACGTCATGCTGTTGGGACTCAGTGTCCTGCCGGAATACCGCGGCCAGGGAATCGCCCGCGCGCTGATGGAAGAGTACAGCCGCCGGGAACAGAAAAACGGAAGAAAACAGCTCATTCTGACCTGCCTGCAGGATAAGGTGGAGATGTACAAAAAGATGAATTTCCACGACGAGGGAATCTCCGCATCCACCTGGGGCGGCGAGGAATGGCATGATATGACGAGAAAATTAAACGATTAAGAAAATTTGCAGAGAAAATCTCTTGTGTTAAAGTTTGCTGTAAGCGTTATAATAAAGAAAATCAAGCAAAACAGGAGGAACAACCATGAGCAGAATAAATTTTGGAGCAAAACCAAACATGTATCCACTTCCGGTTCTGATTATTGCAACATACGACAAAGATGGCAACCCGGATGCATGAATGCTGCATGGGGTGTAGTCACAGATTTCAATGAGATCTCCATCAGCATGGGCGACCACAAGACAACAGACAACCTTGCCGCAACCGGTGCCTTCACCGTCAGCATGGCAACCGAGGATACTGTTGTTGGCTGCGATTACGTCGGCATCGAGTCCGGCAGAAAAGTTCCAGATAAATTTGCACGCGCCGGTTTCCATGCAACGAAGAGCGAATTCGTCAACGCGCCGCTGATCGACGAGCTTCCGATGGCACTGGAGTGCAAAGTGAAAAGCTTTGACAACGGCATTCTGGTCGCGAGATCGTGAACGTCTGCGCAGACGAGAGCGTTCTGACCGACGGAAAGATCGACCCGAAAAAACTGAAACCAATCGCCTTCGACCCGGTCAACAACACCTATCTCGCCATGGGCGACAAGTCGGCGACGCATTCGGTTCCGGAAAAGCCTGAAATAAACACAGATGATGACATGACAGCGAATATGTAAAAATTTTATATATTCCCCTTGACAAACCGCCTCCATAGTCTTATGATATGTATAAATTATATATA
>ENA-OQCS01000768-OQCS01000768.1-human-gut-metagenome-genome-assembly--contig:-NODE-768-length-17819-cov-5.846880_pt1 | contig 17819 bp, 23 predicted proteins | sample MGYA00242757_ERZ504575 | MGnify/ENA primary metagenome ERZ504575 (study PRJEB26092, sample SAMD00036297) | human gut metagenome | host: Homo sapiens | study: EMG produced TPA metagenomics assembly of...
TTTTACTTCAATGACTTTTGTATAGTGTTACAAGTATCTTGTACTTTATTGTCTCTAAAATAAAACAGTTGATAATCATTGATTTAGATTATCAACTATAAGCACGACTGCCTGTCGTACGAAAAAGAAATATCGTGCAATATTTCTTTTCCAGAAAATTCAAGATTTAGTTTTTCAACCTGTAGCTTCATTATTTTACAAACTCATTTGTATATTGGTCTTTCGCATCGATCTTGTGATCAATCAATCCTGTTTCATACATAAAATCTGTATAATTATCCCATACAGAATCTTTCATAACACCCCATGAATCTGCATCTTTTGCATATTGGCTACTTAAGTATTTTTGGCTTTCCTTAAGGAATTTCAAATCTGTATCTGTCAGAGCATCATCATGTAAAATTTCAGCTGCTTTACTTGGATGATCAATCGCATATTCATATCCTTTTTTAGTAGCTTCCATAAATTTTTGAATTGTATCCGAATTCTTTTTAATCATTTTATTGTTTGTGATAATTACTGGAGTATAGTAATCCAAACGGCTATCTAAATCAGCTAGAGGCATATAGTTTAAATCATATCCATCCTGCATAGCTTTAATAATAGCCCAACCATAGAATTCCCATCCTAGGTTCACTTTATTCTTTCCTACTTCATCACTAAGTCCTGCAATACCAGATCCGTCTGATCCTACAATGTTTAATTTACTAAAATCAGCACCCGCTTCATTCATAACCGCTTTAATAACGGCTTCTTCACTTGGTGCTCCCCATCCTGCATATGTCTTTCCTTCGAAATCCTTTACAGAATTGATGTTTGCGCTCTTCAAAGAAACAAATCCAGAAGTATTATGTTGAATAATTGTCGCAATCGTTTTAATTGGAAGTGGATCTTCACTTGTCAAGGCATATGTAACATCTTCCTGATAAGAAACACCAAAATCAGCTTTTCCGGCTGCAACCATAGAAGTTGTCGCATTATCACCTGGTTCAATAATATCTACATCTAAACCAGCTTCTTTATAATACCCCTTGTTTTTTGCCACATAAAAACCAGTGTGGTTTGTGTTTGGCGTATAATCCAACATCAATGTAACCTTAGTCAATTTGTCATCTGAATTTGATGTTTGAGCACAACCAACTAAGCTTAACGCAACAGCAGCTGCACACATCGCTTTTAAAATTTTCATTTTCTTTCTCCTTTTCGTAAATGTGGAAACAATATCTTTTCCAATAAAGACACACCTAAATTCAATAGGATGCTCCAAAATATAATCATCAATACACACGCAAAAACTTTATCCAACATATACCCATTTTTCACACGAAGCATATAATAACCAAGTCCTGCTCTACTTGAAAGCCATTCACCTACAATAGCTCCGCCAACACAATAAGTAGCCGCTACTTTTAATCCTGAAAATAAGCCAATGGCACCAGAAGGAATCTTAACAATTTTATAGATTTGAAATAGATTGGCACCAAAACTTTTTAATAAATTGATTTCTTTTTCACTCACTTGCGACAAAGCTCCGTAAAGGATATCGCAATAGGAAAAAAGCACATAAATATAACAATTAAGATTTTAGGCAACAAATCAAATCCAAACCAAATTGAAAACAAAGGTCCTAAAACCATAATAGGAACGGTTTGTGTCACAATCAAATATGGATAAATACTTGTCTTAAATGTTTTGGATAAATCCATGCCAATGGAAATCACAATCGCAAAGAAAGTACTAATCAATAGACCTAAAACAGATTCTTCCAATGTAACAAGCGAATGTTGCATCAAAATATCCATATTCTCAATAAGTGCACTGATAATTTTTGATGGACTAGGCAAAATATAAAGTGAAATATCAAATGCACGAACATATAATTCCCATCCACCAATCACTAGAATAAACACAAGCAACGGCATGACAATTCTACGATTTTTCTTCATGATTGCCTCCTTTCCAAAATAAAAAAGGCACCCTAGAGTGCCACTATCAATCGATATGACTCCCTACGCTAGAATTAACCAGATCAGGTAATAAGGGTTTTTCTCAGCAATTGCACCCCTGTCATGTATGTTTTTACTTGCCTAAAGATTATACCACAATCTTAGACTAATTTATATTTCTTGCATATCTTCTCTACAATTTCATCTAAACTTTTATCATCCATTGAAATCGAATCCATTTTTGATGCATACAAAGTATGGAAATAATCAAAATCCGCCTGTATTTCTCGCATATAATATGCCTTATGCTTATTTAAATACGATTGAGGAATGTGCAAAAGATTATCAAACTCCAATCGCTTAAAAATATTTTCATTTTAACCTCTACATATCCTTTCCGGCTATCTTATTTTCAACCTCTATAATTCTTGCCGCAACTTTTTTCACTTCCAACATTTTCCATGCTTCTAAGTAAGGCAGAAATTTTTTTTGTTCCATCTTTCTCTATTTTATCAAGCACACGCATGACAACTTGTCTATTCACTTCTTTCATTTCAAAAATGACACGAGCCTTTTTTTCTTCTACATCTAAACAGATTCTCTGATAAGTTCTTGGGCAAATGTTTCTTTTTCGATTTGCCATCCTTTTTCTGAAAATACCAATAAAGGAAGACGATAATCATATTCAATTCTAAGATAATCTTTCTTAATCATCCAATCAATGCATTTTGCGATATCATCCAACTTCATATCCTGATAGTATCCATAAGCAGGACATTCATTTACTTTATGTTCAAATATCTTTTTATCCTTTGAACCCTTTAATATTTTAGCCAACATACTTCTTCCGCCAGTTGAAATCAATTCATCTGCCCCTCTTAAAATCATTCGTATATCTTCCTGTGGTAAATCTTTAATTTCGCCTGCATCAAGAATGACTGGCACTCTACGTACTTTTCTCCTCATCCATTCTTTACCTCTACATCATTACACGAATCAATCCACACAAAACTAAATGTCCCACATAGAACCAATAGAAGAACCATTTCATAAAAGTACTCTTTCCTCTTGTTCCATCATATAAAGACATAATTGGATAGACTAAAATAATTCCAAACTGCAACAAACCATAAACTACATCAATACATAAACAATAGACCATTACATACATAGAAATATACAAAGCCATACCTAATACTTGTTTTTTTAAATTACCTTGATTTTTGTAAATATGGTTTGTACAAAGAACTGGAAAACATGACCAGTCACTTGGAAATGCCAATAAACAAAGAATCAGAATACAACCTATTTTCTTTACATCTTTCCATTCTTGATCTTCTACCCACAAACCAATCACCGACAAGAATAATGGCCATATAATACTTGTCTGATTTAATAAAGAATCTTTTAAAGGAATCAAAGAAATGCCAAAACAGAAGTTATACGCAAAGTGAGCAATAATTGAAAAGACAAATAATCTTTCTAAATATTTCTTTAAACTATGCGTATGTGTATAGCCTTCCACCACCATAAACCACATGATAGGTGCTGCCACTCGTCCAATTAAATGAATCAATAAAAGCCACCAATACTTTTCATAATTCGGATAAAATGTAGTTGCGAAATGATCCATAAACATCGCAATAATCGCAATCATCTTGATTTGATTTCCATTTAACTTTTTTGTCATCCTGTAACACCTTCTCCTACATTAGGTTCAAAGTGTGAATAAACAACATCTGCACCAAATAAAAGAAGTAAAACTAAACAGGCAGTAGATAATCTTTTATTTAAATGTTCTTTAACCCAGTTATCAATTAATGGTGCAATCACATAGACAAAAGCCATACCACCAACGCCAAACACCAATAAACCTTCTGCACAAATTCTTCCATCAAGATTTAAGAAGTAACCCGTATAATCCCACCATTTTTGACCATTATGTGTCAATTCTAAAACGAGTCCAGTAAAGTATTCAATACATCCACAAAGAAGTACGGCCATACTAAATTCAACTTGGGACGTATTCTGAATCGTTTTAATAAAAGTAAAATCAAAATACAACCAAAACCATAAATAGGAATCCATGGACCATGTAAAACTCCGCGATTCACAAAACGTCCATAGCTAATCATTGAAAGACTTACTTCCCAGATCCATCCAACAAAACACATAAAGAAGAAACAAACTAAAATAGATGTTACTGTATAATTTCGATTTGGATGTAAAACACGAAGATTTGACTTCTTATACGCCTCTTCAATTGGAGATAAACGCACTGGATAACATAATAAATACACTTCGGTAATCATAGTTTCAGCTTCCATTTTATTATAGGTATATCTTTCATATTGTTTTTCTTTAGAACTCAAATGAAAAATAATCCCAAAATTATCACACAAGAACTTTTTAACACCCGTATACACATTCTCCATTGGATTTTTCGCATTCAATGCCGCAATTACATCCGAATAGGTATTACGCATCAAAGCACTACTTGGTTTTTCAAATAAATACGTATCATTTAAAATAGCACTTTGAAATTCTTTTCTTCTTAATGTATAAAATTCACACATTACTGACATACGATACATATTCGAATAAAATATAGCACTAATCCCAAATGTACAAACATCCAAAATGTACCATCCAGCCATTGAAAATTGCCATTTAAAACATTCAAACTTATGTCCCTTCATCATATTTCGAGATAAAGAAAGTGCATCTTTTAAAGATATCGTCGGATTTTCGGCTAAGATATAATCCACTAAGAAATATACATAGTAAAAGTAGACGCCTCCTACAACAGTAAAGTTCATAATTGTCAAAATAATAGATTTAACAAGTTTCACAAACGCAACATGCATCTGCTTTCGAATTCGCATTAAATAAACCAATCGATCAAATGGAAGTTTTGCGTAAACTCTTCCTTCCAAAAAGAGTCTGCGATTAATAACCGGCAATACATTCACAATATATACTCTATAGAACACAGATATGCATAAACCTATTACGACAAAACAAATACTCGCAATATCTTTTGAATGAACAACGGTAGATAAACCTAAAAATAGTGTCTTCACAAAGGATCCTGAAGTAATTCCATTTACCACATGTGCAAATACACCATTGGTTGTACCAAAGACGCCTTCAGGAAATAAAGATGTCATCGACTTCACAAAAGAAGAGTGCATTAACAGGCCGGAAACACTCTTGGCATTATCTTGTTTTAAAAGGGATAAAGTCGAACTAAATTCACTTCCCATAAGTACTGCCGCAAGACATAACACTAAATAGGTCGCATAATGTGTTTTTACATTTTTATGTGCATTTTTCTTAATTTCTTTAAGTTTCATACTTAAATAATACCATATCTATAGTAAAATATTTTCAAAAGAAAGAAGGAATGTTAATGAATCCAATCATTCAAAGTTTATTTGACCGCAAGTCTTGTCGCATTTTTGAAGATAAAGAAATATCACAAGAAGACAAAACACTGATACTTCAAGCGGCTATGCAAGCCCCTAGTGCAGGAAATCAACAAATGTATACAATTATTGATGTACAAGACAAAAAGCTTCAAGAAACACTATCTAAAACGTGTGACAATCAACCCTTCATCAATCAAGCTAAAATGGTTTTAATTTTCTGTGCCGACTTTCAAAAATGGTATGATTTATTTAAATATGAAAATTGCAATCTTAGAAAACCAGCCGTAGGCGATTTATTACTAGCCACAACGGATGCGACTATTGCCGCACAAAATGCGGTTGTAGCTGCCGAAAGTTTAGGTATTGGATCTTGTTACATAGGGGATATTTTAGAGCAACATGATCTACATAGAAAACTATTAAATCTAAGTGAATATGTAGTGCCTGTATGCATGTTAGTACTTGGATATCCTGCAAGTGATCATTTTAAAAGACAAAAACCAAAGCGTTGTAAATTAGAAGATATTGTTTGTGTCAATCAATATCATAGAAAAGACAAACAAGAATTAAAAAATATGTTTGAACATAAAGCTGGAAATAAAACATTAAATGAATGGGCAACAACTTTCTGTAATCGAAAATACAATTCGGATTTTTCAAAAGAAATGACAAATTCTGTACAAAAATATATTGACCAATTTAAAAGTGAAGCCGATTAAGACTTCACTTATTAATTTCTAATACTGCATGATAAGCATCTTTAAATGCATCTAAGGCAATACCTGCTTTCTTGCAGTCACCAACGATGTATGTAGGAATACCTAGATTGGCATACATACTTGTATCGTTTGCCTTTGATCCTACAGCCATAATAACACTATCATATGGATATTCTTTGCCACTGGCAACAACTGCATGATCATCAATTTTTTCAACAGTTGCACTTGTTTCTATTGTGATTGGCATTTGTGCATCGCAAACTGCGCTGTAATTTGACGCAATGGACCTAAATCTTGTAAAGCCTTTTCTTTCATTTCTAAAACAGTAACTTTCTTTTGTCTTGCAGCCAAAAATTCAGCTGTTTCAAAACCAACAAGACCCCCACCAATAATGACTACGTTTTCACCTGGCACTTCTACTTTTTCACTCAATACATCATGTGCAACAATGGCTTTTTCACTACCTTCAATTGGAAGTACAAATGGACTAGATCCAATCGCAACAATGAGTGCATCTGGCTTAATTTCTTCTAGCATTTCCTTAGTAACAACAGTATTTAAGTGCACCTCAATTCCAGATTCTTGAACATCCAAAATCATTTTATCTACCGCATTCTTAAAGTCTTTTTTAGCTGAAATCGCTCCGGCCAATAAAAATTGTCCACCAAGACTTTCACTCTTTTCAAATAAAATTGGTGTATTACCTGTTTCTTTTAAATCTAGAGCTGCTTCCATACCTGCAATTCCACCACCTAAGATGACAACTTTTTTAGAAGCAGATCCAGGTTTTAAACCTAATATTTCCTCTTCTAATAAGCCAGGATTTCGCATACAAGTAATGTGTTTAATAGCTGGATTATATAAAGATGCACAAAATGAGTCATAACAACCTTGGTTACATCCGATGCAATAGCGAATTTGATTGACTTTACCAGCTCTAGCCTTATTACAGAAGTTGGCATCGGCAAGTTGAGCACGTGCCATGACAACTAAATCGGCCTTGTCATCTTCTAAGATTTTTTCGGCAAATTCAGGCGTATTGATACGTCCACATGGCATTGTCAACATACCTGTTTCTTTACGAATGCGCGCAGCATCTTCTACGTTAAATCCATTTTCAATATCAACTGGTGCCACTTCATATAGTGTTGCTGCCGTTAAGATATTTCCACGACTAATATTTAATACATCAACACCGCATTCTTTGGCATCTTTGCAGAATTCAATCACTTCTTCAACCGTTAGTCCACCATCTAACATGTCATCATGACAATCCACACGCATAAATAGTGGCATATCTATTGGCATATTCGCACGAATCGATTTAATACATTCCAATGGGAATTTTTTACGATTTTCAAAAGATTCGCCCCACTCATCACTTCGATGATTGATTCCACCTGAAAGCATAGAGTGTGGTAAATAGTTATGTGCACAATGGAATTCTAAACAATCAAATCCAGCTTCTACTGCACGCTTTGCAGCTTGTCCAAACTTATCTATTATATCGAGTAATCTTTCATTTGTGATAGCTGGTACTGTATATTGTGGACTTAATGGTAAATCATTTGGCACTAAGATCTGAGCCGTTTGATCTGAAGCTACAGCCAATCCACCTTGCCATAATTGTACGCAAGTTTTTCCTCCAGCTTCATGCACGGCATCATTTAATTTTTTAAATCCTGCAATGTATTTGTCTTCGGCAATCGACAAGAATCCAAAAGGTGCACTCGGGGCATCCACACTTGTAACTTCAATTGTATTTAATCCATTTCCACCTTTAACGCGAGCTACATGATACGCGATCAACTTATCTGTAACACTCTTTCCATCTTCACTTTCCGCACTTTCATGCGTTCCCATCGCAGACATGACAACACGATTTCTTAATTCCATACCACGAATCTGTATGGGTTCAAACAACTTGTCAAACATATGATTCTCCTCCTTTTCGCATGTTTACTTCTTATTTTATTATACTTCAATTGTTAGCGGTTTCACATATACAAAAGAAAAAGAGCTGTCATTCTTTGACAACTCGTACAGTTTCAATACCATAATATTTCATGACTTCAACAGAAGACTCACTAATCACTTCACCTGGAATCACTGGAAGAATCGCTGGAGGGCAAGATACAGAAACACTGGAGCATACTTGTCCTAAAGATTTAGAAACTTCTATCATTTTACTTGGCGCAAATAAAGCTTGGCGTACATTCATTACTTTTTTTTGCATGTTCTAGCTTAGAAAATGAATTGAATACAACAGATTTCCGTTCAATTTTACATAAACATGTCTCTAATCGTTTTAAGTCATCCTTCGTATTATATGGAGATGGCATTAATACAATATAGTCTGAATCATAGAATTCAGGATAGATATCACATTCCATTAAAAAATTTGCGATTTCATTTCCAGTATAACCAAATTCTTTCGTTGAAATCGTAATTTTCATAGGTTCACCAGATAAAATCGTATATCCATGTTGAATCAAAGCATTCTTTAATACATCAACTCTTTGAATACATTCAGACAAGGATTTTTTAAACGTAGTGTCCAACACCTCATTTGCAGCATCTAAAGATGCCATAATTAAATAAGATGGACTTGTGGAAGAAAAGTATTCCATAAAATGTTTTACATCATTAGCCCATACTTGATTCAAAGAATCACTTAAGTGTAAATAAGCTCCCCCTGTAAGTACAGGTAGTGTTTTATGAGCCGAATCACAACATAGATCAGCTCCCAAATCAATAGGATGTAAAGATGATTCTAAAAAACGAAGATATGCACCATGGGCATTGTCTATGGCAAGTAATACATCATGCTTTTTACATATCGAAGCTAAAGATTTAATATCCAAAAGATTTCCTAAATAGTCTGGATTTGTCAGATATACAGCCGTTGGATTGTTTTCAAGAATTTCCTTTTCCAGAGTTTCTGTACTAATCGTACAAGATAAATAATCACTATTTCCATACAACCATTCAATCTCAAAATCTAAAAGTGCAGCAGCATGAATAAAGCTTCGATGTGCATTTCTTCCTGCAAGAATCTTCGGCTTCTTGCCTTTACTTTTGGCATCTTGGCATAAGATCGTGCACATAGTTTGAATGCATAAAGTAGAGCCTTGCGTTGAATAATAGGTTGGACAGCCAAATAAGGTTGAAGCATTTTGTTCACTTTCCTTAATGATTCCTTCTGCCGCAAACAACTCATCGGCTCCATAAATTTCTGTAAGATCCATTCCTTCAAAACCAAGAATGCCAGCACCTTTATGGCCTGGCATATGCATTCTTACAGGTGATTTTTCTTGATACGATTTTAGAAAACTAACAATCGGCGTCTTCATGACTATTTTCTTTCATATCACGAATAATGGCTACGGCAAGTGCACACTCTAATCGTTTACAGAATAGTTCACAACCCTCTTTATATACACCTTTGACAGATCCTGTCGCATGGTATGCATTGGCTGCACATCCTCCAGAACAATAAAGTCTTGCCCAGCAATCTGCACATTCTTTACGTGCATATACGTTACATGATGCAAATTCATCCTGGATCTTTTTGTTTGTGACACCCGTATAAATGTCTCCTAATTTAAAGGCTTCTTCTCCTACAAACTGGTGACAAGGGTACAAATCTCCCCATGGTGTAACGGCCATATATTCGGTTCCTGAACCACATCCTGAAATACGTTTATAAATACATGGTCCGCCCTTTAAATCAATCATATAGTGATAGAAAGTAAATGGATCTTTCTTATCATCATATTCCAACATCAACTTTGCTAAATCTTCATATTGTTTCATAACAATTTCACGATCGGCTTCTGTAAGTGCTGCAGGATCATCTGATTTAGCTACAACAGGTTCCATACTTAATTCTCTAAAGCCTAAATCTAACATTTGTTGCACATCTTTTAAGAAGTCTGGATTGGCATGAGTAAAAGTACCACGCATATAGTAATTTTTACCTTCACGAGCCTTTACTAATTTTTGGAATTTAGGAACGATTGTATCAAAACTTCCCTTACCAGAATAATCCACACGATAACGGTCATGAATTTCTTTACGTCCATCTAAGCTTAATACAACATTGCTCATTTCTTTGTTCGCAAATTCAATTACGTCATCATCAATCAACATACCATTTGTCGTTAATGTAAAGCGGAAATTCTTTCCAGCTTCTTTTTCAATACTACGAGCATAGGCAACTAATTGTTTAACTACATCAAAATTCATTAGTGGCTCTCCACCAAAGAAATCTACCTCTAAGTTTCTGCGTGTTCCTGAATTTTCCACCAAGAAATCAAGAGCGCGTTTTCCTGTTTCAAAACTCATTAATGCACGGTCCCCATGGTATTTTCCTTGACTGGCAAAACAATACGAACAATTCAAGTTACAAGTATGGGCAATATGAAGACATAAAGCTTTAATAACACCACTTGTCTTAGCCTTTAACTGTCCTGCCATTGGCTCATATGTATCTTCACTAAACAAACGACCTTGTTCTTTTAATTCTAAGATTTGATCGTAACATTCTTCTAATTCAGATGTTTCAACACTAGGATATTTCTCCTTCATTTCTAGAACCAAAGTATTTTTATCTTTATCTAAAAATTCAGCAATCATATCATAAGCAATTTCATCTACCACATGAATGCTTCCTGAACAAATATCCAATACAATATTCTGATCAAACATCTTATACTGATGAATCATCTATATTTCCTCCTCAAAATTTTTAAAAATGCTGCCTTAAAGGCGGCATTAAAAATGCCGAATCACTTCGGCATTTCTTAATTACTTACTTTCTTTATTATTTTCGCAAGCTTGGTTCGCGATTCCGCAGCTAGTTTTACAAGCTGATTGGCAAGAAGTTTGGCATTCTCCACATCCACCATTTTTTGCGCTTTCACACAAGTTACGAGTATCTACTGTATTAATATGTTTCATGATTATATACCCCCATATAAATTCCCTTTTATTTTAACACGCCAACCAAAGAATATCAAATTAAAAAGGCATTCCGAAGAATACCTTTATAAACTATTTAGAACTTTCTTCCTTAGTACGGAATACGTAACGACTCGTTACTGTAGCACCTTCTGGAGCACCAGAGTATGAAGCATATTCTTTGTTCATAGCTTTGATTTCGTTCATTACACTTTGTAATGTTTCAAGTTCTCCAACACCTAAATCAACCTTTTCTTTTAATTGATCCAATCCTTCAGACTTGAATTGTTCATTACCTTCATACAATTGTTTAGCACCATTATTCAATGTTTCAAATGCCTTACCTAATGTATCTAATCCATCAGCATTTCATTGAAAGTTCCACTTTGTCCAGCAAGTGTTCCTGTTGCATCTGATAATGCACTAGCACCACCATTTAATGTAGCGTTGTTTGATGTTAATTGAGTAGTACCAGCTTTTAAAGTATCAACTGCTGCTTGTGATTGTGAAGATAGTTTTCCAATATTTTCGTTTACTGATTGAACCCCATCATCTACACCATTGCCAATTGATCTAATTGATCAATTTTTCTTTGCAATTCCGGAATCATGGCTTGCATTTTTTCCATATCGTCTTTACTATCGCCTAATAAAGTATCCATGCTTGCTAATCCTGCAGATGCTTTATTTAAGTAACCCTCTAATTTTCCAACACTTTCATTTGCAGATGCAATATAACCATTAACAGTTTTAATAGTACCTTTCAATGTTTCTAATAATTCAGGCATAGCTTTAATTGCTTATTAAATTCAGTTAAATCATCTAGTTTCTGCATATCATCTACATTACCAATCTTATTGTATGCATTTTCTAAACTTGCAATTTTACTATCTAAATCAGATGTGTCTACAGGATTTTCTTCTGTTCCAGAAGCTTTTAATGCATCTCTTACTTCCTTTAAAGATGAAATTGCATTCTGTAACTGATTCTTAGTCTCTTTAACACTTTCGATTTTGTTGTTATTTGCAGTTACTTTTTCATTATTACTTGATACAGTAGCTTGATCTTGTTCGATTGCTGCTTCAACACTTCTTAATTGACCAACCAAAGTTGATAATCCAGCTAAACTAGAGCTTGCTTTGCCTAATACTCCACTTAAATTTTTAAGTTCAGTTTTTGTAGGAGTTAATACATCATCCTGTAATTGAGTAACACCAGCTTGAGCTGTTTTAACATTATTCATTAAACTATTGTAGTATGATTCTGCAGAAATACCTGCTGCAACTGAATTCAATTGATCTAAGCCTTTTCTTAAAGTAGAAGATGCTTCTACCATTGAGAACCCACTCTTACCTTTTGTGTTCATACCACTTGAGATAGCAGCAGCGCCTTGTGGAATACCATATAATTGGTTAACACCCTCATTGATTGCACTAGCACCAGCTGTATATTGACTAATACCTGTTTGTAAAGCTTTAACACCATCATTTAATTGGACGGCACCTGCAGATAATTGTCTTACTTGATCAGATGAGCCTGTTAATGGAGCAGCTTGTTCTTTTAATTGTGTTGTTCCATCATACAATTGTTTAGAACCATCAATCAATTGATCATCCGCTTCAATTAATTGATCAATTCCATCTGTTAATTCAGATACAGAACCAATTTCACCTAATTCACTTGCCAAATCAATTTCATTTGTCATACCAACCATGATAGAACCTAAATCAAAATTATTGACATCAGCTTCTACTGTTACATCATCACTAATTCCTAATTGATTATTTACTTTGTCTAAACCTGCAGATTTTAATGTTTCATTCAAGCCTGGAATATTCGCAAATGCCAACATTTCATTTGTTCCATCATTTACGATCTTACCAGATTCACACTTCACATTTGTAAAGTTACCAGTACTCATATTCAACATACCACCAGCTAAATAACTAGGGTGAATCACAATGGATTTTCCATTAATATTTTTTACTTCTGAATAGTTATTTGTGAAAGAAATAGTTAATTTCAAATGACCAGACTTACCTTCCATATCTTTTGCAGACATTTCCTGACAATCTAATTCATAACGAAGCTTAACAGACACAGGAAGTTGTTTTGTAGCTGTACCTTCATAATACACATCATTACCTTTCGCATTCCATGTATATGTATTTCCATCTTTTGAAGGTTTTTCATTTGATTTAATATTCTTAACATCTGTTAAGTTTAAAGTTTCTTTAATATTATTAATTCCATCCTCATCATGTAACCAGCTCGATACGATTGTATCGCTAATGGAACCATCTGAGTTTAATACAGAATAAACAGTTTCTGTTTTTTCTGTAGGATTTTCATCATTATTTTGCGCAATACAGTCACAGGCATCATACTTCCTGCCATAACTGCACTCAACACTACACTACCAACTACTTTTACTGTATGACTTAAATTCATATTTATTCTCCTTTCGCTTCCATGTTTGATTCTGGCCAATTCTTTGTCGTCTTTTCAATGAACTTGTGGCAGAAAATCAACAATGAAGGTAATACTAATAAAATACTTACGACTGAAATTAATGCACCACGTGCTAATAAAATGACTAATGATTTAATTAAATCCATCTTAGCTACAAAGCTTACACCGATACATGCGGCAAAGAATGAGAATCCACTTGTCATAATGGACACACTCGATTTTTCCATCGCAATTAAAGCCGCTTCCTTAACCTTCTTACCATACGATAATTCTTCTTTAAAACGCGTTGTCATTAGGATAGCGTAGTCAACGGTAGCTCCCAATTGAATGGTTCCAATAACCATACTTGCGATAAATGGAAGTGTAGTTTTTGTAAAGAATGGAATACCCATATTGATCGTAATCGCAAATTCAATTGTTAATACTAAAATGACTGGAAGTGCAAATGATTTAAATGTTAAGGCAACGATGATAAAGATCATAATAACGGATAATACGTTAACCATCGCAAAGTCTGTATTTGTTGTTGTGATCAAATCACGTGTCATACTTCCTTCTCCACCAATCATACCCTTCTTATCATATTTATGAATGATGGTATCCATTTTATCTAACTGTGTATTTAATTCGTCGGTTGCAGCTTTATAATCACTGTTCACAACAATTAATTTCTTTCCACCATTTTGGAAAATATCCTTTACTACACTTGGAGTAAAGTTGGATGCAAGTCCTGGACCCACAAATTCTTCATAAGCCAATACGTTATGAATTCCTTTTAAATCTTTGATTTCAGAACACATATTCTGAATTTCGTTTGTCGTTAATTTGTCATCCACTAAAACAAAATGTGTTGTTGTCATATCAAATTTATCTTTTAACTGATTTGTACCAATGATACTCGCAAAATCACCTGGCATACCAGAAATCAAATCATAATAGATATTTGTATGTGACTGTCCATATCCAAATGGAATGAAAATCAACACAAAGGCAACAAGAATCTTTTTATAGTGATGAATCACAAAACGAGGTACTCTATGTAACTCATTCAAAATTGTTTTATGTTTGTACTTTTCAATCGTCTTATCAAAGAACATCAACAAGCTTGGCAAAATAAAGATGGTTGATAATACACCAAGAACAACACCTTTTGCCATGACAATACCAATATCTCTACCTAGTGTTAACTGCATTACACACAAGGCAACGAAACCAGCAATTGTTGTGATGGAACTTGAAGTAATTGAAGTAAATGTAGCTTTGATGGCCTTAGCATAGCTTCTTCATTTGGAAGTTTTTGTTTTTCTTCTTGATATCTATGTAATAAGAAGATGGAATAATCCAAAGTAACAGCTAACTGTAATACAACAGCCAAAGCCTTTGTGATATAACTAATTTCACCTAAGAATACGTTTGTACCAAAGTTATAAACGATTGGGAAAATCATTCCTAACATAAATACAACTGGAGCAATTGTACTCTCTAATCCTAAGAACAATACGACCATACATAATACAACCGCAATGCCTGCATAAATTGGTGTATCATGTTCTGTTTGATCTTTAGTATCTTCACTGATGGCTGAAATACCACCTAAGTAACAATCATCTTTTGTATATTTTTTTATTTTACTAATCGCATTCATTGTACGCATTGATGATGTTGGCTCTTTAAATGTAACAATCATCATTGTACTGTTGCCAGAATAAAGCATATCTTGAATGCTTTCTGGAATTGCCTGTTTTGGAACTGAAATATCTAATACATCATCTCTCCAAATACATTTTTCAACTCCATCAATTTTATTGATCTCTTCCTTAATTTTTGCGGCCTCTTGATCTGATTTGTTGTTGACAACCAAGAAGTCTACACTCGATAAGTTAAAATCATCCCCAAGAATCTTTTGTGTTTTCATAGATTCTGAAGTTGAAGGTAAATAAGATAATAAATCGTAATTAATATTTGTATTGAAATAACCAATTGCGCTTGGAATTAATAGTATGATGCTACGGCCAAAATCAAATTACGATATTTAACTATCCATTTTGACATCTTATCCATATCGAATCACCTTTTTTTTCTATCCTTTCCTTTACTACGTGAAGAGTATAGTACCAAACTGACCATTAGTCAATATTTTTGATTTATTTTTTTATAATTCCAAATATACAATTGTTTTAATATGTTCAATCGGTCATTTTTATTTGTATTTTCTAAATTATTGTTTATAATAAGGATGGTGATAAGCATGAAAAGTAAGATAATCGAAAATAAGAAAATAAAAAGAAAACAACCTCTTACAGGCTGCCTTTAATCTATTCACAAAAGAAGACATTACGAATGTCTCTGTAAATGATATTGTAAAGAGTGCAGGCGTCGCAAAAGGAACTTTCTATCTTTATTTCAAAGATAAATACCAAATTCGCGATATTCTAATTCAAAAAGAAGCACATCGTCTTTTTGAAGAAGCCCACAAACAATTAGAAAAAAACGATATTCGTAATTTTGAAGACTCTGTTATCTTCTTGATCAATCAAGTATTGATTCGATTAGAAAACAATCCATTGATTTTAAAATTCGTTGAACGGAACCTATCTTGGGGCGTGTTCCATGCTCAGTTAAATACGGCTATTGATAATGATAGTTTCAATCTTATAAAAGAATTTAACGAAATCGCAACCGCAAATGGATATGAATTTGAAAATTCAGAAGTCATACTCTACTTAATAGTTGAACTTACAGGAAGTACTTGCTACAACAGTATTCTTCATAGTCAACCCCTGCCGATTGAAGAATATAAACCCATTCTTTTCGATTCTATTCGAGCTATCCTTTCCCAAGGAAAGAAAAAAAGCTAGGACAAGCCTAGCGTACAATAATATAAATCATATAAATGACATATACGAGGATCATAAAGATCCCCTTTTTTCTTGTCATCGTATCTCCCTTTTTGGCAATACCATAAATTAATAGAGAAACACCAATCAAGACAAAAGTATCAATAATATTCTGTGAAGTAGCCGCAATTGGATGAATTGTACTTGAAGCACCCAAAATAAATAAAATATTCATAATGTTACTTCCAATCGCATTTCCTAAAGATAATCCACTCTCCCCTTTTCTTGCCGCAACGACACTTGTTACTAGCTCAGGTAAAGAAGTACCAATTGAAACAACAGTTAAACCAATCAAAGTATCACTCATACCAAGCATAGCTGCAATTTGTTTTGCACTATCTACAGTGATATCTCCACCCCAAATAATACACGCAACACCAATCACGATATAAATCAGGCATTTGATTCCCGATAAAGTTTCAACTTTCTCATCCTCAACACGATTCTTTTTTGCACTACGAATCAAGTTTAAAATAAACAATACTAAACCCACCAAGAAGATAATTCCTTCAAAGCGATTCAACATTCCATTTAACACAAAAATCGAAAGTAAAATACTCACTAAAATATTGATTTTTAAATCACGATTCAAAATATCCTGATCCATTAAAAACGGAGTAATGACTGCACTTGTTCCAACCACAACCAACGTGTTGAAAATATTAGAACCCACAATATTTGAAATCGCAATTTCATTACTGCCCATTAAACCAGCTGTAATACTCACACTTGCTTCTGGTAAACTTGTTCCAAGCGCAACAATTGTCAAGCCAATAATAACTGAAGGCACTTTTAATTTACGAGCCACACTTGCACTACCATCCACAAACAAGTCTGCACCCTTCATTAAAAGGACCATACCTAATACTAATAAAAGAAATACCATTTTCTCAATCCTTTCAAAGTCACCTTATTATATCACAGACGAAAAAGAAAAGAAGAGATTTTTCATCTCCTCCTATCCATTGTTACAAACATTGAACAAAAGAACGTGTCTTCTTTTTCGAAGCCATCTCTTTTCAGCTTTACCTAAGCTTTCATCAGCAGCTTTTCAATCGACTCTTCACTTACTGAGAAGATAGATGCGATAGCTTTAATTCCAAATCCCTTGTCCATCATTTTTTGATACATCTCAAGCTCTTTTTTCTCACTACCCTGTTCAATTCCTTGTTCGATTCCTTTTTTTATTCCTTCAGCTTCCCATTCCTTGGACTTTACCTCAAGCCATCTCTTTTCAGCTTCACACATTTCAATTACCTCCTTTTCCTCTAATTCTTCTAAATCCAACCATTCTACATCCGTTAATGTCTTGACGACTTTTAACACACTGCTCTTCACAAGTCCAAAGCTATTACTCTTCCTTCATAAATAGACTGATCATAAATACTTCGAC
>ENA-OQCS01000769-OQCS01000769.1-human-gut-metagenome-genome-assembly--contig:-NODE-769-length-17730-cov-3.017327_pt1 | contig 17730 bp, 23 predicted proteins | sample MGYA00242757_ERZ504575 | MGnify/ENA primary metagenome ERZ504575 (study PRJEB26092, sample SAMD00036297) | human gut metagenome | host: Homo sapiens | study: EMG produced TPA metagenomics assembly of...
GTGAGAAATAAATCCTTCAGTTTGTTCAATACCTGATGGTCGATGCACACCTTCCAGTCTCTAACCAGTCGCTCCCAGTTTTCGGGTTTCGAAGCTCCATCGCCAGCCATCAGTTTCAGGAAGAAAGACTTATCGAATCCATCCTCCTGGTGTTCCTGCTCCAACTGGTCAATGAGCGGAAGCCACACCTGCTCATCCATTCTCTTAAAGGGAGTCCAGTCGAGCACATCATCAGCCCGATGACTTTCGGTCCAGGCACGCTGCGCTGGAATCGCATGTGATGAACGCATTCCACGATAAACTTTCCCACGCAATCATAGAACACCTTGCTCTTGATTTTGCTGTTCACCACCTGGCGCACGAATTTCTGCACCTCTTCACCAGTTTCCGGAATCGTCACTTTCAGGGTAAAGAGATGAATCAGATAATCCTTCAGCGGGTCTTCCTTCAAATTCCAAGGCATGGCTGTGCCTGTCGGATCAGGAATCTTCACCTGCCCCACTTGCAGAAGTCGTCCAGCATCTTCAAGTAATACTGCGCTTCCGCCAAGTCCTTGTTATTCTGGAATTTCATCTTATTCAATATTTCACCAAATCGGTAAAAAGCTTCTTATATATTATAGGAAGACTAAGCCTTCTCTTTCTCCATCAGATATTCTGCGAAGATTCTTGCAGCACTCTCCACTTTGGCAGCGCAAGGGCGAGACTTGTAGTATTCTGCCGTTCTTGCCGAAGCCACATAGCTGGATTGTGCCTTCTCATAACCCTTCAAGCCCAGAATCTCGCACAGATGATACTGCCATTCTGCTCCTTCGATTTGGCTAACAAATCCTGCACCACCTTGTAGCAGGCCGACTTTCCCTCGCGATCATCCCCCTCAGTCTGTCCGCAATCCAAGCCAACGAGCACCACTATGCCAGAAACGGCTCCACACATCATTCTCATTCTGCCAACTCCACCACCGAAGCCGGCACCAATGCGCTTTGCCATCTCATCATCAAGACCATACAAATCGGCAAAGGCAGCCACCACCGACTGGCAGCAGCCATAGCCCTGCATAAAGTTCTCCACCGCCTGGTGAACACGCGCCTCCAATTCTGGAGATAAAGTTATCTGTTCGTTCATCATGTTTTTGTTCTTCTATATATGTTTTGATTCTTCTATATATGTTTTGGTTCTTCTATATATAATAATGTATAAGTAACAGGAGGCGATTAAACCTCATAAAGTTTCATCGTATCCTGTCGGGTAAACGCCAACTCCTTATAGAAATCACGGAGATAGGCCGAAATTTCAGCCTTATCATCCGAAGACACAAAGAGATTCTCGCCCAACTGCCTTTCCAGCGAAGTCAAGCCATCCGAAAGGGTTTCGATTTCCCCCTCATAATCTCTGCCATCATCAGGATTCCTGCGACCCCGGTGATACTTGATATCCTCGGCAAGCGCATTCTTCATCTCCACCAGTTTTTCTGCAAAAGGAGAAAAGAGTGCCCGGATTACGATGCTTCGGATAGCATCCCGCTCTTCCGGTTCCTGCCACAGACAATGTAGATAGGAAGCAGATCGCAGATATCCACCTCTTCCCTATCCTGCATGAAGGCAGAAGTGCGAAGCAGACGAACGATATTTTCCATCGGCGGTCGCTCACATAGATGTTTCGGCGCTCGGCAGCCTCATCCACATTCACTGCTCTCAGAGATTTACGGATGGCGGAAATTGCATCAAGCACCTCCTCCTTCACGCCAATCTTACAGATTTTCTCCGCCCATTCAGCATACTCCTCAGGGGATATTCTTATATCGCACACGGATTTCACAGATCTCACAGATTTTTTCTTTGTATTCTCAGAAATAAACAAATCTCTTTCTGATGTTTCTACTCCCATTGGCGTTTGCTTTACAGAAGACTTCTTGGACATAACATTAGCCTCATCCGTGGAATCAGTGAGATCCGTGTGAGACTCATTAGAATCCAGCAGCATTGCACGGAAATTCTTCTCCAGCTTAATCGGTCGGCTCTCTATTCTAATCACGAATCGGTCCCAAAGCGCCTCCAGTCCTTCTCCCTTAGCCGGCAGCTCATTACTAGCCGCCACGAGAAGTTTCAGAGGGAGATGCATTTCGCGATTGCCATTTCTGAAGATTTTCTCATTAATCACCGTAAGGAGCGTGTTCTGGATAGCAGGACCCGCCTTCCAGATTTCATCCAGGAAAACCACATCTGCAGTAGGCAGATATCCCTCCACCGCACGCTCGTAAGTATCCGATGTCTTCAGTTTCTGAATACTCACCGGACCGAAGATTTCATCTGGCGTAGAGAATCGCGACATCAGATACTCGAAACTCCGGGCATCCTTGAATGCCGTTTTCAACTGTCGTGCCACCATACTCTTTGCCACTCCCGGAGGTCCCAGCAGGATGATACTCTCACCTGCCAGAGCGGCAAGGAGCGACAAGGATATCTCCGTCTCCTTCTCATAAATCCCCCGGTTCATCTCACCGAGTAATTGTTTGAATCTTTCAAGCATATCTTACTTTCTGATCAGAATCGTATAAAGACGAAAAGAAGTTAAGAGATAAAATTCATTATCCCTTAACTTCCTTATATTCTTTTATATAAATAAGGTATGGCTTACTTTACGTTGCCAACCTTAATCAAATACTCAGCAATCTGAACAGCGTTCAGGGCAGCACCCTTACGAATCTGGTCGCCGGTCAACCACAATGTGTTACCATTGTCATCAGCCAAATCCTTGCGGATACGACCTACATATACATCGTCCTTGCCGGCGCTCTCCAATGGCATTGGATAAACGTAGTTCTGGGCATCATCCTTTACAGTTACGCCTGGAGCAGCCTCCAAAGCCTTGCGGATGTCCTCTACAGCCAATGGTTTCTCTGTCTCGAACCATACACTCTCTGAGTGAGAACGAAGTGAAGAAACGCGAACACAGGTAGCACTGGTGCGAACATCAGAGTGCATGATCTTGCGGGTCTCGTTATACATCTTCATCTCCTCCTTGGTGTAATCGTTAGGAGTCATCTTGTCAATCTGTGGAATGACATTATATGCCAACTGATGAGGGAACTTATTGATATGCTCAGTCTTACCAGTCTCGATGATATCCTTATACTGCTGCTCAAGTTCAGCCATGGCAGCAGCACCAGCACCCGAAGCACTCTGATAAGAAGAGATATGGATCTTCTTGATATGGCTTAAGTCATCGATAGGCTTCAACACTACTACCATCATGATGGTGGTACAGTTAGGGTTGGCGATGATGTTGCGAGGGCGGTTCAGGCATCCTCAGCATTTACCTCAGGCACAACCAGAGGCACGTCGTCGCACATACGGAATGCGCTAGAGTTATCAATCATCACGGCACCATACTTGGTGATAGTCTCGGCAAACTCCTCAGAAGTGCCGCCACCAGCAGATGTGAAAGCAATATCGACATCTTTAAAGTCATCGTTATGCTGCAAAAGTTTGACCTCATAGTCCTTTCCCTTGAAGTTGTATTTTCGTCCGGCAGAACGCTCAGAACCAAACAACACCAAATCATCCATAGGGAAATTTCTCTCAGCAAGGATACGCAGGAATTCCTGTCCTACAGCGCCACTTGCACCAACAATTGCTACTTTCATAATCGAATCTTTTAATTTATAAAGTTGTTATAAGTGAATCTTATGGAAAAGAAGGGATGCTCCTTTCCAGCCCGATGATTTCTCACCGTTTTGTCAGCCAAAAACCGCTTATCCTCTCAAATCCGCTGCAAAGTTAAGACTTTTTCTACAATATCAAGCATAAAATCACAAAAATTATTGCTTTTTGCTGCAATTTTATCATCTTTGCTTACTTTTCTGCAAGAATATGCAGAAAACAAGAGAAAAATAGTTGCAATTACGTTTGGTAGTTCAAAAGAAAACTTGTATCTTTGCCTGCAACTTATTGCTCCTGTCCTTAATAAGGAGACAAGGGTATGAACAGAAAAGACTATCAATGAAAATATGGAATGGCTTAAAATAACAACCAACAGCGAAATCATCCGGATTCCAACCGATGAGATCATTTTCATCAAAGGCGATGGAAACTACTCCGACATATTCCTTGCCAATGGCAAAAAAGAGAATGTGATCAGCCAGTTACACGACCTGATGGACAAGTTGACCGCCTCAACTACAGTCCGTTCTATCGAGTAGGCAAAAGTCTCATCATCAACCGCGACTATATCTTCAAGGTCAACCCAGGACTTCAGAGAATCATCCTCTCCAATAGCCGATTGGAAAAGGATATCCTCATCAAGGCATCCAAGGATGCACTTAAAAACCTGAAAGAGAAGTTGGAAACAGAAGAAGAATTAACTTTAGAAAAGGAAGGAGGTAACTCATGAACGACGATAAGATTTTCATCCAGGACTTCGAAGGCAACAGCAAGAAGGGACTCATTATTGTAGATGATGACTCGGATGTCATCATCGAGCAGGATGCGCCTGAATCTGCCCAGAGGATTCTTCAGCCTCATCATCAGAAGAAACTCCCCATCCTCATCCCCATAAATGGAGATGGATAGCCCTCAGCATCTTCGCATCCGTGGTGTTCTGCTTTGCTGCATACGCAGGTTGGCGACTCTATAATTACTATTATAATATAGGTGTGCCTATCTCGGTAACGCCCGAAGAGAACATTCAGAAACTGGCTGCCCATAACAAAGGCGGCAAGCCTACCATCACGTTATCTTCCGATTCCATCCTGGGCGTAGCGCTCAACATGTATCGCCTGGAAAATCTGCAGGCCGAGATTTCCCTGGTAGAACCTGATACCACCGACATGAGTGTATGGATGTACAGCCGGAGTGCCGATCACACCAGCACCAACGAATATCTGGGCAGTCTGGTAATGAACGGCAAGGAACTGGCATCGGATGTTTCCCGCCTGGGCTATTGTGCGATGGCGAATGGCAACATCGTGCTGGGAATTTCGAGAAGCGACAAGGTGAAGGATTACGTTGAGGAACGGGGCGGCAGTTTCTTCCGCCAGTTTATCCTGGTATCTGATGGAGTATTACCAGCCAAGTTCCAGCTTCACGGCAAGGTGGAGCGCCGTGCCCTGGCAAGAACTTCCGACGACCACCTATATTATATAGAGACCCGTCATCCCGAAACCCTCTGGGATTTCGCCGATGCCCTGCGCGAATACGGTTTCGCCGATGCTATCTACATCACCGGTGGCAAGTGCCACAATTTCTATCGCACCCCTGACGGCAAACCGCATAATATAGGCGATGATACCCAGCATCCTCATAAGAAATATCAGAAAATCGTGCCTTGGATTATATTCAAGGCACGATAGAGTGCTGGATAATAGAATTTTATCACCTCTTTTTGAAAAAAACATTCAAAAGTTTTGCGGTTTCAGTTTTTAATCGTACTTTTTGCAAAAAATCATAATCATTAATAAATAGGAGGATATAAATATGGCAAGACCAATCAAAGAAACGCCAATTCTCTATGGCAAAGCAGCACGTAAATTTGAAGAAGAAATGCAACGTGTTGAAAACATGACCAGAGAGGAAAGAATGGCTAACAGAAAAAAAAGTAGAAGAAGGATGTTCTGCATTTCTTAAGACTGTAAAAGTTTGCATTTAAGCGATATGAAACTGATTAGATTAACAAAAGATACTATAATAAAGTCGTTCGACTGCGGAGATGCAGATTTGAACGACTTTATTTTAAATGACGCCAAGGCTTTCTTATCCAAAAGAATAGCCTATACCTTCCTTATCATCGATGGGGAAAATATAGTTGCATATTTCAGTTTACTGAATGATAAAGTTGCCAAAACAGATGCGGCCAATAATACATGGAGAAAACTTAGGCGTAATTTTCCACACGAGAAGCATTTCAGATGTCTCGATGCGTCAAACCGATGGTAACAATTTCATCATTACCTCCATGCTCTTCATGCAGCATTTTCAGGATTCCCCCAGCCCAATACCTGTTTCTTGGTTTGTAGAGACATGAGGCAGGTATTTCTTTCTTGTCTCCAACAAATATAGATGCCTCCACCCAAGCCTTTGGTACCTTATTGAAAATGAAACCCAACTGCTTCACAAGTTCTTCTCTCAACTGTTCTGCCTCCTGATGTGAGAAATTTCCCAAAAGCTTTAACTCTATGACATAACCCTATGGAGGATCAGCAGGGAGGCTGTCTCCCATGATTTCATTGCCATGGCTCTGATTTCCATTGTAACAACCTGCTAAAAACAAGATTGAGATTCCAGCTATAAACAGCAATAACTTCTTCATAGAATATTCTTTTTTATTTGTATTTTGCATAAATCAATACCGGTCTTCTCCTAGAAGATTCCTTGTATATCTGCATCACTTTCTCTACGCAGCTCCTTGATACAGTAAAGCAACCACGACTCTCTGTTCCCAGCGGAATATACTCCTTCTCGCCGGAGAATCTTGTCACCTTGCCAGCAGAATGAATCAGGATGCCACGGGCTTCTGCCAGGTAATTGCTCTTGTCGAGCCCTCGAAGGCGAACGCAGTTCTTGAACTTCATTCCACCTTTTCCTATCATGACATATCTTCCAATACTCGTGCATCCGCTTCCAGGGTTATTACTGAACTTTGGCTGGGCTGCTGTATTTCCCTTACCACTTCCATGCATGCAATAGCTGCTCATTACTCTTTTGCCACGCTGCAAGTCATAGATAAAGAACCTCTTCTTGCCAGATGGTTTGGAGAAATCCACGAGGATATAGTAATCCGTACTGTATCCTCGTCTGTCGCAATAATCCCTTACTTGCGTCAGGTTCTCACAATCCACCGGATGGTACTACTCTTTAGCATCCACCGTATTCTTAAAAAACGGTTTTGTGAACCTATTATAAATAGGTGGAACGAAAAGAACACCGATGACAAGCAGAACCAGTATTCCCAATATAATCAATAACTTCTTCATAATAATGCAAAAGTAGAAAAAATAAGCAAGTAATGATGCTATCCATACGTGGATTGTATCAAATACTCGCTTATGTGTATGAAATCATCAATGCCTATAGCATCAAATCGTTGATGGTTGTACCATTCATGAATCTGCTTAAATCTACTTCTCCAATACCATGCAAATGTCCGGTTTCTGAATACTGCCAGATATTGCACTTTCCTCTGCCGTCGATAGAGGGTTGTCGGGAGTTATAATTGGCGATGAAGAGATAAAAGCGATTGAACTTCGCCCCCATCTCCTTATTATAGAGCTCTCGTTGCTATAGATGATAGGATACTTGCCATAGTGTTTCTTTACCAAGTCAGCAAACACCTGTATGCTATCCTGCAGCTGTCGTCCCTTCCATCTTCCCTGGATGCCTTTCTCCTCCACATAAACCATATTTCAGAAGGCTGGTGCGAATTGGTGGATAAAAAGGCAGAATGTACTCGAAAAAACTGATCATAGAAGAAGCTATTGGAGAATTCATGGATCTGCTGACTGACCGGCAGAGACAGGTGATCCATCAAATTTATTTTCAGCAGCGGACACAAAGAGAAGTGTCACGGGTGTTTGGAATTACAGAACCGGCAGTATCAAAATGTATTTCACAGGCAAAGCAGAAAATGAGAAGAAATGCAGGCAGACTGACCGGAGTGCTTCAGAAGGGAGAATAAAAGATGCGTGGTAAAAAACCAAAGGAAAGACAACGGTATGTGCTGCGTGTAAATGAAACTCTCATAGAAGTTACCAGAGACGTATATCTGGCATGGTACCAGTCAAGAAGAAAAGAAAGATACCAGCTTGAAAAAATGCAGAAAAATGGTGTATGCGGAATAGAAAAAGTAGGAGAAACGAGTTACAATAGTTATTTGCATATATTATCACCAGAAGAAATAGTCATCAGGGTGTCAGAAATACAAGAGCTGCAGGAAGCACTGAAATATTTGTCTGAAGAAGAAATGGAATTGATAAGACTATTATTTTTTGAAGAGTACACAGTTAAAAAAACAGCACAGTATTTCGGGTGTTGTACAAAGACAATCAGAAACAGGAAAACAAAGTATTGCAGAAACTAAAAGACAGGCTGGAAACTTTGTAAGTTTTTGCTGTTTCAAAAATTTTCTAAAAAAATTTCAAAACAGGTTAAATTTTTGCCCTTTCACACATGCGGTTAGTGGAGGGGCAAATGTCTATTTTAATTCAAAACAATAAATTCCCCTAAAAGTGAACCTTGACAATTTCATATCAGCAGCAAGAGGATACCTGAATTTCCCAGCTACGCATCTGGCGGCGGGTATTCGGTGGCAACGTGAAGGGCAATGGATGAGAGGCACCCTTGGCAGGAATGATTACGAATTACCTCTTGCGGCTTAATAGCTCAATCCTGTTTTTATTTAAAAGTCAATCCAAGACAAGGGAGGTGGTTTCTATGATTGATTCATGCAGGTGTAAGCCTGAACGAAAGTGGAGTAAATTATCGAAGAAAGAGAGGACTCAGTCAAAATGAAAATGCGATTTAAAAGATTCTTGTCGGGATTTATGGCAGTTGCAACTTTGGCGTCTGTTATCGTTCAACCAGTCACGGTTTCTGCTTCTGAATTAGAACCGGAGACAACTTCATTTGAACGGCAATATCCGGAACTGCAGGATGTGCAGGATACTCTTGACAAAGACGAAATTGTGGAAGCAAAGGATATTGAGATTCCCTATGGAGAAGAATTTGAGGTGGAAGTCGATCTGTCCGGTATAGAGGGCGTGAATGAAAAAAAGGTGAAAGTTTTATTCCATGAAGCAAAGAGTGAAGCCGGTACAGATTTTGATGCACATACACCGGATACCTACAAAGCTGTCTATGCAGTAGAGCCAGTCAGCGGTCACCCATACAGAGTAAGACAGAAACATTACGGTAAAAGAGCCGGAAACAGAAGCACAGACAAAGAGTTCTTCTGAAAATACAGTTGGTGAAGGAAATGCCGGTGAAACAGAAGATTCAGGTAATGCGGAGGAAGATGTTGATTCGGACGGGTCAAAAGAGATTGTAACTGATCTTACAGATGGACAGGAAGTAACAACAGATGAAGAATCTGGTCTGACTGTTTCAGAAGTAATGGATCAGGCAGAAAATGAAGGAATTGACTTGTATGAGATGGAGCCGGGTGAAACAGTGACATTTATGGCGGCAGCAGGAAATGCAAGAAGTTCACAACAGGTTTCAGTGACAAGAGGTGCCGAATACCGATATGCGGATTATGGTTATGGAACTTATCTGACGTATCAGTATACCGTAAAATTCGGTAATATGTCCGCCACAGCTTATTGTGTACAGCCGTCCAAACCGGGACCTGGCACAGGAACATATACAATCAATAAGGTTGGAGATGGTAAAGCACTGGCTAAAGTATGTTACTATGGCACAAAGGCTTCTGGCGATGATGGATTTTTTACAGAAGAAAATGGCTATGGAAACCTGAGTGCAGGAGCCAGATTTATTCTGGTACATCTTGCTGCGTCATATGCGAATGGCAGTTCAGATGCTTTTTCTGGTGCAAACGCTACTGCACAGAATCTTGCGAAAAAACTTTATAATTATTGTATTTCTCAGCCAGATATTCCGGATGTGGCAATGTCTTTTTCAGATGCGGATGTGACAGCTATGTAGATGGCAACAGCCAGAGAACAAAGGAAATCATTTTTAAAGCAGATGAACTGCAGAGTATCACAATGAAACTTCCAAGTGGTGTGAAACTTCACAACGTGACAACCGGAAAGACAAGCAAAGCTGGTGAAGCAGTGGAAATCAGTGGTGGAACCAAGTTTTACTTATCTGCACCTCTTACACAGGTACAGGATGTCGCAGGAAGCTGGTCGGCAACGATGAAAGGCAGTGTAACAAAAGATTATTCTGCATATAAGATCAGTACCGGATCTGGTTCACAGGACCTGGCCCTGGTATTTGGTGAAGGTGTTGATGATGAGAAATATGTGGACTTCAAAGTAACCTGGGTGCAGCACGCAAGTGTGAAGGTGATTAAAAAAGATGCAAAAGCAGACGCAAAGCTGTCTGGTGCAGTGTTTGGTTTATACAGTGATGCAAACTGTACAAAGCTGATCACAAAGTTACCGGCAACCGATGCGAACGGGGAATCGTCCGTACAGATCATTAAGACACAGGACACTGTATATCTGAAAGAGATTACAGCTCCGACAGGATACCGTATCAATGCAACTGCCTACAATGTAAAACTGGAAGTCAGCAAAACAACGACTGTGACTGTTCCGGATGAAGAACAGATGGGACAGCTGACTGTTTATAAAGAAGGTCAGGTTCTGACAGGTGCAGATGTCACCGAGAATGGAACAACATTTAAGTATGAGAAACGCAGACAGAAAGGTGCGATTTATGATGTGTATGCCGGAGCAGATATTAAAACTGCTTATGGTGCCAAGGTTTACAGCAAGGGTGATCTGGTCAAAGAGAATCTGACAACAGACTCGAATGGGGCAGTCATTCTGAAAAACCTGCATCTTGGTACATATATCATCAAAGAAAAACAGGCTCCGACCGGATTTTATAATGCCGGGGAAGAAAAGTCAGTCACTCTTTCTTATGCAGGACAGAATGTAGATGTTGTTTTTTCTGAGACAACTTTTACGAATGACAGACAGAAAGCAGAAGTAGTTGTGACAAAGCAGGATAAGGATACAGAAAATCCTCTGGATGGAGGAATTTTTGGACTTTATGCAGCCAGTGACATTAAAAATGCAGATGGAACGGTTGTTGTAAAGAAAGGCACTCTGATTGAGAAAGTGACAACTGGAAATGATGGAACGGCGAAGTTTACCGCAGATCTGCCGCTGGGATTTTCCTATGATGTAAAGGAAGTACAGGCTCCGGAAGGCTATCTGAGAAATGCGGATGATGTCTATACGTTTACTTTTTCTTATACAAACGATAAGGAAGCGAAACTGACATTTAAGCATACCTTCAAAAACGAGCGTGTGACAGCAAAGATTTCCTTACAGAAGCAGGACAAAGAAACAAAGAAGGCTGTTCCACAGGGAGATGCTACTTTAGAAAAGGCAGTCTATGGACTATATGCCCGTGAGGATATTGTCCATCCGGATGGAGCAACTGGTGTGATCTACGAAGCGGGTGAGCAGGTTGCCACTCTTACAACAGATAAGAATGGACAGGCTTCTGTAGATGGATTATATCTTGGCAATTACTATGTAAAAGAGATTACTCCTCCAACGGGTTACCTGGCAGATGAAGAAGAACATGATCTGGTCTGCAACTATGAGGGTGATTTTGTAGCGGAAGTAAAACGTGACTGTCTGTCTCTGGAACAGGTAATGAAGCAGCCATTTGAATCATCAAGGCAGCGAACAACGGAAAGACAGATGCCGATTTACTGAAAGGTGCAGGATTTACCGCTTATCTGGTATCTTCCCTGACAGTAAAAGAAGATGGCAGCTATGACTTTGGTTCTGCCAAGCCGGTAGTGATCGGGGAAAATGGTGCAACAGAGATCTTTACAGATGAGAAAGGGTATGCCCGCAGTATTGCGATTCCGTATGGAACTTACATCGTCCGTGAAACAGCCACACCACATAATTACACTCCGGTCAATGATTTCATCGTACAGATACAGAGAATCATCCGACTACACCGCAGGTATGGAGGGTGCTGCTTGACAAAGAGTTTGAAGCGAAGCTGAAGATCATCAAACAGGACGATGAGACAAAGAAAGCAGTCCTTCAGAAAAATACGGAGTTTAAGATTTTTAACCTGGATACAGAAAAGTATGTGGAGCAGGTAACAACGTATCCGACGACGGTAAAACACAAATCTTATTTTACAGATGAGCAGGGATACTTAATCCTTCCACAGAATCTGAAGATTGGACATTACCGTATTGAGGAAGTGAACGCACCTTATGGATATACGCTCAATGAGAATTACTATGAGGTAGATGTAGATTCCAATACAGCATATCAGATGGACGGAACTTCCGGCGATGTGATCATTGAGATCGCATACGAGAATCATCCGGTTAAGGGAGAACTGAACATCGTAAAACAGGGTGAGGTCTTAAATGGTTATAAAGATGACTTTACTTATCAGAAAGAAACTCTGGAGGGAGCAGTCTTTGAGGTATAATGCTGCCGAAGATATTTATACAGCAGATTTCCAGAAAGATGATAATGGAAACCGTATCCTGGAGTATGCTTCTGGGGAACTGGTAGGAACTGTTACCACGGATAAGGATGGAAAGGCACAGATTGCTGACCTTCCACTTGGAACCTATAAGATTGTTGAAAAGACAGCACCAGAGGGCTTTGTGTTAAATGAAGAAGCACAGACAGTAACATTTGAATACAAAGACCAGAAAACACCAGTTATTGAGCAGACAGCAACCTTTGAGAATGACCGCCAGAAAGTGGAAGTGTCCGTAGTCAAACAGGATGCAGAGACAAAAACGGTTGTGGCGGGTGCAGAGTTTGGTATCTATGCAAAAGAAGATATTCTGGCACATGAAGAAGTGATTGTGAAGGCAGATACCTTACTTGGAAAAGCAGTCAGTGGGGAAGATGGAAAGGCAGTATTTGACGTTGACCTTCCATTTAGTACTTACTATATCAAAGAACTTGCAGCTCCGGCAGGGTATGTCTCTTCTTTTGAGACTTTGGAAGTGACTGCCAAATATCAGGGACAGGATGTGAAAATGGTAGAGCTGGAATCTGTATTTAAGAACCAGCCGACAAAAGTAACCTTTACGAAGTCCGATATTACGACAGGCGTGGAACTTTCCGGGGCAACGCTTACGGTGCTTGATAAGGATGGAAATGTGGTAGATACATGGAAGTCTGTAAAGGGTGAGGAACACTTGATTGAAAGACTCACAGCCGGGGAGACATATACTCTTCGTGAAGAAATGGCTCCTTATGGCTATCTGATGGCGGAAGAAGTTTCCTTTACTGTGGACGATACTGCTGAAATCCAGAAGGTAGAGATGAAAGATGCAGTGCCAACCGGAACACTTATCATCAATAAAAAAGGTGAGTTCCTGGAGAAAATATCTGCACTGGATTCCATTGGCGGATGGATGAAGCATCTGTTTGAATATCTTTCCGGTTCCCTGAAAGACGTTACTTTTGAGGTTTATGCCTTAGAAGATATAAAAGCGGCGGATGGTGAGAGTGAAGATTACTACAAAAAGGATGCACTGGTAGCAACGATCACGACGGATGAAACAGGAGTGGCGAAACTGACAGACCTTCCTCTTGGCAAATACTGTGTCAAAGAGAAAGAGACAGCAAATGGATATGTCCTGGATGGAGAAGCTCGTGAAGTGGATCTGACTTACCGTGATCAGAATACCACAGTTGTTACTTATTCCGCTGACTGGCAGAACAAACGCCAGAGAGCAGAAGTAAACGTGTTAAAGAAAGAAAAAGATTCCGACCGTGTACTGGAAGGGGCTGTATTTGCCCTGTGCAATAAAGAAAATATTGTCAATGCAAAGGGCGATGTGATCTTGAAAGCGGATACGGTTATTGAGGAGCAGGCTACGGATAAGGAAGGAAAACTGACCTTTACGGCAGATCTGCACTTGGCTATACCTACTATGTGAAAGAAACTTCTCCGGCACCGGGATTTGCGACAACAGACCAGGTACAGGAATTTACTTTTGAATATGGTGGGGCAGATAAGGAAACACTGTCTTATGTGTTTACTTTTGAAGATGAGCCGACAACCGTAGAGTTTACCAAAACATCCCTGACAGACGGAAAGGAGATTGAGGGAGCAAAACTGAAAGTTACAGATGAGAGTGGAAACACTGTGGATGAATGGACTTCTGGTAAAGAACCACATATCATCAAAGAACTGACCGCTGGCAAGAAGTACACCATGACAGAAACACTTCCTGCGGACGGTTATGTGACAGCAGAGAGCATCACTTTTACGGTGGAAGATACCGGTGAAGTACAGAAGGTGGAAATGAAGGATGATGTGACAAAAGTGCAGATTTCCAAGACCGATATTTCCGGTAAGGAGCTGCCAGGAGCGAAACTGACGATCCTTGATAAAGATGGAAAGACCGTAGAAAGCTGGACATCTGAGAAAAAACCACACTATATTGAGATGCTTCCAATCGGGGAATATATCCTCCGTGAAGAAACTGCACCGGATGGTTATCTGGTTGCAGAAGATGTGAAGTTTACGGTCAAAGATACTGGAGAAATCCAGAAGGTTGTGATGAAGGATGAGGCGAAACCAGAGGAAACTCCAACAGAGACACCGACGGAAACACCAGAAACCACACCAACACCGGAGACAAAAACCACAGAAGAAACAAAGAAATCGACTTCACCAAAGACAGGAGATAATACACCGATTCTGTTCTGGATTCTGCTTGCAGGGGCTGGAATGGCTGGTCTTGGTGGAACAGTGATTCTTCGCAAAAAGAAGAAATAAGAGATCATAAGATTTCTTAGTAATGGATGAGGGCATTTATGGACACAGGATTCATAGATGCCCTTTTATAAAATTTCAAAAGAATTAGGGAGAAAAGAAGATGACAAAAACAGTATTGATCGTTGCTGCAGCTGCAGTATTTCTGGTATATGGATTTGTCCTTTGGTGCTGTATCAAGTGGGGGCAGAATCAGAAAAAGAATATATGAAACTGGCAGAAAAGAGAGGAAAGGAGCAGCAATGTGATAAATGAGGATAAGACAGCAGTGAAAGAAGAAAGGGCGGTGGTGTGATTGCAGGATGAAGTGAATGAGAAAACAGTCTCACTTTGTATCCGCTGCGGCAAGGTCACTGCCAACCTGCTGAAAGCTGCCATGGTAAAGGCTCTTGCAAAGATGGAGCAGGAGAAAAAACAGCAGGGACAGAAACAGCCCCAGAAGGAAAAGGAGGATAAGACCTATAAGGGAAAACAGAGTCTTGATAAGCTGATGAAGCAGAATGTACAGCTGTCCAACATTGAGATCACAGATGGAAACATCAAGTCTTTTGAACGGGTAGCAAAAAAGTACAGCATTGATTTCAGTCTGAAAAAAGATGTGACTGCTGACCCGCCAAGATATTATGTGTTCTTTAAGGCAAGAGATGCCGATGTGATGACTGCCGCTTTTAAGGAATATACAGGACAGACGTTGAATAAGGACAAAAAACCATCTGTGAGGAAGAAGTTACAGCAGGCAATCACCAAATCGCTTGCAAAGCACAGAGAACTGGAGAAAACAAAAGGAAAGGAGAAGGAGCCGTCATTATGAGCAGATTACAGAAATTGCTTGGTGTAGGAAAAGGATACCTGGAGAGGTTACCGCCGGTGGATGTACATAAGCTGCTTCGGATTGTTCTGATGAATCTTCCGTATATCGTGATCTTTTATGTGGGAAATAAGCTGGCATGGTTATATCAATACTGTGTGGGTGATTCCATGATAGAAAGACTGATGGTACTGGTCTTAAATTTCCAGATGGCATTCAGCAGGATTCTTCCAAGTATGCATAAAAATGAATTGCTGGTTGGGATTACAGGAGCCGTGGCGGTGAAGCTCTTGGTCTATATGAAAGGGAAAATGCCAAAAAGTTCCGGCAGGGAGTGGAGTATGGTTCGGCAAGATGGGGGACGGCAAAAGACATTGCACCCTTTATCGACCCGGTATTTGAGAACAATATCCTGCTGACCATGACGGAACGGCTGACCATGAATGGCAGACCAAATAATCCGAAATTTGCGAGGAACAAGAACGTGATCGTGATTGGCGGATCTGGCTCAGGAAAGACACGTTTTTATGTAAAACCCAACTTGATGCAGATGGGAAAATACATCAGTTATGTGGTCACGGACGAAAGGGACGATCATCATTGAGTGCGGAAAGATGCTGGTACGGCATGGATATAAAGTGAAAGTATTGAATACGATCAATTTTTCCAAGAGTATGCACTATAACCCCTTCCACTATATCCATTCAGAAAAGGATATTTTGAAACTGGTAAATACGATTATGGTGAACACGAAAGGGGAAGGCGAGAAGTCCAGTGAGGATTTCTGGACGAAAGCAGAGAGGCTTCTGTACTGTGCCCTGATCGGCTATATCTGGTATGAAGCACCGGAAGAAGAACAGAACTTGCGACCCTGCTTGAGTTTATCAACGCTTCGGAAACAAGGGAAGATGATGAGACATTTAAAAATGCAGTAGATATGCTGTTTGAGGAACTGGAAAAGGAAGAACCGGAGCATTTTGCAGTGCGTCAGTATAAAAAATATAAGCTGGCGGCAGGAAAGACAGCAAAGAGTATTTTGATTTCCTGTGGTGCAAGGCTTGCACCGTTCGACATTGCAGAGCTTCGTGAGATCATGAGCTATGATGAGATGGAACTGGATATGGTAGGTGACCAGAGGACAGCACTGTTTATTATCATTTCTGATACGGATGATACCTTTAACTTTGTTGTGGCGATGATGTACAGCCAGTTATTCAACCTGTTATGTGACAGGGCGGACGATGTACACAATGGCAGATTGCCATATCATGTCAGAATCCTCTGTGACGAGTTCGCAAATATCGGTCAGATTCCAAAGTTTGACAAGCTGATCGCCACCATCCGTAGCAGGGAAATCTCTGCATCCATTATCCTCCAGTCGCAGTCCCAGTTAAAGACAATCTACAAAGACGCAGCTGAGACGATCTTAGGAAACTGTGACACGATGTTATTCCTTGGCGGTAAGGAAAGTTCGACCTTAAAGGAGATTTCCGAGACGCTGGGAAAAGAAACGATTGATTTATATAACACTTCGGACACCCGTGGACAGAGCCGTTCTTACGGGATGAACTATCAGAAAACAGGAAAGGAATTGATGAGCCGGGACGAACTTGCGGTCATGGATGGCAGCAAATGTATCTTGCAGCTTCGAGGTGTAAGACCATTTTTCAGTGACAAGTTCGATATTACCAAACACAAACGGTATAAGGAGCTGTCAGACTACGATAAGAAAAATGAGTTTGATGTGGAAGCGTATATGCGGCATCGGATGGAAGTGAAATTGACGAGGACACAGGAATTTGACCTGTATGAGTTTTCGGAAGAGAGTCTGGCAGGAGAATTAAATACAGAAAACAAGGAAGCAGAGCATGTGAAAGATTCGGACACATAGCTCTTTTTTCTTTGCCATTATGGGAGGTGATGGATTTGAGAGATCATGAAAGGCCACCCGTAAGGGCAGAGCCGGAAAAGACTTCTTAAAGATAGAAACCAGAGAAATACAGAGATTTGAAAGGAGACAACGAATATGGCGTTTTTTAATCAGGCAATCAATATTTTGCAGACACTTGTGGTGGCGATTGGAGCCGGACTTGCAGTATGGGGTGTTATTAACCTGTTAGAAGGATATGGAAACGACAACCCAGGTGCAAAGTCCCAGGGAATCAAGCAGCTGATGGCAGGAGGCGGTGTCGTTCTGATCGGCACCCAGCTGGTACCGTTACTGTCCGGATTGTTCAGCTGAGAGAAGCAGGAGGGAGATGACTCATGGATCGGATATTTGAAGCGATTGAAGAATGGATGAGGAATCTTCTGACAGGCATGGTAAGTTCAACCTGACAACAATGTATACCGATGTCAATGAAAGACCGGTCAGATTGCTGCTCAGGTTGGCAGACACCGCAGGGCTGGAATGCAGCATTACAGCATGGATACAGAATCTTCCGAGTCG
>ENA-OQCS01000770-OQCS01000770.1-human-gut-metagenome-genome-assembly--contig:-NODE-770-length-17720-cov-1.749218_pt1 | contig 17720 bp, 22 predicted proteins | sample MGYA00242757_ERZ504575 | MGnify/ENA primary metagenome ERZ504575 (study PRJEB26092, sample SAMD00036297) | human gut metagenome | host: Homo sapiens | study: EMG produced TPA metagenomics assembly of...
GATAAGTTATGCGATATGCTGTTTTGTATACAAAGCGGAACTGAGGTTCTCAAGAAGCCAAATGTGTATCTAAATTATGATTTTGTAGCATGATTTGTTTAAACAATGGTAAGTAAATGAATTTCCAAGTAAAAATGTATGCTACATAACATAAAGTTTCATATATTTGCACTGTGTTTTCATGGTATTAGATTTAAGGTTAACAATGAAGATTGGCTGTCCGTGAGGATAAGGCCTTTTTTGTTTTGCTATTTTGGGTATATAATATTTTTTTAGCGTAGGTTCTTTGTTAAGAGATAGGAACTTTATATAGATGTTTTAAAATGGTCGAATGAAATATTCGGATAATCAAATGTTATTGGAATATGTAAAAGGGAGGGTTGTTTTTTGTTTCTATATTTTTGAAGATAAGTGGGTTGTTTAAAATTGAATAATGTTGCATTCTTGAATGAATGTATTACTTTTGTGCCGTAAATTTAAAAAAGACAAAAGTATGAAGAAAGGTAGATTTTCATTGTTAGGCATTGTTGCTTTGTTTTTAGGTCTGATATTGGTTAGTTGTAGTGACGATGATGATCAGGGAGGAGTAATTGATACAGGTATACACAAAATTGTAGTGGAACAATCTGGTGATATAGACGCGTTTGAATTAGGACTCGTCTTTGGGGCGGTCAATGCAACCAATGGACCTACGAAATTGTATGATGAGGATGGTAAGTACTTAGGAGAATTGCACTCAGTAACGAGAGTGGAAGATGCTAAGGTATCCTGTCAGACAGGATGATGCTTTCTTTATGACTTGTGCAGGTTCTGTAACAAGTACTTCAGATGTATCAGGTAAAAAACTGAAGGTGCTGGTTACTGCTTATATAGATGGAAAAGAAGTAAACCAATTGGTGAAAGAATATGAAACTAAAGGTGAGATATTGATAGAAAATTTTAGTGTATCGACAACTGCAAAGTAAATAAGGAGTATTATTGATACTGTTTTAATAAGAAATCAAAAAAGGCTGTCTAAATTAGGATAGCCTTTTTGTTTGTATTTGAATATTAAAGATTAATGCAAAAAATGATATTGCTGCTGTTGGATATTTATTTTTATTGATGGTTAAGACTTGCGTGATTAGTAAGAAAAGATTGTTTATTGTTTTTTTTATGCTTATGTTTGCAACTTTAATAGTATTTATCAATTCAATAATTTTGCGAAATATGAGACAGCTTAAAATCATACTATTATTAGTAGCCTTTTCTTGTTCCGTATTTGCACAGGATAGGTTATCTCTGTTTATAAGCAGGGCAAATAAATATGCCTCAGTGGAGCTATCAGATTATCGAAAGCGTTTATGTGTAGAATATAATATGTCCAATAATTCATTGGATGATTATTACAGGCGGTGCGGAAGAAATTGGGGGAATGTCGGTTTGGCTCTTGAAATAGCCAGAACTTCCGGTAGGCATATGCGGGATGTTTGTGATTATTATAAACGTTATCATCGACATGGTTGGGATCGCGTATTGATAGAGATAGGTATAAGACCGGGATCAACATGTTACAAGCCTTTTTATGACAGGATTCATTATCATAGTAACTGTTGGCATGAACATTATTGCTCGTATTGTGATCATCACGATAAACACCATTATAAGCATCATAAAAAACATAAACACCACAAACATCATAAACATCATAAATGGCACGATGGCTATGACGATGATGATTGGGATGACGATGATGATGATTAACATTTATAGATATAAAAGTATATTGAAATGAGAAAGATTTTAATTTTTTAGGACTATTGTTTGTTATGTTGAGTAACATTTATGCTCAAAAAGGCAGACAAGCGATTGGATTCGGATTGAGTTATGGGACAGAAATTGAAAGTATTGGTTTAGGGTTGAAATACCAATATAATATAACTAACCCCATACGTCTCGAACCGTCTTTGAATTATTTTATAGAAAATGACAATGTTAGTATGTTGGACGTGAATATGAATCTTCATTACTTATGTCCTGTGGGGAGGAGTGTCAAATTATATCCTTTATTTGGTTTTACATTTTCCAATTGGATGTTTGATTTGGGCGATGGATTTGATATAGATGTGGATGGAGATCATATTCATATTGACAAGGACGATGACCATCATAATGAATGTAGAGTAGGAGTGAATATTGGTGGTGGAGCCGATTTTGTGTTGACAAGTAATTGGATTATGAATTTCGAATTGCGATATCAGTTAGTTAGTGATTTTGATCAAGCTGTTTTTAATTTGGGATTTGCTTATCGATTTTAATTTACTCCTTAATTAAGGAACTATAAAAGGAAATTTGTCAGAATTCACAGGATGCGATTCCGGATCAAGCCCAAATCGCATCCAATATTCTTTCTTTCACCTGCGAGATGAAATCTATTTATGAATAAAAACCGTATCTTTGCGCAGAATTATATGTCGATATCCAAAAATAAGATATGAAGAGAGTTTTCTGCCCCAAGTGTGATAATCAGTTAGCGTTTGACGAAACGAAATATCCGGAAGGTAAAGTGTTGGCGTTCGTATGCCCGCAATGTGGTTCTCAGTTTAAGATCAAGTTAGGACGAAAAATAGTCCGTACCGAATCGGGACAGGAAAAAGAGGTGAAGGAACCTGACTTCTCCTGCGGCTATATTACGGTAATCGAAAATGTCTTTGGATTCAAACAGGAACTTCCACTTGTAATGGGTGATAACGTGATCGGCCGCCGCAATAAAGATACTGACGGAGTCGATGTCCCCATCATCACAAGCGATCCTAGTATGGGGCGTAAACATTGTGTGATCAATGTGAAAGAAGATAAGGAAGGAAAGCTCATTTATACATTGCGCGATTTCCCGAGTCTTACCGGAACATTTCTGTGCAGCGTACTTGTCGGAAAGAAAGAACAGGTGCGGGTTGGAGAAGGCGCCATTGTAACGATCGGTGCTACCACCTTTATTCTTCATGTACCGGGAGGGGAGGAAGAGTAGCCTTTTCTATTTGAACTTAGATACTGTCCGGAGTGAAACTGACCTCTACATCAAGGCGATAAGGGAGATAGGGAAATTGGCGTAGGTTTCGGGAGAGATGGATGCAAAAATCCTTTTCGACTCCGGGGGCAGTAAACTAAGCTAAAGAATCATTATTCATGCTTTTGTATTCGACTTCGAATATAAACAACTCATATCGGGTTTGCTCACGCCCTTTTACATAAAGAACTACAAATATACTAAACGAAAGTTTCATAAATTATGGTCAAATAGACCTTAAAAGGCTATCAGTTAGTCTGTAATCTTGGCGTTGTATTAAAATGTAAGTGTTAAATCGGATATTTCGAACAATCTTTCTGACAGATCTCTTTTTTATATGTACTTTTGTAATCGAAAGAGGCAATAAGGTTAATTAATGGAACAGAACAAGGTACAGGCACTACGGGGATCACTTTCCGTATACTGGTCGCTTTGAGCATATGTCACTGCTTGAATGACACATTACAGTCCGTTATCTCGGCTGTTTATCCACTATTTAAGGAAGATTTAGGGTTGAGCTTTGCCCAGATCGGGTTGATAACGCTTGTCTACCAGTCGGCTGCATCCGTATGTCAGCCGTTGACTGGACTTTTTTTGACAAATGGCCCTCGGCATGGTCGTTGCCGACAGGATGAGTTTTACGCTTGTGGGGTTGTTGAGCTTGGCTTTTGCCAATACGCTGCCATTAGTCCTTTGTTCGGTGGCATTGGTAGGGATCGGCTCGTCGGTCTTCCATCCGGAGGCTCCCGGTTGACTTCACTCGCATCGGGTGGAAAGCGAGGATTGGCGCAATCGTTGTTTCAGGTCGGAGGAAACTTGGGAGGATCGTTGGGACCGTTGCTTGCAGCCGTTTTTGTCGCCCCCTACGGGCGGAGGCATATTGCCTTGTTTACGATCCTGGCTTTTACTGCAATTATGGTGATGATCCTGTTGGGCATTGGTATAAAAGTTTCCTGCTCCGGTTGAGGAAAGCGGAAGGAGAAACGCTTAAGACGAGTGTCAGCAGACCACTCCCGATGGGAAAGACCGTATTCTCGATAGCGATCCTGTTGATCCTAATCTTCTCCAAATATATTTATATGGCGAGTTTGAATAGCTATTACACCTTTTACCTGATTCATAAGTTCGGGGTCAGTGTGCAAGCTTCTCAACTTTATCTCTTTGTTTTCCTGATTGCGACGGCAATTGGAACGCTGTTAGGCGGACCGATCGGTGACCGGGTAGGACGGAAGTACGTGATCTGGGCTTCTATCTTAGGTGCAGCCCCGTTTACACTAATCATGCCTCACGTGGAAAACCTATATCTGACGACGGTTCTCAGCTTCTGTGTCGGCTTGACCTTGTCGTCGGCTTTCCCGGCTATTCTAGTGTATGCACAGGAATTATTACCGTATAAATTAGGTCTGATCTCCGGTCTTTTTTCGGTTTTGCCTTGGGGTAGCGGGGATTGCATCGGCTGTGTTGGGGAATATGGCTGATCGGTATGGCATAGAGGCGGTTTATAACGTATGTGGCTATATGCCCCTTATCGGATTGGTCACGTGGTTCTTGCCTGCCTTAAGAAGAAACGGTAGTAGCTGGGGAACAATAAAGGCGATCGCCTTGTTATAAGTCATAAAATTCGCACAAACTAAATTTAGACACATTTATGATTTGTAACTTACTCACTTCAGCATCGCCCTGCTGTGGTTTCTTCCTGTCTTTTCCTCTGCCCAGACAGAGCCGATGGATTTGTCGCTGGAGCAATCTCTTACGCTCTTGCGAAGCGAGAACAAAAGCCTCAGGATTGCCGGGAAGGAAGTGGAGCTGGCGAAGAATGAACACCAGAAGCTCAATGCTTTTTGGTATCCACTATCAGTGCTGCGGGAGCTTATGTGCATATGTCGAACCCGATCGAGGTACGCCAATCCCTGAACCAGTCACCGATCCGGCGAAAGAATATGTCCATTCCATCCTGCCCAACGACCAGTTTATCTCATCACTTCTCGATAAGATTGGACAAAACACATTGACGTTGCCGCTCATCTCGCAAAATATCACGTCGATCGATGCAAACTTGACCTGGCCCATTTTACTGGCGGCAAGCGCATCTATGCTGGCAAGATCGGCAAGAAACTTGTCTCCGTTGCCGAAGTCAACGCGAACAGGTAAGCGCGAACCAACAGGCTTTGCTGATTCGAAGTATTTTGGCTTACGTCTCGGCCAGCGGGTTGTCGAGGTCAAGACGGAAACTTACAACTCCCTGAAAATCCATTATGACCAGGCTTTGAAGTTAGAGCAACAAGGATGATCAACCGGCTGAGCGTCTTGTAGCCAGGTAAGCATGGAAGAGGCGAAGCGCGAACTCGAATCCGCCCGGAAAGACCTCGAAGTCGCCAGTCAGGCACTCAAGAGCCTGATCAACATAGGAGAAGAACAGGTGATCCGCACGACGACTTCCCTTTTTATCAACGAGAATATCCCCTCGGCCAACTATTTCAAGGAGATGATCCCTTTTAACAATTACTTGGTCAACCAACTGAAGCTACAGGAAAATATCGCCGGCGACCAGTTGAAGATCGGTCGTTCAGGTTATCTCCCCAATATCGCCCTGATCGGCAAGCAGACTCTCTATGCGGATGGAGTCGACAAATATCTCATGCCGCGCACGATGATCGGGGTTGGCTTTACCTGGAACATTTTCGACGGACTCGACCGGGAAAACGTATCCGGCAGGCGCGTCTGACCAGTCAGTCGCTAGCATCGGGAAAGAGAAAGCCGTGACCGATTTGCAGGTAGGAGTCGATAAGTTCTACTCCCAGATGCAGAATGCGATGGACAATGTCAAGGCGTTAAATACTACGCTTGAGATGAGCAACGAACTGGTTCGTATCCGCGAGAAATCCTTCAAGGAAGGAATGGCGACCTCGTCGGATGTGGTAGACGCTGAGGTGGTGCTCTCGAAGGTGAAGACCGCCTTCTTGCTCGCCTACTACCAATACGATGTGGCGCTTGCCAATCTCCTGTCCATTTGTGGTATTCCCGAAGCTTTCCACCAATACCGGATGGACGGTAAAACAGAGATCTTATAAACATAAAACCGTATAATCATGGACAAATCGAAGAAATATCTGGCGATCTCCTTTATAGTAGTGCTGATTGCCGTAATCATCCTGTCTTTCGTGGGTATGTTCTTGTTGAAGGATAAACCTGTGATCTTGCAGGGACAAATCGAAGCAACCGAGATACGTATCTCCGGAAAACTGCCTGGCCGTATCGATACATTCCTAGTAAAGGAAGGACAGAATGTAAAGGCCGGAGACACCCTTGTTGTCATCAACAGCCCTGAAGCGCTTGCCAAATACCAGCAAGTGAACGCTCTCGAAAGTATCGCCCGTTTCCAAAACCAGAAGGTAGACGGGGGAACGCGCAAGCAGATCATTGCCACTGTCCAGCAGCTCTGGAACAAATCGAAGTCGGACCTCGAACTGGCAAAGACCACCTACAACCGTATTGAAGTCCTGTATAGGGACAGCGTTGTTTCTTCGCAACGGCGAGACGAAGTGAAAGCTTTATATGATGCTGCCGTAGCCGGTGAACGGGCGGCCTGGAACCAATACCAGATGGCGCTTGACGGCGCCCAAATACAGGATAGAGAGAGTGCCCGCTCTTTGGTGAACGCAGCTAAAGGCACGGTCGAAGAGGTTGCAGCCCTCTTGCAGGATGCCCGCTTGACAGCCCCGGAATCCGGCCAGATATTGACAATCTTCCGAAAGGAGACTGGTAGGAGCAGGGATGCCTATTATGAACTTGATCGTGCTTGACGACGTGCATATCGTACTGAATGTCCGTGAAGACCGCCTGCCGTTCTTTCCGATGGGAGGGACGTTTGTTGCCGATATCCCGGCTATTGACAAGAAGAACATCGAATTCAAGATCAATTATGTCAGCCCCTTAGGTAGTTTTGCTACTTGGAAATCGACTAAGCAGACGGCAGCTACGATCTTCGTACGTTCGAGGTACATGCTCTGCCTGTAAGAAGGTGGAAGGGTTGCGCCCCGGAATGTCGGTATTGGTTGAATTGACAATGGATAATTGATAATGAACAATTTTAAGAATAGTGTGATGAATTGTCAATTGTTCGGGTTTTCGAAGAGAACTTGTACGGATGGTCTCGAGACGTCTCTATTTCGGGGTGTGCGTCGTGCTGCCGCTGTTCTGTATCTTCTTCATGTCCACGATCTTCGGAAACGGACAGATGGAGAACATACCCGTCGGTGTCGTCGATGAAGACAATACCTCCATGTCGAGGGAAGTCGTGCGGACTGTCGAAGCCGTTCCCACTTTCAAGGTTACACACCGCTATGTCGACGAGACGGCAGCCCGGCGTGCTATCCAATCGAAAGAGATATACGGCTACCTCGTGATCCCCACCGGCTTCACGGCTGATGCCATAGCCGGACGGCAGGCGACGCTTGCTACTACTACCACTATGCTCTTCTGAGCGTAGGCGGTGAGGTGCGCGGCGCTTTCGAAGCCGTCCTTCGTCAACTTTCGATGGCTCCGGTCGTAATGCAAGCCACCGCCTTGGGTATCGGGGAGGAGCGGGTTGCCACCTTTCTGCTCCCCGTCAAGGCGAGCAGTCATCCTCTGTTCAATCCCGATCTGACTATTCGGTCTACTTGAGCAATCCTTTCTTCTTTATCCTTTTCCAGGTCATTATCCTGCTGACAACGGTCTATGTTATTGGTGGTGAGGTCAAGTTCGGGACAGGGGCGGAGTGGCTCTCAACAGCAGGCGGCAATATCATGACGGCGGTAGTGGGAAAGCTGTTGCCCTATACCGTTATCTTTAGCCTGATGAGCATATTGGCGAACTATGTCATGTTCGGCCTTATGCACATACCGTTCTCATGCGGTTTCTGGCCGCTCAACCTAACGGCGATCTTGTTTGTCGTCTCGACACAAGCGTTGGCGGTCTTCATCTTTTCCGTTTTTCCCGTGCTTAGTATCATTATCAGTATCGTGTCGATGGTCGGTTCGCTCGGTGCAACGCTGTCAGGGTGACTTTTCCCGTGCCCTCGATGTACGCTCCGGTGCATTATGCCTCCTACTTGTTCCCTGTTCGCCACTTCACTGAGATATATCAGAACTTGCTTTATGGGGATTACGGCTTTGCTTGGACTTGGATGAATTACGTTGCGCTGCTCTGCTTCCTTCTTCCTGCGCTGCTGATGTTGCCTCGTCTGAAGAAAGCGATTGTGAACGAAGAGATGTGGAGGCATCTCGTCTCTTAAAAAAGAAATATGAATATGAAGGTAATATCTGTTATACACGATGAGTTCAAGACGATTGCCGCAGCTATGCCATCCTGCTTGTACTGATGGGCGGCATCTTTGTTTACGGCTTGCTCTACAATTATATGTACGCTCCCGACTTGGTCCGTAAAGTTCCGGTTGCCGTTGTCGATCATTCTCATAGTGAACTGAGCCGCCACTATGTCCGCCTGCTTGACGCTACCCCGCAGGTCAATGTCGTGACTACGGCTACCGGTTATCCGGAAGCCCAGGATATGATGAAGTCGGGCAGGGTGGCTGGTATTCTCTATCTGCCGGATGACTTCGAAGATCGTGTTGCCCGTGGTGAAGAGTCTGTTTTCATCATGTACGAGACGACAAGTGCTTTCCTTTACTACCTTGCCATGCAGGAAGCTTCGGCCGCCTCCATGTTGGCGCTGAACGATGACTACCGGCCGGAGATGTTGGTATTCCTGCCTAAGGAGGCTACCACGAAGCTAGCCTCTGCCCAGGCAGTCGAGGTGGTCGGAACTGCCCTCTACAACCCGACTGAGGGTTATGGAACTTACCTGATTCCTTCGGTTCTGGTCGTGATCATCTTCCAGACGTTGATGATGGTGATCGCTATGATTAGTGGCGACGAACGGCATAGCGGCTTGACTTGTCCGTTTGCCGGCAATCCTGTGAACCTCTCTTTGGAACGGATGGCGCAGGTTGTGATTGGCAAGACATTTGTCTATGGTATGTTGTATGCGGTTTTCGCTTTGTTCCTATTAGGGTTGATCCCCTTGATGTTTGGCCTCCCAGATATCGGCAACCCGCTGTATGTCATTATGCTGATGATTCCTTTCTTGTTGGCGACTAGTTTTTTCGGGCTTACGGCGTCCCTGTTCTTTACGGACTCCGATGCGCCGCTTCTGATGATCGCCTTCTTCTCTGTCGGCCTCATCTTTCTTTCCGGTGTCTCATACCCGATGGAACTGATGCCTTGGTATTGGAAATTGGTGCATTATCTCATCCCGGCAGCCCCGGCGACAATGGCCTATGTCAAGCTGAACTCGATGGGGGCTTCGATGAGCGAGATACAACCCGAATATATTACCTTGTGGGTACAGTGCATATTTTATTTTGTGACGGCATGTTTGGTTTATAGGTATAATATCCGGAAAGCGGTGGCAAAAGGTACTTCTCTGGTAATAACCGATGACTTTTCATCCCATAAGTCATAGCTTTTGCAGGTGTAACTGATAGCTTTTGTTGTCACCTTTTGCTTGTACCTTTTGTTTCATAAAGGTTTAAGAGATGAGGATAAGCTCATGTCCTCCTTCACTCTTACGGATTACCTTCACCTTCCATAAGCCTTGTTAAACAAAGCATATGATTAGAAGGTGAATGGTAAACCATAAAGTTGTCGAAAAACATTTATTCAAAAGTAGTCGTGAGTCGTTTTATTAGGTTTCCTGTCCCTTGGAAGATAGCCTAAAGGTGAAAAAATATAGCCTATGACCTATACGAGGACAGGCTATAGGGAGATGATAAAAAGGGTATAGGCTTTTCGGAAATAGCCTATACCCTTTTGAGAATGCTGCCGACAGTTTGTTTTATGAAAAACAAAATATAACACCCGTAAGCATAGTGTTATCTTTATGAGTTAGGTAGTTAATGCATAGCGTTATGATCTGCCAAGTCTCTCTTGGTGTAAGTTATTCTTCAATTTCCATCTCATCCAACAAATATCCCGCTCCGGCATATTTGTCCATGATGAAGAGAACGTAGCGGATGTCGACAATGATACTGCGTTGGTAATCGGGGAGATATTGGATGTCGCCGCCGACTCCTTCCCAATTGCGGTCGAAATTGATACCGATCAGTTCACCGTCTGCATTCATCACAGGGCTACCGGAGTTCCCACCGGTCGAATGGGTGGTTGTACTGAAGGCAACTGGCATTTTTCCGTCGGAAGTTTTGTAGCGTCCGAAATCTTTGGCAGCATACAGTTCTTTCAAGCGGGTTGGTACTACGAATTCCCAGTTGGTGGAATCTTCTTTTTCCATCACTCCGTCCAGTGTTGTCTGATGGCCATAGTAGTCGCAGTCGCGCGGGCTGTACCCTTTTACCTGTCCGTAGGTGAGGCGCAGGGTAAAGTTGGCGTCGGGAAATTGGCACGATCGCCGTACATGGCCAGCAAACCTTTTACATAACTACGGTGAGCCATTGCATACCCATCTTCAAATTCTTTTAACGCATTCTTCAGATTGGCTTCTTCTGCACGGACAGACTTGGCAAAAAGAATCATCGGGTCGTTTTCCAGTGCTTTGACAGACGGACGAGAGAGGAATTTATTGAAATTATCCTCACTGCCGAAGATGGATTTCTCGAACAGATAGTCGACGAATCGGTCTGTGTCTCCTTTGAACTTCTTGTCGATTAATTCGAAATAGGTCGGTTGTGCTTTCGGATCGACTTGGCTGCGGTACTCTTTCAGCATCACTTTGGCGATTTTCTTATCTACGTCGGCCGAGTAATTGCTGTTGGCAAATCCATGATAAGCCCGTTCCAACAGCCGGAGTTGTTCCTGTCTGGCTTTTTTGTCTTTCCCTTTCAAGGCTTCTATGACCATATCCATTTGGGTTGGCACACTTGTAAATTCAATTCCTCGCAGGATCGCTTCATCCAACATCCAACTGCGGAAACGTAGGTCTTTACGGTCCGATACGATCTGTTCGATCGCCATCAGGGCATCGGGGTAGCTCGGTTCGCACATTTTGTTGGACCAGGCAATCAGTTTGTCCTGTTCCTCCTTTTTCATTTGTTCGAAATTACGTTTTTTTATGGCCCAGTTGCTACCGATCGCATTTTTGTAAGCATTCGTTGAGCCTGCATATTTGCTGGCATACTGAATCCGGACAGCTGGATCTTTCAACATCTCGTCCAACATAACTTTCTGGCGCAAGTCACGGATGTGGATACGGATCGTGTTGTCAATATCACGGCGTTCCGCCACTTCCCAGGAAGTATAATATTTATTGGTACGGCCGGGAAATCCCATCATCATGGCATAGTCATTTTCCTGGACGCCTTTCAATGAGATCTTGAACCAGCGTTTCGGACGAAGCGGGACATTCTTGTCAGAGTAAGGAGCCGGATTGCCGTTCGCATCGGCATAGACACGGAAAACGGAGAAGTCGCCTGTATGGCGCGGCCACATCCAATTGTCGGTATCTGCGCCGAACTTTCCGATCGATGAGGGAGGAGCTCCTACCAGGCGGATATCGGAATAGATTTTCTTTGTGAACATGAAATACTGGTTGCCGCCATAGAACGCCTTTATCTCAACTTCTGTGCCTGGATTGTCCTGCAGGAACTTTTCTCCGACTTTTGCTTTTGCCAGTCCGTTCAGAAATTTCGGAGATAGGAAGTTCATGCTGTTAGGATCGGTATCTTTTTTCAGTTCCTTTTTCACATAGTCGGTCACGTCTTCTATTTTATCGATGAAAGTGACGGTCATGCCGGGGTTCGGAAGTTCCTGATCGCGCGACATGGCCCAGAAGCCGTCTGTCAGGTAGTCATGTTCCAGCGTGCTGTGGCGCTGGATGCAACCGTAGCCGCAATGATGGTTGGTCAGGAGCAATCCTTCCGGCGAAACGATCTCGCCCGTACAACCGCCTCCGAAAATGACGACGGCATCTTCAAGGAAGCTGAGTCGGGGCTAATAGATATCATAATCCTGCAATTTAAGTCCCAAAGCTTGCATTTCTGGGAATTTTTGTCCTTTCAGTAGAGGCAGCAGCCACATACCTTCATCGGCTGCTACCGGTAGCGACAGGATGGCTGCCGCGAGGGAGATGATGAGTTTGTTCATTGATTTATGATTTGTGATTTATAAATATGATTTCAGGTTTATGACTTTATCGTCTTCATAAATCTGAAATCATAAATCTTACCATTGTTTGTACGGATATTTTGTCAGCATCGAGTTGTAGTAACGACGATCTCCGCTAACCTCGTGTCCGACCCAGTCCGGCCGTTCAAAAGGTTCGTCTTCAGAAGCCAATTCGATTTCCGCTAAGATCAGTCCTTCGTTGTCGCCGTGGAAGACGTCGACTTCCCAGGTGTGTTTCCCGACAGGGACCAGATTGCGTACTTTGTCGATAATACCGGGTTCGCAGAGTTTCAACAGTTCTTCCGCATCCGCGGGTGGTATCTTCTGCTCGAACTCGTAGCGGCTCAACCCATTCTCGTCCGATGCACCTTTGATCGTGAGGAATCCTTCTTCCCCCCGGATGCGTATCCGTACCGTCCGTCCGGGTTGTGAGCAGATATATCCCTGCACGATACGTTCGGATTTGGAAACCTGTTTGCTGAAATCCCCTTTTACCAGAAATTTCCTTTCAATTTCAATCGCCATGATCATTTGATTGTTACCATCGTCGCCCCGAAGCCGTATTCACGGAAAGAGGCATCCTGGTAATAATATTGTTTGTATTTTGTTTTCAGTTCTTTCTCGATTGCTTTGCGCAGTACCCCGTCACCTTTACCGTGGATGAAGACGATTTTCTGTCCTTTGTTGGCGGCATATTTGGCGAGTACTTCATGGAATTTCTCCAACTGGTAATTCAGCATGTCCGCATTACTCAGCCCGTTGGTGTTGTCCAGCAGTTCGGTGATATGCAGGTCCACTTCCAGAATTGAGCTGTCGGTTACTTTCTTCTTGACGATCGTTTGGGGGGCACGGCGGTCTTCGTACACCTTCTGCTGCATGGCTTGCTGGAGTTCGGCAGCAGAGATCAGTAATTCTTTTTCGGGGATGTCCTGGCGTACGATTGGGTATACCATTGCATCTTCATCGAAATCATTTCCATGAAGCAGTGTTGCTTGTAGAATTTGACCGTATCGAGATGGAGTTCTACCGAAATGGCATTCTTCAATGAATAAGGTTTGTCTTTTTTGAAAGCGATCAGTTGTACGCAAATACGTTCCAAGTCGTTCAACTCTTCTTTGCCGAATTCTTCCAGGAAGATCTGTGTATTCGGCTCCACAATGCCGTTATAGCGGCTGATCCAGCTATTGTTCTGGCGATTCATATAGTTGAAAAACAGATAGTAATTGCTGTCATTGATAAAATAGGTTTCATAGCCGCTTCCCTGCATCACTTTGGCAGGCTCTATCGGGAGGTAAGCCAAATAGGTGTTCAGCCGTTCGCCTTCTATGGTTTCCGTTACCTTTTCCACTTCGGGTTGAGGTTCAGGTTTCTTAGGTTGTAGGACAGCAGCCTGTGTCACGGAAGGCAGCGGTGAGCGTCGAGAGCTGTGTACCTGCATCTCGCTGTCTCCTACGACTACACATTCGCGGATCAATGCTGGTACTTCGAATCCGTCTTCATCTTCCACCAAAACTTGATCTTTCCCTTTGAAACTACGAACGACACCTCCACCGGTGCTGTTCAGGAAACGCACTTTGTCTCCTACTTTTATGTTACTCATCATTCGATTTACTTTTGTTATTTGCTACAAAAAGTAGTAAATCCTGAAGAGTAATCCCTGTTCTTGTTGATATTTTCTGGTGGATGCACTTGCCGACTAAAAGTTTCATCTTATGAAACGGTTGGGAACTTCAAGAGCCGCTTATAAAGCAGAAAGGGTTTTTGACTATTCATATTTATTTTTTGAGTTCTTTCGGGATATTGATCTCCATGCAATATGAAAACGGATAGGTTTTTCCCTGCTTTCTGTTCTCGGTTATTCCGTAATGGTTTGGCATACTGGATCATGCCTTGTACGTCTTTAAGGCTTTCCGGACGCAATTCGATTGCCATGCAATATTCGTGGGGAACATCGAAAGGAAATTCGATGCCGAAGTCTATGGCTTGTTTATAGCCGAATCTCGGATAGTAGTCCTTATGTCCTAGTAAGACGACAGAACCGTATCCTAGTTCGGTGGCTCGTTTGTGTGCTTCACGGATCAAGGCTGATCCGATCCCCCGATTTTGATATTCAGGGAGAACTGAAACGGGAGCTAACCCTAAAGAGGTGACGGATTTGTTTTCTGAAATGATTTTGACTTTTGTCATCAGGATATGGCCGATAATTTCTTCGTCAACCTCGGCTACCAATGAAAGCTCTGGGATAAAAGCGTCTGTTTGACGTAGTTGATCTACTAAAAAAGGTTCGCTATGGTCGCTGTCTTCCATATCTCTGAAAGCGAGTTCTACTACTTTATGAACTGCTTCATAGTCTTTTATCTGTTCTTGTCTGATATTGAAATCCATCGGTTTATATCTTTAGGTTTATAATTTTCTGCTAAGATAAGAAGAATACGACAAAGTGTCAATAAATTTGTACTTTTGCAATCCGGTTCGATTAAAAGAGCCTGTAATAGTAAAAGTCATGACAACAAAGACGCAACAGATACGCATCGAAGATTTTGATTATCCGCTGCCTGACGAGCGGATCGCCAAGTTCCCGTTACCCAAACGGGATGAATCGAAACTCTTATTATATAAGGAAGGAAAAGTCAGCGAGAGTATATTCAAACATATTACGGATTATTTGCCGGAGGGTTCTCTGATGGTATTCAATAATACACGGGTGATCCAGGCACGTCTTCTGTTTCAGAAAGAGACAGGGGCGAAGATCGAGATTTTCTGTCTGGAGCCGGTCGAGCCGCATGATTATGCTTTGGTTTTTCAACAGACTGAATGTTGCCGCTGGACTTGTTTGGTCGGCAATCTGAAGAAATGGAAAGAAGGACTTTTGAAGAAGGAGGTGCAGCTCGACGGTGAGACTGTTATACTGAAAGCGGAAAAATTGCAGACCTGCGGGGACAGCTACCTCATCGAGTTTACGTGGGATCATCCGACTTGTACGTTTGCTGACCTGTTAGATGCAGCGGGCGTATTGCCGATTCCTCCTTATTTGAATCGCGAAACTGAGAAAAGTGATTTGCAGACCTACCAGACGGTTTACTCCAAGATAAAAGGTTCGGTGGCCGCCCCGACAGCGGGTTTGCATTTTACACCGGAAGTTCTGGCTGCTATCGATGCTCAGGGAATCGGACGGGAAGAACTGACGCTCCATGTCGGAGCCGGGACGTTTAAACCCGTGAAAAGCGAGACGATCGAAGGACATGAGATGCATACGGAATTTATCTCCGTACGCCGGAGTTCGATCGAACGGATCAAGAATAATCTCGGCAAGGTTATTGCGGTCGGCACGACTTCGGTCCGTACGCTTGAAAGCCTCTATTATATGGGTGTCACGTTGGCTTCGAATCCGGATGCCACAGCCGATGAACTGATCGTCAAACAATGGATGCCTTACGAAGAGACGAATAACAGGTTGACTGCTGATGAAGCTTTGCAAAATATTTTGGATTATCTGGACCGACACCAGGCGGACAAGTTGGTGACGGCTACCCGGATCATTATCGCTCCAGGCTATGAGTTCAAGATCGTGCGTGGTATTGTGACCAATTTCCATCAGCCGAAAAGCACGTTGTTGTTGCTGATATCCGCTTTTGTGAAAGGGGATTGGAAAAATATTTATGATTATGCCTTAAGGCATGATTTCCGTTTTTTGAGTTACGGGGACAGCTCGCTGTTGTTGTAATGATCATACAATAAATAGTACATAATCCTGTTTATATAAAACATAGATTATAGCAAATGAGACAATTTACCCCATATTTGTTCCTGTTGTTGGCTGCGTCTTTTCTGTATTCCTGTAAATCAGCGAAGTTGAGCGATGCGGAAGAGAAGCAGCGTATCGGCGAATATTTTGAAGCGGCGGCCATTTACCGGAAAGTATATACGAAGACTCCTCCTGCCAAGCGAGACTTGCGTGGATATATCGCTTTCAGGATGGCAGAGTGTAACCGTCTGATCAACAATACACCGCGTGCGACCAGTGCTTATATGAACGCGCTCAGGTATAAGTATCCGGACAGTATCGTGAATCTTCGCTTGGGACAGATGTACCAGAAGAGCGGACGTTATGGGGAAGCAGTCAAATATTACAACGACTACCTGCTGGCGGAACCGGGCAGCGTATTGGCCTTTAACGGCGTGACCGGTTGCGAGGAGGCCGTGAAATGGAAACAGTCGCCGACCCGCTATACGGTGAAGCGGATGGACAAGTTTAACTCCCGCCGTTCCGAATTCAGTCCGATGTTGTACGGTGAAAAGTACGATCAACTGTATTTTGCTTCTACGTACCCCGAAAGGAGCCGGGAAAGATAAGGAAGAAACGAATAGTGCCATCACCGGACAGCGTAACAACGATTTATTTCTGGTAAAGCAGGACGAGAATGGAGCTTGGTTGCTCCGGTCGAACTCGAAGACGAGGTGAATACCGAGTTTGACGAGGGAACGCCTTCTTTTTCCAAAGACGGGAATACGATGTATTACACCTATTGCGCACAGGATCCGGAAGGGCCGCGTACTTCTGAAATCTATATATCTTCCCGCAGCAGTGCCAAATGGGGAAAAGGAACCAGGGCGAATATCGTAAAGATTCGGTGACGGCTCTCGGCCACCCTTCGATATCGCCGGACGGCAAGTATCTGTATTTTGTGTCGGATGCCGTAGGTGGTTATGGAGGCAAAGACCTGTTTCGGGCGCGTGTCGTGGGCAGTGACTTCGGACCGATGGAAAATCTGGGGCCTGATATTAATACGCCTGGTGATGAGATGTTTCCTTATGTGCGGGATTCCGTAACGCTTTATTTTGCTTCCGATGGACATCCGGGAATGGGTGGGTTGGATATTTTCAAAGCAACCTTGGACAGCACGGGCAAGTGGAATGTCGAGAATATGAAGGCGCCGATCAACTCGTCCGGCGATGATTTCGGTATCACGTTTGCCGGAAATAAAGAAAGTGGCTTTTTTAGTTCCAATCGCAATGATGCGCGTGGATATGACCATTTGTATTCTTTCGAATTGCCGGTTATCACTATCTTTATCGAAGGTATCGTGTCGGATGTGACGAGAACCCGATAGAAGATGCTACGGTCCGTATTGTCGGAAGGGATGGTTTGAACGAAAAAGTTTGGCAAAGAAAGACGGTAAGTACAGGGTTGAACTGGAACGTGATATCCGCTATGTGATGATGGCAAGCGCACGTGGATACTTGAATCAGAATTTTGAGTTGAAAACAGGGCCGGAGGAGAAGAACGAAACATATATCGTGGACTTTTTCCTTTCCCCGATCAGTAAACCTGTCGTGATCGAAAATATTTTCTATGATTTCGACAAGGCGACTTTGCGTCCGGAATCAAAGAAGGCGTTGGACGAATGATCAAGATGCTGAACGATAATCCGAACGTCACGATCGAGTTAGGAGCGCATACTGACCGGAAAGGTTCGGAGCAGTACAACGAACGGTTGGCGCAGCGGCGAGCACAG
>ENA-OQCS01000771-OQCS01000771.1-human-gut-metagenome-genome-assembly--contig:-NODE-771-length-17718-cov-6.466318_pt1 | contig 17718 bp, 19 predicted proteins | sample MGYA00242757_ERZ504575 | MGnify/ENA primary metagenome ERZ504575 (study PRJEB26092, sample SAMD00036297) | human gut metagenome | host: Homo sapiens | study: EMG produced TPA metagenomics assembly of...
CATGATCTATGTACCTATCATCCAGTAAGATATCATAACTTCTGGTTCTGATATTTATCTCATTTAACCCACAAATCCCATGCCTCTTCGATTGATGACATAGGCTGCACAATAATGTACACTCAGTCCTTCTCCGAAACCAATTTCTTAATATATAAAAAAAAACAGATGGTTTTGCATATCTGAATATGCATTGCCATCTGTTTTTGGGTTCCCAATCTGAAATTATGTATATTTGAAAGAGAGATTAAATGTTATTAGAGAATTCCAAGGCCACCCATAACCATTCCAAACAGAATGATTCCAATTAATAATGCGTTAGTATTCACTTTCTTCTGAATAAGCTTGTAAATACTCATAGTAAATACAAGTGGTAATAACTTAGGGAAGATAGTATTTAACATATCCTGCAAAACAAGAGATGTACCACCATCCTGGAACTGCAATGGTGTAGTAATGTTTACCATACCTGCAACCATTCCACCTACAACCGCAAGACCTACGATAGAAGCGAAATGCATGACACGATCCATAAAGCCTCCCTGATAGAGTTTGGCAAGGTATTTATTACCAGATTCATATCCAAGGAAAGTTGTATAATACGCAAACAGTAATGATGGAATTGCAAACAATACTACAGCCAAGATTGGACCTAACACACTTCCTTGCTGTGCAAAGGATAAACCGATACCAAATGTGATGATTCTTAAAGTTCCCTGGAAGAAACTGTCCCCAATACCTGCAAACGGTCCCATCAAACTTGTTTTAATCATAGAAATGGATTCTGTCTGGAAATCACCTTCTTCAGAATTGGCATTCTGCTCTTCCATAGAAGCACAAAGACCCATAATAAACGGTGTCATCTGAGGTGTACAGTTAAAGAATTCCATATGACGTCTGTACGCATCTTTTTTCTTTCTTCATCATCTGCATATAATTTATCTAAGACTGGAGACATTCCGCACATGAATCCCATGTGCATCTGGCGTTCATAGTTCCAGGAACACATGATTGTCAAAGATCTTAAGAAAACTTTACGCAAATCTTCTTTTGTTAATTTCTTCTGTTCCATAATTATACATTTGCTCCTTTTCCATAGAGTACCTTATCTAAGATGTATGCCAGAATGATAGCAAACAGTGTTACGCCAACCAGATCCAATCCGGAGTAAGCAACAATCAGGAAGCCCAACATAAAGTAAGGGAACATCTTTTTAGACAACATAGTACTTAATAACATTGCAAATCCAAGTGCAGATAACAAGTTACCGGATACTGTCAAACCTTTTGTAATAACTTCAGGAATCGCATCCACAAAGTTACTTACTAAATCTGTTCCAAAATATACGGCTGAAAAGACAGGAATAAAGTATACTAAACAGTTGAAGATAAAGGACCACCATAAATGAATATGAACTGCCTTTTTACATTTACCTTCATCAATTGCCTTATCTGCAACATGTGAGAACTGTGCAATCACCATACGCATCAGTATACCTAGGAATTCACCTGCAACTGCTACAGGAATAGCAAGTGACAGAGCTTCTTCTGTAGTAGCACCCGAAAGGATAGCAAACGCAGTAGCAATGACACTTCCCATTTGCATGTCTGGAGGACTAGCAGCACCAATAGCCACAAAGCCCATGGACATCAATTCTAATGAGGCGCCAAGGATAATTCCCTGTTTCATATCGCCTAAAACTAAGCCGGCCAATGTACTCAAAATAAGAGGTCTTCCGATATTCTGGCGTCCAAGCAATCTGGAGTCAACAACCGCAGCCAGTGGAACCAAGCCTAATAATATAGCCTTAATTAGCATAATATTTCTCCTTAATTATGATATTATTATTCAAAATTTGCGCGTTCAATCGGTGAAGTAGGCACCATCTGGATAATAATCTTCTTACCCATGGAAATCAACTCTTTAGTTGAAGCAAGTTCCTCTTCATTCAAGAAGATAGCTTTACCATATGCCTTAGAACCATTCTTCTTTGCCACACCACCATAATTGATTTCTGTAACTTCTGGCAATTCTTTAACAAGCTGTACAGCTTCTTTAGGTCCTTTAACAATAATCATGATATTTTTATCTGCATTCTTTTCCACAACTTCCTTTACTTTAGAAAATGGAATGATGCTTAATTCACAATCTGCTGGTTTAGCAATGCTAAGAGCCATCATACTTATTGGATCATTAGGCACTTTATCATCTGCCACAATAATATAATTTGCTGACAGTTGTTTTGTCCAGGAAAAGATTACCTGACCATGCAGAAGACGATGGTCAACTCTAACTAATTTAATCATACATTACCTCCATCTAATAATTTGTTATAAAACACCATACTACGGGATGCATTTTCACAAATTTCTTCTATATTCAGCTCTTCCCAGGAAATGCCGTTTTTCTTCATAGTCATAAGTTCTAAAACAAATGGAAGATTGATACCCGCAATAAATTTTCTGGATGAATTGATAAATGGTAAAGATACATTTGCAGGTGATCCCCCAGGAAGATCCAACAGAACTACCAGATTTCTATCTTTATAGACTCCATCTATCATAGTTTTTATCTTCTCTGAAAAATCTTCCAGAGATTCAGCATTTTCAAAACTCAATGTCCCAAAATCATCATCATCGATATCCAGAATTAATTTCAGTGCACCTTCATAACCTTTACATAAACTACTATGTGTAATCATTAACACATCAAATGCATCTTTCATATTTCATACCATCCTTTTGTATTTCATCTAAAAGTGGAATACCCTCATGCAAAGAGGATATAATTTTCACTGTCTGCCGTTGCTGTATTTCGGTGGCCTGAACTAAATCTGGTACCATCACAACAGGAATTCCTGCAGACCACGCAGCCTGTACTCCTACAGCAGAATCTTCAAACACGAGAGCATTATCTTTGCAAACATTCATAGTATCAATCACATTCAGATACACATCCGGAGATGGCTTTGTATGTTTTACCTCATCCCCGCAGCATATATAATCAAAATACTGTATCAGATGTAATTTTCTTAAACGTTCCTCTGTCAAGACTCTACTGGTAGAAGTAGCTACTGCACACCGAATACCTGTCATTTTAATGTAGTCCAGAATTTCATAGACACCCGTTTTAACTTCCAACTGACTTTCCAGTCTTTTAAGGCCTGTTTGTCGTGCAGTATCAAGAAATTCCTGTGTAGAGCATTTTCCTTGTAAAACAGTATTAAGAAATTCTCTTACAGCAATTCCAGTCCGCCCAACTACATGCAAAAATGATTCCTGTGTCCATTCTGAAATCCCATAGGATTCAGCTACATCACACCAAACATCCTGCCAGACCCTTTCGGTATTCAATAATAAACCATCTACATCAAAAATGACAAGTTCCAGCGACATATTTTTTCCTCTTAGTATTCCATCTGCCACATGTAACGACGAACGTCTAAAGAATGTCCACGTTCAAATGCAATGGCTTCCACAAAGTGACGAATGACAACACCTGTAAGAATTGCAGCTACGTATTGTCTAGCTTCCTCAGCAACATTTGATAAATCAAGATCTTTCTGATCAAGAACTAACAAATCTTCTGTAAATTTCTTAGCAAAATTTTCAACACGTTCATCAAGGAATCTTGTCTTACCAATGCTCTTTACAAGCATAAATGGAACATCATAGTCTGTAACTTCAAATGGTCCATGGAAGAATTCACCAGAATGAATGCAACCGGAATTAATCCACTGCATTTCCATAAACCAGCACATTGCTGTGGAATATACTTCACCATAGTTAATACCACTACCAATTGTATAAATCGTCTTTTTACGTTTATTATCTTTTGCCCACTGTTTAGCCTGAGCATCATACTGTTCTTTTGCTTTTGTAGATAACTCTGTTAACTTTTCCAACTCTTTAAAGCAAATATCCCATTTTGCATCAGCTGCTAGAACACCAAGTAGCTTGAATAGCAATCCGTAAAGAATACCTTTATTCTTATCAGAATCGCTGACATCTTTACCCCAGTCATAATGTACTGGATATTCTGCAGCTTCCCATAATGGAGAACCTTCTAAATTAGATAAACAAATTGTAATTGCGCCCTTAGATCTTGCAAGTTTTGTAGCAGCAACTGTTTCTGGAGTATTACCTGAATGTGAGCATGAAATAACCACTGATTTTTCGCATAGATTTTTAGGTGTGTCATATACAAACTCATTTGCAGTGTATACATGTGATGGAACAGAAGACTCCTTATCAAATAAATACTGACCTGCCATTAGCACTGCCTGAGAACCACCGCAAGCCACGAAATAAACTTCGTTAACTTCCTTTCTGGAAGCTACTGCTTCAACAGCTGTTTTAATTTGTAATTCATGTAAGTTTTTCATATTTTCCCTCCTGAATGATTATATATCATTATGTATCCTTACATAACCTATTATATCGATAACGTATTTTTTGTCAGGCGCTTTCATTTACTTTTTTTTTGCTATATTAGCAATCGGCTAATCTACAATCGTGTATGGATCGATGAAAGTATATAGAAGATTATCAAGTGCTGGAATCTAATAACGAAAAGCATCCAAGAGGATTGTCGAAAACAAAGATATGCATCGTAGTAGCTATTGATTCCAATAAGAATATGGCAATGATCAATAATATGTGCAGCTGGTTGAAAAGATATATCTGAAGGTTTATAGGAATGGAAGTAGAAAACTTACAATCTTATTTAAATTGGTTTATATCTGCAGAGATGTAAAGAGAGAAATACACAGATTATTTTACGTTCTCCAGTAACTCATAATAAAAAACTCCCGTGTTACCATACTATTGTAATCAGATCATGTTATGCATTATTTTTGCCTCTTATACATAACTAGTCAATATTTGAAATAATATAGTATACTTAAATGAGAAAGGCGGGAACTTAACTATGAAAAAATTAGCTATCGCAATCACCAGTTTACTTTTAATCACTGGATGCTCTTCAACACCTACCATCACAAACACAAATAATATTAGGGAGCATATTCTAAAGGATAATGTAGCTTATGATTCATTCTCTTCATATAGTGATTCAGATACAATTATTCGTTTGCCAAATGGAGAATATATACATGGAACAAAAGAAGTGAATGGAAAATATTATGATAGTGATCAAGATTCAGGTGCCATTCAGGCTAAAAAAGCGAAATATTATGCTTTACTAGCTATGGATGTGAACAACTATTTAACTGAAGAATTTGAAGGATTCAATGATTCAGATGAAGTTTTCTATAATAAAGAAGGCAGCTTCACAAATGCATCTACAGTCATTGATGAAAATGGTAATGAAAAAGACTTGGCCAATAATCCAGACTATGAATCTATGACAATAAAAGAAGTAAAAGAAAAAGAATACAATCGTTTGATCCAAGAAGATGCTAAAGAAGAAAAGAAAAATCTATCTTCTCCAGTCAGTGAATTAAATTCATTATTGCCAAAAACTGATTATATTTCACGAACTGTTTTCAACAAAAAGAATAAATGTGCCATTCATTATTATGAAGTAGAAGAAAATGAGTATTTTGACTACATAAAGAAAATCAAGGAGAAAGGTTTTGATTCCATTGATCCAAATTCTCCAGAAGAATCTTTTTTAGGAGTTAACAACGATAATATATTAGTCAATATACACTATGATGCAACAAATAAAATCATTGACTTAACTATTCAAAGACAATAAGTTTAACGCATTAAAAGTCCGGACAAGTTCTGGACTCTTTTTTTGTGGAAACAAAAAAAGACTGGAATTTTCATCCAGCCTTTGACATTAGAATAGTCCTACGATTTTACCATTTTCATCCACATCCATGTCTAATGCACTTGGATGTTTTGGAAGTCCTGGCATCGTTAATACTTTACCTGTTAGAGCAACAATGAAGCCTGCACCTAAACTTGGGCGTAATTCACGAACTGTAATTCTAAATCCTGTAGGACGACCCATTACTTTACCATCATCGGATAATGACATTTGTGTTTTAGCCATACAAATTGGTAATTTATCCCATCCTAATTCATTGAACTTCGCAATTTGTGCCTGTGCTTCTTCTGTAAAATCAACACCATCTGCACCATATACTTTTTTGGCAATGGTTTCTACTTTTTCTTCAATCGTCTTATCTAAATCATATAAAGGAGCATAGTTATTCTCTTGATCACATAACGCAACTACTTTGTTCGCTAAATCAATAGCGCCTTCTCCACCTTTTGCCCATACTTGAGATAATGACATTGGGTGGTTGTTTTCTTCACACCATTTTTCTAATGCAGCTACTTCAGCCGGTGTATCTGTCGCAAATTCATTGATCGCAACAATATATGGTAAACCAAATTGTTGTACAGTATCAATATGTTTTGCTAAGTTTTCACATCCTGCAAGCATAGCCTCTACATTTTCTTCCTTTAAATCTTCTAAGGCAATTCCACCATGCTGTTTTAAGGCACGAATGTTGCAACAATCACAACCGCATTCGGTTTAAGATTTGCCAATCGACATTTGATATCCAAGAATTTTTCAGCTCCTAGATCTGCACCAAATCCAGCTTCTGTAACTGTATAATCTGCAAGTTCTAGACATGCCTTTGTGGCAATAACAGAGTTACATCCATGCGCAATATTCGCAAATGGACCGCCATGAATCAATACTGGATTGTGTTCAAGTGTTTGAACAACATTAGGCAATACAGCATCTTTCATAACCATAGCCAATGCGCCTTCAATACCTAAATCATGTACATATACAGGCTTGTCATCATAAGTATATGCCACAAGCATTTTCCCAAATCTTTTCTTTAAATCCATTAAATCATCTGCCAAACATAAAGCTGCCATGATTTCACTCGCAACTGTAATATTAAATCCGTCTTTACGTTCAACTCCATTGGCTTTTGCACCACAACCAATTGTGATATTACGCAAAGTACGATCATTCATATCTAACAACGTTTGAATGTTACTTTTTCAGGATCAATATTCAATTCATTTCCTTGATGAATCGCATTATCTAGACATGCACTTACTAAGTTATTGGCAGTCGTAATCGCATGCATATCTCCCGTAAAGTGAAGGTTGATATCTTCCATTGGTACGACTTGGGCATAGCCACCACCTGTAGCTCCACCTTTTAATCCAAATACTGGACCTAAACTTGGTTCACGTAAAGCCATCATCGTTTTCTTACCTAAACGATTTAAGGCATCCCCTAAACCAACTGTTGTCGTACTCTTTCCTTCTCCAGCCTTAGTAGGATTAATAGCTGTGACTAATACTAATTTTCCATGAGGATTATTTTCAATGGATTTTAAATAATCAAAAGACAATTTAGCTTTATATTTTCCATAATGTTCCAAGCTATCTGCAGGAATTCCAATTTTTTCGGCAACCTTTTCAATTGGTTCCATGACACATTCTCGTGCAATTTCTAAATCTGTTTTAGCCATTTTACATATCCTTCTTTCCAATATCATTTCTGTGAAATAAATCTTTACATTGAATCTTTTCTAATTCTTTATATGTATGATCAAATGCAGTCTGTAAGTCATCTTCTAGAGTAACGACCATTAAAACACGTCCACCATCTGTGACTAATCCTTCATCTGCCATTTTTGTTCCCATGTGGAAAACCAATCCATCTACATCGTCAACACCTGTAATTAAAGATCCTTTTGTAGAGCTTGCAGGATAATTTGTACTTGCGAGTACAACACCATGACTCACTTTATCTGTCCATTTTAGTTCAACTGGTTTATTGTCCATTAAATCTAAAATAGCTTGTACAAAATCACTTTCTAAACGAGGCAAAATAACTTCGGCTTCTGGATCTCCAAAGCGCGCATTGAATTCAATTGTTTTAATACCTTTTTCTGTCAACATCAATCCACCATATAAGAATCCAGTAAATGGTACACCCTCTTTAACCATAGCACTTGCCATTGGCTTCATAATCTCATTCATGGCTTCATCGATAATCTCAGAAGTAATCTTTTTAACTGGACTATAAGATCCCATACCACCTGTATTAGGACCTTTATCTCCATCAAATACACACTTGTGATCTTGAGCTACTTCTAAAGGTACTACCGTTTCATTGTGTACTAAACAGATTAAAGAAAATTCAAATCCAAATAAACATTCTTCAATCACAACCGAATTATTTTCAATCGCAAAGGCAATGTCTAAGGCTTCTTTAGCCTGTTCTAATGTAGAAGCTACCGTAACACCTTTCCTGCTTTTAAACCATCTTCCTTGATAACGATAGGAGCCCCTTGTTCTTGTACGTATGCCCATGCAGATTCTAAATCATAGAATGTTTTATAAGCTGCCGTTGGAATATTATATTTTGCCATGATCTTTTTGGCAAAATCCTTACTTGATTCGACTTGAGTCGCCTTCTTATCTGGCCCAAAAATTTTTAGGCTTCTTTTTTAAACGCATCTACAACACCTAGAGCTAAAGTGGCCTCAGGACCTACGATGGTTAAATCTACATTTCTTTCTTTTGCCAAAGCAACAAGACCTTCTACATCATTGTCTTTCACATCGACACATTCTCCAATTTTTGCCATTCCAGGATTGCCTGGTGCACAAATCAACTCATCACATAAAGCTGAACGTTTACATGCATACGCAAGTGCGTGTTCACGTCCGCCCTTACCGATAACTAGTATTTTCATTGCGTTTTAATCTCCTTTTTCTTTACCTTTCAATCATAACAGAAAAAGACCATAATGGGTCTTTATTCACAAATTTTTAACAGAAAAAGGGTAGAAACAGACTTCCACCCTCCATTTGTTAAACTTTTAAGAATTGTGCTACATCTAGCACGAAAATTGTGGCTCCACCAACAGTAACTTCCACAGGAAAACTTGCATAACGGCCAATATCATAACTAGCTGTACTAGGTACAATTTCCGTTCGCTTACTTGAATATTCCTTGATGATATCAATAGCTGCTTCCACTTTTTCGTCTTCACAACCAATAATCAACGTTGTATTGCCTGCACGAAGGAATCCACCAGTCGTTGCTAATTTAGTAACAGAAAAACCATTTTTATTTAGTGCATTACTTGCCACTGGACTATCGTCATTTGATAAAATTGCTAGGATAAGTTTCATAGTGCTTCCCCCACCTTTCTAAAATCATTATATAAAATTGTGTGTAACTACAACACCCAAAAAGAATCACAATATTTATAACAATCCACACTATTTCATGTATAATAAGAATTGAGTTTAGTGGGGTTATCTATGTTAATAAAGAAACATTCAAATCTTTTGGAGATCCAATATGATCGATAAAAGAAAAAAAGACAAATTTGGAAATGGATTGATCGCATTTCTATTTATATGTATTATTTTCTTATTGTGTTATGCTTTTAAAAATCCAATTTTATTATATTCATCCAATCCAGAAGTAGAAATCAATCGTGAATATGATCCAAAAGATAATATTCAACAAGTTTTTTCCATTCAGATTCAGATGTAAAGATTTCAGGAGATATCAATACAAATAAAATTGGAAATTATGAAATCACATATCAATTAAAGAATTATAAAAAAACATGTAAAGTATCTGTAAAAGATACAAAAGCACCTGATTTAAAACTTAAAGCATATAAGGCAGATATGAAAGAGGATATTAAGCCTGAATCCTTTGTCGAAAGTGTTAAGGACGATTCTAAAGTATCACTATCCTTTAAGAAAAAACCAACAAAGGATAAAGAACAAACGATAACCATCATCGCAAAAGATGAACATGGAAATAAAGCCATGAAAGAGACAACTCTAACGTTGGTCAAAGATATTGAAAAACCAATTATTCATACAGATACTATTTCTGTTTATGTAGGTTCAAAACCAAACTACAAATCCTATATTGAGGTAACAGACAATTTGGATTCTAAGCCAAAAATCAAGATTGATTCTTCAAAAGTAAAGACCAAGAAAACAGGTACTTATAAATTGTTAGTAACTGCTACAGATCGTTCGGGTAATAAAGCTAAGGCTAAAATCAATGTAACTGTTGTAGAACCAAGTAAAGTTGTATATATGACATTTGATGATGGTCCTAGTGAAAATACAGATAAAATATTGAAGATCTTAAAGAAATATGATGCGAAAGCTACTTCTTTGTGACAGGAAACAATCAAAAATATAACAGTTCTATCAAAAAGGCTGCAGATCAAGGCAACACAATTGCACTTCATACTTATACACATGATTATGCGAATGTTTATTCTTCTACTACTGCTTATTTTGAAGATTTACAAAAAGTGAGCGACATGGTCAAACAAATCACAGGTAAAGCACCAAAATATATTCGTTTCCCTGGTGGTTCAAGCAATACAATTTCAGCACAATATTCGCAAGGAATCATGTCTGCACTCGACAATATGGTGCATGAAAAAGGATATGAATATTTTGATTGGAACTGCTCAAGTGGAGATGCTGCATCCAATACCGTGCCAACACAAGATATTGTGCGCAATGCGACAAGTTGCGATTACGAACAAATCATGATTTTGTTCCACGATTCAAGTCCAAAAACAACAACGGTTGAAGCATTACCAGAAATCATTAAAAGCTATAAAGAAAGAGGATATGTCTTTAAAGGAATCTGCGATGATACGCCAATCTTCCATCATGGAGTCAATAACTAAGTCAGCAAATTGCTGGCTTTTTTGTACCTGCAGAAAAAAATCGAAGGAATTAACCTTCGATTACTGCTTTGTAGTACTTTAATAAATCTTGCATCAATTTGATGCTTTCTTCTACCTGATTTTCATTCATCACTGCAACTTTTGTATAGTTATGTAATAAAATAGGTCTAGAAACATTATATGTTTCAGCTAAATAATTGACCCAATCTTGTGCTTCTAAGCCTTGCTGTTTTGTGATAACACCCTCAGATATGATTACACCTTTTACACCTGCAAGAGATACGGGTACACTCCATTTAACAAGTCCTGCATGACATGCATACTTTTGTGGTTCGTTCGATTTTAAAGCTCCTGTATAATTTTCAAAAGTACATTCATCACATTGACGTAATGCAGATGAACTTGTTTTTAAACATTTACAAAAGAAGTTTTTCTCCTTTGCACTACTAATCTCTGTTTCGTCTTGCACAAAATAGCATCTTAATCCGGTAATATGGTAATACGCATCCATTACCTTTTTGATTGCTTCTTTAGGCAACATAAATAACACCTCAAATCCTTTTCTTATCTTAATTAAATCACTTTCAATGATTCATTTCAAGGTTTTTGTAAGCCGTTTCAACTATGCTTTTGCATATTAAAACCAGATGTTAACATCTGGTCATATTAAATTCCTTTTATTGTATGAAATGCATGTTGCGCGGCAATGGCACCATCATTACATGCGGTAACAACCTGCCTTAATTCTTTATCAATGACATCTCCAGCCGCATAAATTCCTGGTATCTTTGTTTGACAATTCGAATCTACCAAAACATATCCACGCTCATTTAATACACCTAAATCTTGTACGCAATCCGTATTTGGATCTTGTCCAACATAAGGGAAAATACCCGAACATTCAACAACTTGTTTTTCATGAGTATCCACATTTTCTAATTCAATACCACATACTTTTCCTTCCGAACTTAAAATTTGAACAGGAATATGTTTCTTGATGACATGAATCTTCTCATTTTCTTCAATCTGACTTTGAATATGTTCTTCCGCTCTAAATACATCTCTTCGAATCACAATCGTTACACTTCGCGCAAGCCCTGCAAGATAAATCGATTCTTCTAATGCCGAGTTTCCTCCGCCAATCACGACTACATCTTTATCTCTAAAAAATGCCCCGTCACAAACGGCACAAAAAGAAACACCATGTCCAAGATTTTCTTTTTCTCCAGGTATATTTAACAATCGTTCTTTTGTACCTGTGGCAAGTATTATGGCTTTACCATTCACAACACTTCCATCGCTTAAATATACATCTTTATTTTCATCAATCTTATTTACTTCGCCATACGCATATTCAGCTTGAAAAGAAGTGGCTTGATCAAACATATCCATCGCAAGCTGCGTTCCTTCTATTTCTTTAACACCTGGATAATTACTGATTTTATTTGTTTTAATCAACTTTCCTCCCGGCGCTCCATTTTCTAAAATTAATGTTTTTAGTCCGGCTCTCGAACCATAAAGTGCTGCACTTAAGCCTGCTGGCCCAGCACCTATTATCACCAAATCGTATTGTCGCTCCATATGTGATCCTCCTTACATAATGGTATTAACTGCATCAAATCATTGATAACTTTACATGGCTTTGCTCCTTTTAATGCTTCACGTTGTTTTTCATCGACACTAAATCCTACAGAATAGGCAGCCATATTCTTTGCGGCTACAATATCCGCAACATTGTCACCGACATAAATACAATCATCATGACTAGTATGTAATAAGTTACACGCTTCAATCAAGCCAGATGCACTTGGTTTAGGTTCTGGTAAATTTTCTTTTCCCAACACAACATCAAAATACACATCTAATCCCGATTGTTTTAATCCTCTTTTTACGACTTCAATACGCTTATTTGAAACAACTGCACATTGTATATTTTCTTTTTTCAATCCTTCAAGCATCTCTTTAGCATGAGGGATTTCTTTTAATAATTCTTTATGAAGCGATTTATTGATGATTTGATAACGATCAATGATGCTTTGAACTTGATCTTCTGGAAAATACTTTGAAAAAGTAACTTCAAGTGTGGGTCCAAAAAATGTATACAATTCTTCATTTGACAATTCATAATCTGGTTTAAGTTCTTTAAATACTCTTCTAAATGTTTCAAAAACCAATTGTTGTGAATCAATCAATGTCCCATCTAAATCAAACAACACAACAGGCTTTTTCTTCCAATGAAAGGCTTTATGAAATACACCCATTAAGCCAAGACAACCAACAATCATTAAAGCTAAAGATACAAGTTGAGCTGTACGAAGGCCCAATACCATTAAAGAATCTGTTCGCATTCCTTCAATCACAAAACGTGTAATGCCATACCAAACCATGTACATAAATCCGCAGTCACCGCGTCTTTTATACCAATACTTACGGAAGATACATGTAATAAATAGAAAACCAAGTAAGTTACATACACTTTCAAATAAGAAAGTAGCATACGGTATGCCCCATCAATAAACATTTGATTTTTAATAAATGCTGGATAATGCGCAAAGAAGCTCTCAGGTACAATTCCACCATAGGCTTCTTGATTCATAAAGTTTCCCCAACGACCAAATGCTTGTGCAAGTAAAACGGTTGGCATGATTAAATCAAACATTCTTAAAAATGAAATTTTTCGTCTTTTGAAAAAGAACAAACTAAATATGAAACCTGCAATCAATCCTCCATGTATGGCCAAACCACCGTTCCAAATGGCAACGATTTCATTCATATGTTGAGAATAATATTGCCATTCAAAAATAACATACCATGCTCTTGCACCTAGAATCCCTATAAATAACATAGGAACAACATAATCATCTAGAACTTCTGGTGCGTACCCCCATTTTTTCATGGTTCTTTGGCATAGTAAATAGGCGCACAATGCGCCTGTTAAAATTAAAACGGCATACCATGCAATTTCAAAAGATCCAAAAGAAACAAAAATTTTAGTGCTCGGAAACAGATGCATCGAATTCCTCCTTCTTATTTTCGGATATTTGCGATAGTACTCGCTCTTCAAATTCTTTAGCTGAATCTAAGCCATCTTTCAACAATAAGAAGTTTGTCACAGCCGTTTCAATAACAGATGACATTGGTCGTCCTTGTGAAACTGGAATTGTCATCTTTAAAATTTTGATTCCTAGAATTTCATTATATTCCTTTTCTTCAATTCCAACACGATCATATTCATAAGAATCATTAAATGGTTCTAAATCAATTTGAAATTCAATTTGTGTTTCATGGGCAACAGCTCCTACTCCATACATACGAGAAACATTGATAATTCCAACACCTCTAAGTTCCATAAAACCTTCAAGCATTGGTGTTGTTCTACCAACTAAATCATCATGAATTTTGTAACAATCAATACGGTCATCTCCAACTAATTGGTGTCCACGCTTAATCAGTTCTAGCGCAATTTCACTTTTTCCCATTCCACTTTTACCAGTAATCAATACACCAACACCAAATACCCGTACTAATTCTCCATGAATAACTACAGATTCTGCTAGACATTCATCTAAGTAGTTCGTAATACTTACGATTGCGTGAGAAGTTTGATGTTCTGTTTTAAATACTGGAAAATCTTTACGCTTTGCGATCTCTTTTAAAACAGGTGGACACTCATGGCCGTGTGCAATCACAATACATGGTGTATTATCTCCTGTTAAAAATTCAAAGGAACGACGTTGTGAAATTTCATCCATTTGTTCTTCAATATAACCAATTTCTTTATCTCCTAATACTACAAGTCTTTTTGTTTGAGTATCCGGAAAATATCCAGCCAACTCTAATCCCGGACGATTTGTATCAGCCAAAGTTAATGGACGATTTAATGAATTTGAATCTCCAGTCACAATTGTCCACATGAATTTTTTTGCTAAATCACGAACAATTACTTTTTCCATGGTCTTCTCCTTTTTCTAATAATGGTTTTAAATATTGGCCTGTATAGCTTTCTTTGCATTCGGCGATCTTTTCAGGTGTTCCCGTACAAATAATAGTACCTCCACCTTGACCTCCTTCAGGCCCCATATCTATAATTTGATCTGCACATTTGATTACATCCAAGTTATGTTCAATAACTAATACTGTATCTCCATGTTCGACTAAACGCTGTAAAACTTCAATCAATTTTTTTACATCATCACTATGCAATCCAGTTGTAGGTTCATCAAGCACAAATAACGTTTTGCCTGTAGCCTTCTTTTGAAGCTCACTCGCTAACTTTACACGTTGTGCCTCACCACCGGATAAAGTTGTTGCACTTTGGCCTAACTTTATATAAGAAAGTCCTACATCATTTAGAGTTTGTAATTTGTGCTTGATTTTTGAAACATTGCTAAAGAATTCCAATGCCTCTTCAACCGTCATATCCAATACATCCGCAATTGTTTTACCTTTATAATGAACTTGTAATGTTTCTTCATTATACGTTTTCCACCACATTGATCACAAGGCACATAAACATCTGGTAAAAAATGCATAGAGATACGCAAAATCCCATCACCTTGACAGGCTTCGCATCGTCCACCCTTCACATTGAATGAAAAACGACCTTTGTCATACCCTAACATTTTTGCTTCTTTTGTCTGCGCAAACAAGTCACGAATATCATCAAAAACGCCTGTATAAGTAGCTGGATTTGAACGTGGTGTTCTACCAATTGGATCTTGTCCAATTTCTACAACTTTATCAATATTTTCAATACCTTGAATTTCTTTACATGCACCCGGTTTGATTCTTAAACGACCTAGGGCATGTTGTAACCCATGTGTTAAAACTTCTGTAACTAATGAAGATTTTCCACTTCCAGAAACCCCTGTGACAACCGTAAATGTTCCTAACTTAATCGTTACATTTACATTTTTTAAGTTGTTCTGACTAGCTCTTACTACTTTTAATTTCTTTCCATTCCCCTTACGACGTGTCATAGGTACTTCAATTCTTTTACGTCCACTTAAATAAGCTCCCGTAATCGAATTTTCATTCTGCATAATTTCTTCTGGTGTTCCAGCCGCAACAATTTGACCACCATGAACACCGGCGCCAGGACCAACATCTACAATATAATCACTAGCCCGCATTGTATCTTCATCGTGTTCTACGACAATCAAAGTGTTTCCTAAATCTCGCATATCTTTTAAAGCACCAATCAAACGATCATTATCTCTTTGATGTAATCCAATACTAGGTTCATCTAAAACATACATAACCCCAGTTAAACGTGATCCAATCTGTGTTGCCAAGCGAATACGTTGCGCTTCCCCTCCAGATAGAGTAGATGCTAAACGATCAAGTGTTAAATAACTTAGCCCGACATGATTTAAGAATGAAAGGCGATTTTTAATTTCTTTGACCACCAACTCTGCAATCTTAGCTTGTGTTGGCGTTAATTCTAATTCATTCATAAACTGAATGGCTTCACTAATACTCATTTGTGTCCATTCATAAATGTTTTTTCCACCAACAAGTACAGATAGAGCTTGTTTATTTAAACGTGCACCATGACATTTTGGACATTGAGCATCTGCCAAAAATGATCCATACCATTCACGTGACATAGTTGAAGTTGTTTCCATATATCTTCTTTCAATCATAGGACAAACACCTTCAATATATTCAAGCTTTGTTGAAACTGTACCAGAACGAGAATTCAATTGATATGCGATTGGCACATCTGAACCATATAATAAATAATTTAATTTCTTTTTAGGTAAATCCTTAATGGGTGTATCCATATCAATTTCATAATACTTTATCAACGCATGAATTCTTTGCCATTCTAGATTTTCTGTATTCACAATATTTTTGTAATAATGAATACCACCTTGCGCAATTGATTTTGTATCATCTGGAATTAATAAAGATAAATCTACCTTTTGGGTAATACCTAAACCTTTACATTCTGGACATGCACCAAATGGTGCATTAAATGAAAATAATTTTGGTTCTAATTTAGGTACGGAAAAGCCACAAATTTTACATGCATAATTGCTAGAAAATAAGGTTTCAGATTCATTTGTTAATAAAATGGCTAAACCATCGCTTAATTTTAATGCAGTTTCTAATGAATCATGAAATCTTGAACGATCATCACTTTTTACAATTCGATCCACTACAACATCAATCGTATGTTTTTGTTTTTGTCTAATGGTTCAAGTTCTTCAAGATATTTGATTTCGCCATCAATACGGACGCGGATAAATCCTTCTTTCATTAGATTATCAATCAAATCTTTATGTGTTCCTTTTTTCCCTTGGATTACCGGACTTAAGATGGTACATCTAGTTTTATCAGGCAATTCCATGATTTTATCAATCATTTCCTTAATTGTATTTCCTGTTATTGGTATGTGGTGGTCAGGACAATAAGGAACTCCTATGCGAGCATATAATAAACGTAAATAATCATAGATTTCAGTCACTGTTCCTACAGTAGAGCGAGGATTGTTAGAAGTCGTTTTTTGATCAATAGCGATGGCTGGTGAAAGTCCATCAATTTGGTCAACATCTGGTTTTTCACTATTTCCTAAAAACTGTCTTGCATAAGCAGATAAGGATTCCATATATCGACGTTGTCCTTCTGCATATATTGTATCAAAAGCTAAAGAAGTTTTTCCGCTTCCTGAAACGCCAGTCATAATGATTAATTTATCTTTGGGTATTTTTAAACTTATATTTTTAAGGTTGTTTTCACGAGCACCTTGTATGGTTATATACTTTTGGTCCATAATAAACCTCCTATGCACATTATTATACCATAAACATTTGTTCATAATTTGTGAAATAATACGCAAGAGAAGGCAAAAAAAAGGACCCGGCAGCTAGCTATCTTCGCAGGGGCAAGCCCGGGAGTTTGACACCCCTTTTCACAACTGATCTTAAACATAGCGCTTAAACAAGCGCTTTTCTTTTACTTTTTTTGTCAAATTATTTGTTTTTGTATATCGTATTATCTCGTATTCTGTGATATAAT
>ENA-OQCS01000772-OQCS01000772.1-human-gut-metagenome-genome-assembly--contig:-NODE-772-length-17718-cov-4.546643_pt1 | contig 17718 bp, 23 predicted proteins | sample MGYA00242757_ERZ504575 | MGnify/ENA primary metagenome ERZ504575 (study PRJEB26092, sample SAMD00036297) | human gut metagenome | host: Homo sapiens | study: EMG produced TPA metagenomics assembly of...
TCATTGACGGCTGCATCGCCTATATCGACGATCCGGACATCGACCTGCCCGGCCTGATGGATACATCAAGGGCCCGGACTTCCCCACTGCCGGCATCATCATGGCCGCAGCGGCATCCGCGCCGCCTACGCCACCGGCCGGGGCAAGATCACCCTGCGGGGCCGCGCCACCATCGAGGAGACCAAGAACGGCCGCACCCAGATCATCATTACGGAGATCCCGTATATGGTCAACAAGGCCCGCCTCATCGAGAACATGGCCGACCTTGTCAAGGAGAAACGCATTGAGGCATCACCGGCCTGAACGATGAGACCAACCGCAAGGGCATGCGCATCGTGGTAGACATCCGCAAGGATGCCAACGCACAGGTCATCCTGAACCAGCTGTACCAGTACACCCAGCTGCAGGATACCGTGGGCGTTATCATGCTGGCCATCGACCACAAGGTGCCGAAAGTCCTCACCCTGAAGCAGATGCTTCAGAAATACGTGGAATTTCAGGACGAGGTGGTGCGCCGCCGCACCCAGTACGACCTGAAAAAGGCCAAGGAGCGCGCCCACATTCTGGAAGGTCTGAAGAAGGCCACCGACATCGTGGACGAGCTGATCGCCACCATCCGCGCCTGCAAGGGCGGCATGGCAGAGGCCAAGGCTGCCATCATGGAGCAGTTCGGCTTTGACGACCCGCAGGCAGATGCCATCGTCAAGCTGCAGCTGGGCCGTCTGGCGGGCCTTGAGATCCTGAAGATCGAGGAAGAGCTTGCCAGCCTGCAGGCCAAGATCGAGAACTGGGAGCCATTCTGGCCGATGACGCCCGTGTGCTTGCTATCGTCAAGGAAGAGCTGCTGGAAATGAAAAAGCGCTTCGGCGACGAGCGTCGCACCGAGATCCAGTCCGTGACCGGTGAGGTGGATATCGAGGATCTGATCGCCGAGGAGCAGTGTGTCTACACCCTGACCGAGGCCGGCTATATCAAGCGCCAGCTCAAGGCCACCTATCAGGCACAGCGCCGCGGTGGACGCGGCATCTCCGGCATGACCCGCAAGGAAGAGGACATCGTGCAGGAGATGTTCGTAGGCTCCACCCACGACTATGTGCTCTTTGTCACCGACAGGGGCCGTCTGTTCCGCATCAAGGGCTACACCATTGCCGAGGGCAGCCGCACCAGCAAGGGCAGCAACATCGTCAACCTGCTGCAGCTGGCCGAGGGTGAAAAGGTCACCAACATGATCTGCCAGTCGAAGGAAGCCGACACCGAGGGCGGCTTTGTGACCATGGTCACGAAGCAGGGCCTCATCAAGCGCACCCCGCTGGAACAGTATGCCAATATCCGTAAGTCCGGCTGATCGGCATTGCCTGAACGAGGGCGACGCTCTGGCATGGACCCGCCTGACCTCCGGCCACGATATGCTCATCGTTGCACCCGCAACGGTCAGGCATCCGCTTCAACGAAGCCGATGCACGTCCCATGGGCCGCAGCGGCCACGGCGTGCGCGCCATCCGTCTGGCCGAGGGCGATGAAGTTGTGGGTGTGTGCATCTGCCGCGAGGGCGGCACGGTGCTCACCGTCACCGAGAACGGCAAGGGCCGCCGGTCGGACATCGACACCTACCGCATCACCGCACGCGGCGGCAAGGCATCCGCAACTACGATGCCGCCAAGGATAAGGTGGCTGCGGTCAAGATCGTGGACGATGTGGATGATGTGCTGCTGAGCAGTCAGGAGGGCATCATCATCCGTCTGCACGCCAACGAGATCCCGCTGCAGAGCCGCTACGGTTCCGGCGTGCGGGTGATGCGCTTGGGTGAGAACGACAAGGTGATGGTACTTGCCCGCACCGACCACGACGACGAGGCCCAGACCGAGCAGATCGACACCTCCGATGCCGATGCCGAACCCACCGCAGAGCAGCTTGCCGCCATGGAAGCTGCGGATGCTGCCGCCGCTGCAGAAGCCCCGGAAGCAGACGATAAGGGCGAAGAGTAAACCTTGAAAACACAATAAGATTTGAAAGAAGCCGCCGCGCAGAGATTTCTGCACGGGCGGCTTCTTTTCAAATCCATCCAAACCATGTATAATAGAAATAGCGTGTGAAGAATAAAAATAAACACAGAAAGTGGTTTAAGGAACATGACAAAGCAAAAAAAATCCCCGGAGATCAGCATCATCGTGCCGGTGTATAAGGTGGAAAAATACCTGAACGAATGCATTGATTCCATTCTGGCACAGACCTTTACGGATTTTGAGCTGATCCTGGTGGACGATGGCTCCCCGGACAACTGCCCTGCCTGTGTGATGCAGCGGCGGAAAAAGACAGCCGCGTGCGGGTGATCCACCAGCAGAATAAGGGGCTGAGCGGGGCGAGAAATGCCGGAATCGATGTTGCACGGGGAAATTGGCTCTCCTTCATTGATTCGGACGACACCGTGGAAAAGACCTTCTGCGAGAAGCTCTACCGTGCGGCGACGGAGTCCGGCGCAGAGCTTGCGGCCTGCAACATGCTGTTTCTGGAAGTGGACGGCTCCCTGAGCGGCTATCAGGAGCACCCGCTGCGGGACGAAGTAATCTCGCAGGACGAAGCGTTCCACCGCATTCGTCTCGCGCCGCTCATTCAGGCGGCAACGCGGCTGCACCGCCGGGAACTGTTCGAGACGCTGCGCTTCCCGATGGGCAAAAACTACGAGGATGCCTTTACCACACCCACCGTCTACGAGCAGGTCACCAAGGTGGCCTGCGTGGGCGAAACGCTCTACCACTACCGGCTGAACCCGCAGGGCATCATGCGCGGAAAAAAAACTCTGAAAAGTCTGGAGGAGGTCGAGGCAAACTATAAACTTCTGCAATGCACCCTGAAGCACGGCAAAAAGGACGCCGCTTTTTACAATATGCGCTGATGAAAAAATATTTCCGGGGCATTAAAAAGCGGCTCCCGCCGGAGCTGCGGCAGGATGCCAAGGTAAAGCAGACCGAAGCCTGCATTGCACAAGCAAAAGCGGAGATCCGGCAGGGCGGGGCCTATACCCTGCGCAACGTGCTGGAAACGGCGCTCAACTTTGTAGCGCCACAGCGCTACTATGACTATAAGTACCACCGCAAACCGGTCCGAAAGGAGAACGCGCTGTGAGTGGGCGGAATGCAAAGAATCCGCAGAAATATCCGGAGATCAGCATCATCGTGCCAGTGTATCAGGTGGAAAAATATCTGAATGAGTGCATTGATTCCATCCTCGCTCAGACCTTTACAGATTTTGAACTGATCCTTGTGGACGATGGCTCACCGGACAACTGCCCTGCCCTGTGCGATGCAGCAGCAAAAAGGGACAGCCGCGTGCGGGTGATCCATAAGCAAAACGGCGGTGTAAGTACAGCCCGCAATGCGGGTCTGGATGCAGCACAGGGAAATTGGATCGCGTTTGTGGATTCGGATGATACGGTGGAACCGGAGTATCTGGAAAAATGCATAAGGCAGTGCTGGAAACGGGTGCAGATTTTGCAATCTGCAGCAGTCAGTGCATTGATGAAACGGGCAAAACGCTTGCAGGCGGAGAACATCGCCTTTTGAACGAGTTTTTGCCGCAGGAGGAAGTTCTGCGCCGGATGGTGGTGTCGGATTTTCAGGTTCCGTGGAATAAGCTTTATCGCCGAAAACTGCTGGAAAATCTGCGCTATCCAGAAAACAAGGCGTTTGAAGATACCTGTCTCATGCCGGTCATTTACGCAAGAACGGCTTCTGCCTGCGGTGTATGGGATTTTTTATACAATTACCGCATCGTTACCGGCAGTGCCATGCACCGCAAGACTACCTTGAAAACACTGGACTGGGTGGAAGCATGGTACCGCCTGTTTGATGTGCTGTACCAAAACGGCATCCGGGATGCTTTGTGTGCAGCCTATCGCCCGATTTTGACTGCCGTGTGGGACATCTGGCTGCACCTGACACCGGAAGAGCGCAAAAGCCCCCGGATGAAGGAAGCCTTTGCGTATGAGCGTACAGCCCGCCATCGGCTGATGCAAGCCCGCGGCGTAACACTAAAAAATTTGTGGGCGGCAGTGGTCTGCGCTGCATCGGCCTGCAGTTATCTGGATCTATGCCGCAAAAGGGCGGAAAGACGGCAGAAAACGACCTGAAGCAATGAGGAGTTTATTGTGCAGGAACAACATAAAAAACAGCCGGAGATCAGCATCATCGTGCCGGTATATAAGACAGAGCGTTTTCTGAGCGCCTGCATCTCTTCCATCCTTGCCCAGACCTTCACGGATTTTGAGCTGATCCTGGTGGACGATGGCTCTCCGGACAGCTGCCCTGCTTTGTGCGATGCCGCAGCGGCAAAGGACAGCCGCATCCGGGTCATCCACCAGAAGAATCGTGGCCTGAGCGGGGCACGCAATGCCGGGCTGGACGCGGCAGAGGGCGAATGGATCGCCTTTGTGGATTCAGACGACACCATCACGCCGGACTTCTGCGCAAAGCTTTACCATGCGGCGCAGGAGGCCGGTGCACAGATGGCCGTGTGCAATTACCGGCAGGTGGACGAAGCCCTGACCCCCATCCGGGAGCAGTATCTGCATGTGCGGCGGGAGGTGCTGACCCCGGAGCAGGCGTTGGAGCACAGCACCCTTCTGCCTACATGGTGGTGTGGAACAAGCTGTACCACCGCAGCATTTTGCGCAGCTGCGCTTTGCAGAGGGCAAGCTGAACGAGGACACCCTGCTGATCGCCTACGCCTACGAAAAAGCGGACAGAATCGCGAATATCCCGGATGCGCTGTACCTTTACCGCAAGGTGGCGGGCAGCATCGTCAACAGCAAAGTCACCCTGCGCAATCTCGACCGTGTGGAAGCAAACTATACCGTGTTTGAGTGCGTCCGCCGCCATGGCATCACGGGTTCGCTGTGTGAGCTGTACTGGGCACTGCTGCACTCCCTGATCGATGTGGGAATGCACCTGACCGCCGAAGAGCGCCGGAGTGCCCGGATGCAGCAGGCGCGGGAGTACGAGCGCTGCGCCCGCCGGGCCTTGCGTCAGGAACATGCTGTTACCCTGAGGGCGCTGGGCAACACCCTGTGTTTTATTATTTCACAGGACTGGTATTTTGCCCGCCGATGGAAAAATACCGTGTAACCGCGCAGGTTTGTCTGGACTTCCCTGCAAAGATATGCTACAATGGCAAAACAATCACAAATACCCGTGGGGGAGTAGCAGGCGCTTTTGCAGAGCGCAGCAAGTCAACATGATGACCGTTGGTTCCGGTCTGGCTTGCTTTCATTTGCGAGACTCATGTGTTTTTGGCGCATAGAACAGCGCCCGTGCACATGGAGTTGGTTTCAAAAAAATCACCCGGTCCCGGACGTACATGTGCGCCCGAGACCGGGTTTTGTATTGCCCGATATTCTGGTCAGATTCAGGAGGCAGACAATATGGAATGGAGTTTTGTATTTTTCCTCAACAGTGCCCTGCTGGGCGTGGGCCTTGCAATGGATGCGTTCTCGGTGTCCATGGCAAACGGCCTGCACGACCCCCGCATGAGCAGGGGAACCATGTGCAGGATCGCGGGCACCTTTGCCCTTTTTCAGGCCGTGATGCCCATGACGGGCTGGGTGTGCGTGCACACCATTGTGAGCTGTTCTCTTCGTTTGAAAAATTCATCCCGTGGATCGCGCTGGCTCTGCTGGGCTATATTGGCGGCAAAATGCTGGTGGATGGCATCAAGGGCGAAGAGGCCGAAGAGGCCGCAGAGCTGAGTGCGGGTGCACTGCTCATGCAGGGCGTGGCTACCAGCATTGATGCGCTTTCGGTGGGCTTCACCATTTCGGAATACGGCTGGCTGATGGCACTTGCGGCATCGCTCATCATTGCGGTGGTCACCTTCTTTATCTGCATGGCGGGCCTGCGCATCGGCAAAAAGTTTGGCACCAAGCTCTCCGGCAAGGCATCCATTCTGGGCGGCATCATCCTCATTGGCATTGGTCTGGAAATTTTTATTTCGGGGTGTTCTGAAATTCAGACGGCATAAAACGAAAGGGCACGGCGCTGCAATGCGCTGTGCTCTTTCGTTTTATAAAATGTTCCACATAGAACAATTACTTTTCCGGCTCAAAATAATCGGCATATTCCTCGGTCAGCTTGGAGCCAAGCCGCCGGATGCCGCCGTACAGGTGCCGTTCCACCAACGGTTCAAAGGCGGAAAGGTCGCACCGCTCGATGGCGTTCATCAGGTTGCGGTGGTCTGCGATCACCTCGGCAAGGCCGCCGGTGGTCATGGTGTCCAGCATCCGGAAGCGGCTGTAGTCGGCGTGGGCGTTCTGCAGGGTGCTCCACAGGTACATTTTATCCATGGCCGCAAACCATGTCCCGTGCAGGGCACGGTCGGCTTCGTACAGCTTGTTGTAATCCGGGCTCTCCATGGCCGCAAGGGCCTCGTAGGCTTCCACCCGCCTGCGGATCAACGCCCGCTGCTCCGGGGTGCACCGGGGCGAAAAATCCCGCAATACGCGGGCTTCCACGGCGGTGCGCTCGTAGATCAGCTCGTCCACGATGCGGCGGTTCAGCGGGTAACGGTGGTGCCCTTGTAAGGCACGATCTTTACCAGCGTTTTCCTGCAGCTTCTGCAGCACCACCCGGATCAGGGTGCGCGGTGCGCCAAAGCGGGCACAGAGCGGATTTTCGCTCAGCGAAGAGCCGGGGCGGATGGTCAGGTCAATGATCTCCCGCTCCAGCACAGCATAGATCTCAGCATCAGTTTTGTATTGTTCCATACCTCTCACCTAATGAAAATGATGTATTCCTTTAGCGGGCTCGCCCTCTCAGTCAAAGCCTGTCGCTTTGCCAGCTCTCCCAAAGGGAGAGCCTTTGGCAGTCCACGCGGACTGTATCTCTATGCCAAGGCCTCTCTCTTTGGGAGAGGTGTCACCGCAGGTGACGGAGAGGGCTAGGATGCTGACCGTATACAACAATCTTATTCTAAAAACTCTTTCCACAGTGCGGCGTCCGGCAGCGGCAGCATAAATGCCATGGGCTTTCCGGTCTCCGGGTGCAAAAACTGCAGGCCGCAGCTCTGCAGGGCAATGCTGCCTTTTACGCGGCTTCCGTATTTGCCGTCTCCGGCCAGCGGATGCTTCCGGGATGCAAACTGCACCCGGATCTGATGGGTGCGGCCGGTGTGCAGCGTGATCTCAGCAAGGCTCATCTCTCCTGCCGTTTTCACGATGCGGTATTCCAGCACGGCTTCCCGCACGCCCTTGCGGGGGCGGCTGACCGGGAACACCCGGCCCCGGGCGGCTGTCCTTGAACAGCCAGTCCCGCAGTGCCTTCGACGGGCAGTGCTTCGTCCGGCCCGCCTGCAATGACGGCCCGATACCGCTTGATGAACTGCGGCACTTCCGGCTTCCCTTCGGCCCTGCATCCTGCACAGCGTAGGCGTTCTAGCTCTGGGTGATCTGACGGCTGAGTGCGGCCGCAGCCCCGGGCGTTCTGGCAAACACCATCAGGCCGGACACACCCGTGTCCAGCCGGTGCACCACGCCTACAAAGGCATCCGGCTGGCCCCACAGCTGCCGCAGGGCTGCGGGCACGCCCTCTTCGCTGGAAAGTCCGGCGGGCTTGTCCAGCACCACAAGGGCGGCATCTTCGTACAGGATGTTCACAGCCTGCCCTCGGCGATCAGGGCCTTGAGCTTCAGGATACCGGCAATGGTCTTGCGTCCCGGATCTCGCCGCTCATGACCATCTCATAGGCTTTATCCAGCGGCACACGGTCAGGGTCAGGAATTCATCGGCATCCAGATGCATCTGGTCTTGTGCAGGCCGGTGGCGACCCATGTATAGATCACTTCGGTGTCATAGCCCACGGTGGGGAAAAACTGGCCCAGAGAGATATAATTGTCCGCGGTCAGGCCGCACTCCTCGCCCAGCTCCCGCTTGGCGGCTTCAAAGGGGTCCTCACCCTTTTCCAGCTTGCCGGCAGCAGCTCCCACAGCTCCTGCTGCATGGCGTAGCGGAACTGGCGCACCATGCAGATGGTGCCGTCCTCAAAATAGGGCAGGATGCACGCACCACCGTGGTGATGCACCACTTCGCGTTCGGCGGTCTTGCCGTTTTCCAGCAGAGCAGTGTCTTTTGTCAGGGTGATCACCGGCCCTCGAAGAGCACCTCGCTGGTGAGTGTTTTTTCGTAATGCACGGTCTTCTCCATTTTATTACCCTCTTTGCCCGGCACAGCGCCGGTTTTCTATGGCTTCAGTTTACGGCAAAATGAGGTTTGTTGTCAATAAAGATGTGATAAATACAAGGGAGAGTGAACCCTCTCAGGCTCACTGCGTTCGCCAGCTCCCCCGAAAGGGGGAGCTTTTTGTATCTTCCGGTCAGCACAAATAAAGCTCCCACTTGGGGGAGCTGGCACGGCGCAAGCCGTGACTGAGAGGGTTCCCTCCCCTTTTTGCGAAAAAAATTACAGGATCTGGCAAAGCAGGCAGGCCAAAACCGGAAAATCCGCGCCAGTGCTCACTTTAACGAACTAAAGACGTACAAAAGCGCTAAAAAAATTTCTTTATTTTTGGTGCGTTTGTTGAGCGGTTTGCGTTTACTTTATGGGCGGAATTTGCTATTATAGTATACAAGCAATAGTGCCTTTATGGGGTTCTCCGGTCCCATGTGGGGCATATTGCCCCGCGCAAAAGGTACCAAATTCTGAATAATGGAGGAAGAAAAATGCCTAGAGCAAAGCAAACTATGGATGGCAATACCGCTGCCGCCCATGTAGCGTATGCCTACACGGACGTGGCTGCCATCTACCCATTACCCCGTCTTCTCCGATGCTGACTCTGTGGACCAGTGGTCCGCAGCTGGCCAGAAGAACATCTTCGGCAATCAGGTCAAGGTCGTCGAGATGGAATCTGAGGCCGGCGCTGCTGGCGCTGTGCACGGCTCTCTGGGTGCAGGTGCTGTTACCACCACCTTCACCGCTTCTCAGGGCCTGCTGCTGATGATCCCCAACATGTACAAGATCGCTGCTGAGCAGCTGCCCTGCGTGTTCGATGTTTCTGCACGTACCGTTGCTACTCAGTCCCTGAACATCTTTGGTGATCACAGCGACGTTATGGCATGCCGCCAGACCGGCTTTGCAATGCTGGTCGAGAGCAGCGTGCAGGAAGTCATGGATCTGTCCCCTGTCGCACATCTGTGCGCCATCGAGGGCAAGGTTCCCTTCCTGAACTTCTTCGATGGCTTCCGTACTTCTCATGAGTACCAGAAGATCGAGAAGTGGGATTACGCCGATCTGAAGGAAATGTGCAACATGGAGGCTGTGGAGGAGTTCCGTAAGAAGGCTCTGAACCCCGAACACCCCAAGATGCGCGGCTCCCACGAGAACGGCGACGTGTTCTTCCAGCATCGTGAGGCATGCAACAGCGTTTACAACGCTCTGCCTGCTGTTGTTGAGAAGTACATGGCCAAGATCAACGCAAAGCTGGGCACCAACTACGATCTGTTCAACTACTACGGCGCACCCGATGCTGACCGTGTGATCGTGGCTATGGGCTCCATCTGCGATGTTGCTGATGAGGTCATCGACTACCTGAACGCCAAGGGCGAGAAGGTCGGTATCGTCAAGGTCCGCCTGTACCGTCCCTGGGTCTCCGCTTCCCTGCTGAAGGTCCTGCCCAAGACCGCCAAGAAGGTGGCTGTGCTGGACCGCACCAAGGAGCCCGGCTCTCTGGGCGAGCCCCTGTACCTGGATGTTGCCGCTACCCTGCGTGAGGCTGGCCTGAACGATGTCGTTCTGACCGGCGGCCGTTACGGTCTGGGCAGCAAGGATACCCCGCCGTCCTCCATCTTTGCTCTGTTCAAGGAGCTGGAGAAGGATCAGCAAGGAGCGCTTCACTCTGGGTATCACCGATGATGTCACCTTCCTGTCTCTGCCGGAAGTCAAGCCCGCTCCCATCACCGCAGCTGCTGGCACCAAGGAGTGCAAGTTCTGGGGTCTGGGCGGCGACGGTACTGTCGGTGCTAACAAGAACTCCGTCAAGATCATCGGCGACCATACCGACAAGTATGTTCAGGCATACTTCCAGTATGACTCCAAGAAGACCGGCGGCGTGACCATCAGCATCTGCGTTTCGGCGACAAGCCATCCGCAGCCCCTACTACATCAACCAGGCTGACTTCGTGGCCTGCCACAACCCCGCTTACATCCACATGGGCATGAAGATGGTCCAGGATGTCAAGCCCGGCGGCGTGTTCATGATCAACTGCCAGTGGTCCGATGAGGAGCTGGGCCAGCACCTGAACGCCGAGGCAAAGAAGTATATCGCTGACAACAACATCCAGCTGTATACCATCAATGCAATCGATAAGGCTATCGAGATCGGCATGGGCAAGCGCACCAACACCATCCTGCAGTCTGCATTCTTCAAGCTGGCTGACGTCATGCCCATCGAGGATGCCGTCAACTTCATGAAGCAGGCAGCTCAGAAGAGCTACGGCAAGAAGGGCCAGGACGTCGTTGAGATGAACTGGAAGGCTATCGATGCAGGCGTTGACGCCATCCACAAGGTGGACGTGCCCGCATCCTGGTCCAACCCCGAGGCTGATCCCGCACCCAAGGCTCTCACCGGCCGTCCGGAACTGGTCAAGCAGATCCGCGATGTCATGGAGCCCATTGCCCGTATGGACGGTGACAGCCTGCCTGTCTCTTCCTTCGTGGCAAATGCAAACGGCGAGTGGGAGCAGGGCGCTTCTGCATACGAGAAGCGCGGCACCGCTGTCAACGTCCCCGAGTGGGATGCTGCAAAGTGCGTTGGCTGTAACCAGTGTGCATTCGTCTGCTCTCATGCTACCATCCGTCCCTTCCAGCTGACCGCCGACGAGCTGGCAGCTGCTCCTGCACAGACCAAGAGCCGCGACAACAAGCCCGCAAACGAGTACAAGTTTGTTATGGCTGTGTCTCCTCTGGACTGCATGGGCTGCGGCGAGTGCGTCACCGTCTGCCCCACCAAGGCTATCACCATGGTGCCGCAGGACAGCCAGGCCAATCAGCAGGCAGTGTTCGACTACTGCGTGGCCAACATCTCCAAGAAGCCTTCCAAGTTTGCTGACGATACCGTCATCGGTTCTCAGTTCAACCAGCCGCTGCTGGAGTTCTCTGGCTCCTGCGCAGGCTGTGCCGAGACTTCTTACGCTCGCCTGATCACTCAGCTGTTCGGCGAGAAGATGTACATCTCCAACGCTACCGGCTGCTCCTCCATCTGGGGCGGCACCGCTTCCATCTCTCCGTACACCGTCAACAAGGACAGCGGCCATGGTCCTGCATGGTGCAACTCCCTGTTCGAGGATAACGCAGAGCATGGTCTGGGCCTGTACATCGGCCAGAAGACCATCCGCGAGAACCTGATCAAGGAGATCGCAGAGGTTGCTGGTTCCGACAAGGCTTCTGCTGAGCTGAAGGCTGCTTACGAGAAGTTCCTGGAGACCAAGAACAACACCAAGGCCAACGACGAGCCCGCAAAGGCCCTGATCGCTGAGCTGGAGAAGGCTGCTGCTGCCGGCTGCGAGAAGTCTGCAGAGATCCTGAAGAGCAAGCAGTTCATCGCCAAGAAGTCCGTCTGGATCTTCGGCGGCGACGGCTGGGCATACGACATCGGCTTCGGTGGTCTGGACCACGTTCTGGCTTCCGGCGAGGATGTCAACGTGATGGTCTTCGATACTGAGATGTACTCCAACACCGGTGGACAGGCATCCAAGGCTTCCAACATTGGTGAAGTCTGCCAGTTCGCTGCTGCTGGTAAGGAAATCAGCAAGAAGAGCCTGTCGAGATTGCTATGACCTACGGTTACATCTATGTTGCTCAGATCGCACTGGGTGCTAACCCGGCTCAGGCTGTCAAGGCCATCGCTGAGCTGAGGCTTACCCCGGCCCGTCTCTGATCATCGGCTACGCTCCCTGCGAGCTGCACGGTGTCAAGGGCGGCATGACCAACTGCCAGAACGAGATGAAGAAGGCAGTTGAGGCCGGTTACTGGAACCTGTTCACCTTCAACCCGGCAAACAAGGCTCAGGGCAAGAATCCGTTCACCCTGACCTCCAAGGCTGTGGATAACGAGAAGTATCAGGCACTGCTGGCTAACGAGACCCGTTACAGCCGCCTGACTCGTGCATTCCCCGATCGTGCTAAGGAGCTGTTCGCACGCAACCAGGAAGTTGCAAACGACCGCTACGAGCACCTGACCCGTCTGGTCGACCTGTACAAGTAAGCATTCTTCTGCGCTTTGGATGCAGATATTTGCGGCACCTTAGCCCCACAATGCAAGAGGGCGGCTGCCCCGTACCGGCGGTTACTGCGCAATGCAGCGGTACGAAGCGGAGAAACGCATCCATCCATGCAGGTGATGTGCTGAAGTACAGCATTCGCCATACGAGTTCTATCTGATTTCACTTCCCGGGCGGTGCTTTGTTCCGTGCGAAGTACCGCAGCGGGATATGAGATACCAAAGCGCCCGCGAGGGTCCTTGAAAGCACACCCCGCGTGTGTCAGGAGCATAAGGTCTGCTTGCAGATACCTTGCTCCGCCTGCTGCATAAGACCTGCTTTGCAGGGATCTTGCCGCAGTAAAAACGAACTTCGTTTTAGCGCCCCGTTCACCGCAAGGTGACCGGGGCGTATTTTTTGTGTAAACTCTTTCCGTAAAAATACGAAGCCCGGAACATCTGCGGATGTTCCGGGCTTTGCGTTTTTGGTGAATAAAAATTATTTATTCGATACAAATTCAATTCTGACATTCATCCCCATACCAGCCGCAAGGCGCTGCAGGGTGCGCAGAGAAGGGTTTGCGTTTCCCCGTTCCAACTTGCTGATATCGGCCTGTGCAATGCCGGTGCGCTCCGAAAGCTGTTTCTGGGTCAGACCGCTTTCCTTCCGGGCATCGATCATGGCCTGTGCAATGGTAAGCTCCGGCTGAAGAGTATCCCATTCGGCCTTAAAAGAAGGCCGTTGTAATTGTCTGTTCAAATAATTCCGAAAATCACTCATGAGGAACTCTCCTTTCGATAAAAATAGTCCGCACGATACTTTTGCGCCAGTGCAATTTCTTCCGGCGGTGTTTTCTGCGTCTTTTTAACAAAACCGTTTGTCAGGATGATCTGATGTCCAACTACGAAAAAATATAAAATGCGCGTAATATTGCTGCTTTGCTTGGCACGCAATTCAAAAATGCCGTCTCCCAATGATTTGGAATAAGGTTCCCGCAGTTGTGTGCCATTGGCTTCCAATAGGGAGATCGTGCCCAAAAGCTTTGCCAGCATTTTGTCGTCCAGCGTATCCAGAAAATCACGAACCGGGCAGCTGCCGTCTGCCTTATAATAAAAATTCACTTCAAAAGCAGACATTTTCGGCATCCTTCCCGTTTGGTGGTATCCTATGATTATAATATAGGATAAAACAAATATTGTCAAGAAGATTTTCTATCACAAAATCTTCCAAAAGATACCATTCCCTTTTTACAGTTTCTTCATAGCTTCTTAACGAATTCAATTGTGAAAGCTGTTATACTTTTGCCATGGGAAGCGGGGCCGCAACCGCTTACCCAAGTAACATGATTCCTCCTCACACCAAGGCAATATCCAAGCAAAACACCCTTTTTCGTGTGCCGCAACACGGAAGAGGGTGTTTTGTTTTGCAAAATTCTGGTAAATCGGTGGTTTAGGGTTGACCCCGTTTTTTTGCGGCGCTATAATAAAAATGAATATGAAACTTGGAGGTGAAAGCAGGAAAATGGACCGGATCATAGTCGAAGTAGAACCACCGGCGCGGTGGATCAGAAAACAAAAACAACTGCGTTTTCCCCAACCGTTCGCCTCCTTCGCTGAGCCTTGCGGAAAACACCGCTTCAACGGTGCATCTTTCCGCAAAACAGAGCAGAGGAAGGCGCAGCTTTGTGTGCGCAGAATGCGGCGTTTGCGGCATTCCGGCAGGCAAGGCGGCGCGTTTTTTGTTTCCCGATCTGCTGCGTCCTCCGGATACAGGAGCTGCTCCTGTTCCGTAAAAACTGAGGAGGTACGCCCAATGGATATGGAAGAAAAGAAGCTGACGGCTGATGCTGCGGAACAGGCGCTGCCGGTGCAGGAGCTGCCTGCTGATATCCCCGCCGAGGTCCGCCAGAAGCTGGCTGAAGATCTGAACGAGGAAGCTACTGAAGACCTCAAGCAGGACATGCGCGAGGCCGAAAAAGAGGAAGCCAACGACGAAGAGGTCAAGGCCAACCCTGAGATGCTCACCAAGAGCCGCCTGCTCAAGCTGCTGATCAAGAAGCAGTACGTCAAGCTGCGCGAAGTGACCGAGGAAGAGCAGCCCGCCGACCTTGCCGAGCTGCTGGAAGAGCTGGACGAAAACAACCGCCTTGTGGTGTTCCGCCTGCTCAAAAAGGAAGTGGCCACCGAGGCCTTTGCCTATATGTCCGACGAGGCCCGCGACGATCTGGTGAACGCCTTCTCAGATGTGGAGCTTGTGGGCGCTATTGAAGAGATGAGTCTGGACGATGCCGCCGATCTGCTGGAGGATATGCCTGCAGGCGTGGTGAAGCGGGTGCTGGAGAAATCCTCCAAGCAGACCCGTGAGAGCCTGAACAAGCTGCTGAACTACCCCGAAAGCTCTGCCGGCAGCCTGATGACCCCCGAATATGTCCGTCTGCGCGAGGATATGACCGTGGCGCAGGCCTTTGAAGCCATCCGCAAGCAGGGCGAAAACGCAGAGACCGTGTACACCTGCTACGTGGTGGAGCGCAACCGCCTGAAGGGCGTTGTTTCTGCCCGAAGCCTGCTTCTGTCAGAGCCGCATACTCCCATCAACGAGATCATGGATGATAACGTGGTCACTGTGAAAGTGACCGACGATCAGGAGTACGTGGCCCGTGAGATGCAGCGCTACGACTTTACCGCCATGCCTGTTCTGGACAACGAGGGCATGTTCGTGGGTATCATCACCATCGACGATGCAATCGACGTTCTGACCGACGAGAGCACCGAGGATATGCAGAAGATGGCTGCTATTCTGCCGGACGACGATGCCACCACCTACTTCGGCACCAGCGTCTGGACTCACGCAAAGCAGCGCATTCCATGGCTGTTGATCCTGATGCTGTCCGCCACCTTTACCGGCATGGTCACCACCCACTATGAAGAGGCCTTTGTCAGCCTGCCGCTGCTGGTCTCCTTCATGCCCATGCTGATGGATACCGCCGGCAACTGCGGCAACCAGATCAGCACCCTGATGGTGCGCGGTCTGGCTCTGGGCGAGGTGGAACCCAGCGACTTTGTGCGGGTGCTGGGCAAGGAGCTGCGGGTGTCGGCCATCGTGGGCGCGGTGCTGGGCATCGTGAACGGCCTGCGCATCTACCTGATGTACACCTTCCTGTTCCCCGGCCAGTACGCCAACGTGATGGGCTATGCCATCGTGGTCAGCGTTTCGCTGTTCTTCAGCGTCATTCTGGCAAAGCTGGTGGGCGGTATGCTGCCGCTGGCAGCCAAGAAGCTGGGTGCCGACCCGGCCATCATGGCTACCCCCTTCATCACCACCATCGTGGATGCCTGCAGCCTGATCCTGTATTTCCAGATCGCACAGCTGGTGTTCCACAATATGATGTAAATAATAAAGCAATGCCGGACAGTCTGCGGACTGCCCGGCATTGCTTTTTCCGGTGTGGAAAACTGCATGTTTCCCCGCCTTTTCCACACAGAAAAACGGCAGCGGCCCGGTGTTGAAAACTTGTGGCCGGTTCATTCCAGATTGGAGAAAAATAAATCACCGCTCAGGAACGGTTTGTAGAATGCAAAGAAAATCCTTCGACTTTCTTTTTTATAAAAGGCAGAATGCCCGCATTTTTGCCCAAAACTTACCAGAAAGCTGCGGCCTGAATTACGGTGTGTATAGGCTGATGCCCTTTTGTTGTGGAAAACCCGGTGGAAAAAGTGGAAAACCTCATGGAAAACTTGCCCTTTTCTTCACAAAAACGGTGGAAAACCCGGTGGAAAAAGTGAAAAGTTCATTCCAGACAGGAAACTCCATACACTTTCCGGTTGTGCTTTTGTGCCGCAAGATCCGCTTGACAGCTGTATTTTTGGGCGGAAGATGCGGCAGTTTTCCACACTGTGGCATTGCCTTGAATGCCCCGGCCAATCATGGTACAATAACAGCAGAAAAATGCGGCAAAACTCACGATATCGGAATACAATGCGTTGGAGGCACCCTATATGAACAATTGGCTCAACCAGCTGGAGCGCAAATACGGACGCTTCGGCATCCCGAATCTGACCAACATTCTGGTGGGCGGGCAGATCCTTGTGCTGGCCATCGAGCTGTTTGTCAACCAGACCGTCAGTGTCTGGCTGGCACTCAGCCGCTATTTTCTGCTGCGCGGCCAGATCTGGCGCATCATCACCTTTGCGTTCATCCCCTCTTACGGCGGCAGCATCCTCAGCGCGGTGCTGGGCATCTATTTCACATGGTTCATCGGCACAGCGCTGGAACAGGAGTGGGGCGATTTCCGCTATACGGTGTATCTGCTCTCCGGGATACTGGGCACCGTGCTGGCCTGTCTGCTCACCGGCGTGACCGGCAGCACCTACTGCCTGTCGCTTTCGCTGCTGCTGGCCTTTGCCATGCTGTACCCGGAGGTACAGGTGCTGCTGTTCTTTGTCATCCCCATCCGGGTAAAATATTTTGGCTTTTTGCGGCAGCACTGTGGGTGCTCAGCTTTCTGGGCGCGCCGCTGCCGCAAAAGCTGAGCCTGCTGCTCAGCATGGCGAACGTCTGGCTGTTCTTTGGCCCGATGGCCTATCGTTCTGTCCGCGCGTGGGTACGCCGTGAGCAGTGGAAGCGGAGAAACAGAAGGTAAGGAGAAACATCATGATGCTGGACCGCATGGAGGGCAATGCAGAACTGAAAAGCAGCGTGCAGCTGATGCTGGCAGCCCGCCGCCTGACCCACAGCGTGCTGCTGGTGGGTGAAGAGGGCCTTGGAGCCGGTTTTGCGGCCCGCTGCATTGCGGCAGATTATCTTTACCCTGCAGGCGGAGCGCCCGCTGAGGCCCTTCTGCGGGGCGAATGCTGCCGTGCTGTGGGTAAGCCTGGCGACCGCGACAGCGGCCATGTGGAGACTGGCATCGTGCGTGAAGCGATCAGCGTTGCCGGTATGGGCGCAGGCGGAAAATATCTGGTCAGTCAGGTCAAGGCTATGCGCAGCGAGATCTTCAACACCAGCCTTTCGGCCGAGGGCCGTGCCGTGCTGCTCTACCACGTGGAAAAGATGAACGAGGAATCCGCCAATGCCCTGCTGAAGGTGATGGAAGAGCCGCCGGAGGGGGTGCTGTTCCTGCTTACGGCGGATTCGCTGGCAGGCGTGCTGCCCACCATCCGCAGCCGCTGCGTCAGCTTTGCAGTGGCTCCTGTCTCGCCGGAGCAGTGCGCCCGCTACTGCGCGCACAGGGGGTGGACAAAAGACGGCCGCGCTGTACAGCGAACTGTTCGACGGGCACATTGGCACGGTGCTTGCCGCCGCACAGGACGAAGCCCGCACCGCGCAGGTGGAAAAGGCCCTGCAGCTGGCAAAGGCCGCTGCCGACCGTGACAGCTATGCCGCAGCCTGCCTGCTGGCCGCCTACGAAAAGGACAAGGCCGGTGCCGCCGCCCTGCTGACGGACTTCCTGGCCGGCAGCCAGCCCCCGGTGGAGGAGTACCGG
>ENA-OQCS01000773-OQCS01000773.1-human-gut-metagenome-genome-assembly--contig:-NODE-773-length-17718-cov-1.850890_pt1 | contig 17718 bp, 32 predicted proteins | sample MGYA00242757_ERZ504575 | MGnify/ENA primary metagenome ERZ504575 (study PRJEB26092, sample SAMD00036297) | human gut metagenome | host: Homo sapiens | study: EMG produced TPA metagenomics assembly of...
AACACCCTATAGATACTATAGAGTGTTCCTCATCTTCTTTCAATCATTCGTTATGCAAAAACTTTCAGGTTCAGGACTGCTGCAAGTACGATAAACAGAATTGCTAAAACTTGGTAGACTTAACAAGTGCGCCTTCCATAGAACGTCCTTTGTTCTGTCCCCAATAAGAATCTGCCATACCTGCGATTGTTCCAAGACCTGCTGACTTACCTTCCTGCATCAATACGATTACTGTCAATGCGATACAATCTATTGCAAATAAAATTAAAAGTACTGTTTTTTAAAATTTCCATTACTAATCACACCTCCTGATGTTTGAACCACTCATATATTTTACCATAAATCTACTTCCGATTCAAGCAAATTTCATGGATTTCAGTCTTTATTTTACCAGTTTGCTTCCTTTCAGCTTCACAACCCGGTCAATCCGGTTAATGGATGACATCCGGTAGGCATAAGCCCCCGACTCAAAAAGTGCATAAATGCTGCCACCATCCTGATAGATCTGTTCCAGTCTCTCTGGAAACTTGATCGTCTTATAAGCTTCGGAAGTTGACAAGATTCCATATCTGGAATAGTTGAAGATCTGTACCTCCGATGGCAGGATCCCCCAGGATCTGGTAAGCAGGATCTTATTGTTGTAAAATGCCATTCCCTGCACCTTACCGGAAATTACCTGCATACTGACCGCATAGGCAACCGGATCCGTCACGCCGACCGTCCGTTTCAGGTTCATATCTTCTTTTTCATACAAGGTACCGTCTGCATTGATCAGATATTTTTCAATGACACTGGCATTATCCTGTGTAAAGAATCCGACAAACAATGCACCGTCATGATACGTCATAAATGATGCCCGCTTGATCTTGTAAAGATTGTAAGACATATCGAATTCAATCGGATGATACCCATCATCAAAGGAATAGTTCTCCAGATGGGACAGCGTGATCGCATTTGCCTGCGCCCAAGTGGAACCCTGTCCTGTCACCCACAGGATCTGGTTCATCGTATCGTATGCCATTCCGCCCACATGTGCTTTGGTGTTCAGCACAATCTCTTTCACAAACCGTCTGCTTTCTTTGTCGATCACATAGATCACCGAATCATGTGCCTTTGTCTTACAATAAGCACTGACCAGAATATAATCCTCTGTAATTGCAAGTCCCTGTGGTGTCATGGATGTGCAGACTTCTGCTTCTCCGTCCCCTTTTACTTGCAGCGTTCTTGTTGACTTCAGACCAGGCACAACATAAGTCCCGTAGTCATTGTCTACTTCAGCTTCATCGCAGGCGTACTTATAAACAGTCTGGTTACGCTTCAGCGTTTTCAGATACTGCTCCATCGTGTAAACGGAATCCGTATTCGTCACCTTCTGGTTAGTTTCCGGCTCCACCTCGGTTCTGTACTGGAATGCGTAATACCAGTAGCTTCCTCCGATGATTCCCACAACCAGTAGAATACTGATGATACTGCGGATATGTCCAAGCATGGTCTTCTTTTTCCGGACCTTTTTCTTCTTTGCTTTTTTCTCTTCCTGTCTTACTTCCTCATTCTCAAGCTCTTGTTTATTCATTCATGCCCACTTCGTTTTTATATACTTCTGTGTTGAAAATCCCCGTCCTCTGACCTCATTTACATTGCCAATGATCATAAATGCGTGCGGATCTATCTCCTGCACGATCTGGTTCAGCCGCATCAGTTCGCGGTTGGATACAACGGTAAGGATCATCGGCTGATCCTTTCTCAAATAACCGGTCTGCGTGTAGACCAGTGTAGTTCCTCGGTCAAGCTTCTCCTGGATCAGATGGTTCAGCTTCTCATACTCTCCGGAAATGATCTTGACCTGTGTTCTGGTCGATCCCATCAGAAGCACTTTATCCAGCATCACCGTGTAAATCAGTACCAGAAGGATACCATAGATGACCTCTTCTTATTGGTAAATACCATCTGGAAGATCAGAATCGCAAAATCAAATACATAAAGCATAACAGATACCGGAAGCCCGAATTTCTTATTCAATACCAGCGGTGGGATATCCATACCTCCTGTTGATGCTCCGCATCTTATAACAACTCCGATTCCAAGCCCGATCATCAGACCTCCACAGATCGTCGAAAGCATCTTATCGTCTGTGACGTTCTGTAATACCGGAACATTCTCCAGTATTCCCAGAATGATCGGATAATAAACGTACTGACCAGTGTAGTAAGTGCAAATTCATACCAAGCACTGCCGCCCCCCAGAAGAAACATCAGTGTGTTGAAGATCAGTACAAATGTATGAATCTGTAATCCGAAATAATGGTTTACGGCAATTCCAAGCCCCGTGGTCCCTCCAGTAATGATATCATTCGGCAGGATAAACATTACAATTGCAAGTGCATATACTGTATTCCCAAATAAAATCAGGCACAGATTCTTCATGTTTGACATTTTCATATTACGCTCTCCTTGACATATGTATTTTGTCTGCAGATTTCCCCAATTTTCCGCAACCCAATACTTTATAGTATACTCGGTGCATGTTTTTGGGACAAGGAATTTTTTTTATTTTATTCTCTTTTTTCGTTTCATTTGGTATACTGTGATTAAAAAGACAGGTTTTGATTTTCCAGGAAAAGAGGTTATCAAATTATGGACAAGATCAGACAGTTACAGGACATGATTAACGAGAGCAACCGAATCGTCTTTTTCGGCGGTGCCGGCGTCTCTACCGAGAGTAATATTCCGGACTTCAGGAGTGCAGACGGACTCTACAAACAAAAGTACCGCTACTCACCGGAGCAGATTGTAAGCCACAGCTTTTTCATGCAGCATACGGAAAAATTTTATGATTTTTATAAAGAGAAAATGATGTTCCTTGATGCGAAACCAAATAAAGCACATCTGAAGCTTGCCGAGCTGGAAGCCGCCGGAAAGCTGACCGCCGTTATCACACAGAATATCGACGGACTCCACCAGGCTGCCGGAAGCAAAAATGTACTGGAGCTTCATGGAAGTATCCACCGTAATTACTGCATGCGTTGCAAAAAGCAGTACAGTGCACGTTTGTAAAAGAATCGAAGGAATCCCAACCTGCGACTGCGGCGGAACTATCCGCCCGGATGTAGTTCTCTACGAAGAAGGACTGGATAATCAGATTATCCAGAAAAGTATCCGCGCCATCTCAGAAGCAGATATGCTGATCATCGGCGGTACTTCTCTTGTAGTCTACCCTGCTGCCGGATTTATCGATTATTTCCACGGCAAATATCTGGTACTCATCAACAAGGATGCAACTGCCCGTGATGTAGGCGCAACCCTGACGATCCATGAGCCGATTGGAGAAGTATTAGACCGAATCCATGTATAGCCGGAGAATCCAGGAAATATCCGCTATACCCGTAATCTGTAATTTTCCGGACAACATGCCATTTTCATGTAGTCTAAAAATCCTCTGCCAGCTCTTTCTATCAAAAGAGTGACAGAGGATTTTTCATTTTAACCGTTATACGTCTTAAAAAACTGATACAGATTGTCCAGTGCCTTTGTCAGAACCGGGATCTCTTCTTCATCCAGCGTCTCAACAACAGCTTCTACCATCTTCTTATGAAAATTCGCATGATGATGATATGCCTTCTCCCTTTTTCCGTCAGCTTGATATTGACGATCCGGCGGTCTTCCTCACTCCGGTGGCGGACCGCATACTTTTTATTGACCAGACTGTTCATCGAAGTCGTCAGAGATCCTACGGTAATCCCAAGCTTCTTTGCGATCGTAGACATATTATTCCCGTCACCCAGACCGACCGCTCAATGATATGCATATCATTGTTCGTCAGATCCTTAAACTCTTCTGTGATCACTGCTTTTTCTTCCAGTCCCCATATATCATTAAAAAGATGTACCAATATCTTATTGATGCTTTCGTATGCGTCCAATTCCCCTTCTTCTCCTTGCTGTGTCTTTTCTAGTTCAATTATACACAGTCACCTAACAAAGAATCAATCACTTCTTTCACAGTTTCTATTTTTTCTGCTTTCCACACATCCGCTCCGCAGAACAGAAGTGCTCCCCCAATCTCACCTTTTGCCGCTTTGATTAGTGCTTCCGTGATACAGTATGGCACTTCCGCCGGGTTACAGTTTTTCAGACACCCAAGACATCTCTTAGGCTTCACCCTCTCTCCTGCCATTACATGACTGATAAATGGATTCTTAATTGCCCTTCCCGGCATTCCAACCGGACTTTTCACCAGAATGACATCCTCTTTCTTCGCATTCAGATAACTCTGCTTATAACTGAGATCTGCATCGCACTCCCAGGTCGTGACAAATCTTGTTGCCACCTGGACCGCATCTGCTCCTAATGAAAAGGCATGCTCTGCCGCATCTTTATCCGAAATTCCTCCGGCTACTGCCACCGGGATATGCACCTGATATTTTTGGGCGTACTTTCTGACCACTGCCATGATCCTCTCGATTTCATTATCATAACTTTCCTGTGTGTAAGTTTCCAGCTGCTCCCGGTCGAACCCCAGATGCCCTCCGGCTTTTGGGCCCTCGATCACAACCAGGTCTGCGGTCCTGGAAAATTTTTTATCCCAGTATTTTAAGATAACTTTCGCCGATTTTTCAGTCGATACGATCGGAGCGATCTTGGTACTGCTACTCTCCACAAGTCCCGGCAGCTCGATCGGAAGCCCTGCCCCGGATACGATCAGATCTGCTCCGGCATCCACTGCTGCTTTCACATGTTCATCATAATCCTTCAGCGCAACCATGATATTAAATCCGATCACACCATCCGGAGCCGTCTCTCTTGCTCTTTGGAATTCAGATCCAATTGCGCGGATATTTGCCGCCCTTGTATTCGTTTCAAAATCCGGTTCACGAAATCCGATCTGTGCGGTTGAGATGATCCCGACTCCGCCTTCCTTTGCAACCGCTCCGGCAAGCTGTCCAAGCTCACACCGACTCCCATTCCCCCTTGAATGACCGGTCTTTTTACTTTCAAATCACCAATCACAAGTTCCGGTAATCCTTTCATTTTTCTTCTCCTCTACTACATCCTGCGGAATCTGTCATACCGCTTTTCGGTAAGTTCTTCCTTTGTCATTGCTCCATATTTTTTTAAAAAATAACTGATATAATCATCCATCGGATCTGTCACTTCTGTAAATGTTTCCAGATTGAAGTCTTCCGGCTCCGGAATCACCCGTTCCACGATACCTGCTTTCAGGAGATGATCTGCTGTCAGCTTCATCACACCTGCCGCCTCTTTTGCACGGCTGCTGTCCTTCCACAGGATACTTGCAAATCCTTCCGGCGAAAGAATGGAGTAAATCGAATTTTCAAGAAGCCACACTTCATCTGAAGTTGCCATCGCAAGAGCCCCCCCGCTTCCACCTTCTCCGATCACAACAGACAGGATCGGAACCTGAAGATTTGACATTTCAAATAAATTTCTTGCGATTGCCTCACCCTGTCCCCTCTCTTCTGCTTCCAGCCCGCAGACGCTCCCGGCGTATCTACAAAACAGATGACCGGACGGTTAAATTTCTCTGCCTGTTTCATCAGACGAAGGGCTTTGCGGTATCCGTCCGGTGACGGCATCCCAAAGTTGCGCTCGATATTTTCTTTTGTCGTGCGGCCCTTTGCCTGCGCGATCACCGTCACCGGCATTCCGTGAAATCTTGCAATCCCGCCAATGATCGCCTTATCATCCTGGTAATAACGGTCTCCATGAAATTCCATAAAATCTGTAAACAATTCTTCAATGTACTCCGCACCGACCGGACGAGCCTTGTCTCTGGATAACTGCACCCGTTCCCATGGTGTCAGATTCCTCTGTACGCCTGTGTTTCCTTTTCTTCTACTTCTGGCAAATCGTATGTACCCTGCTTATGCATTGCTACAATTTCCGCCAGTGTCTCCCTAAGACGCGGACGCTCCACAATCCGATCCACAAATCCGTGCTCCTGAAGAAATTCTGCCCTCTGGAATCCTTTCGGAAGCTTCTGCCCTATGGTCTGTTCAATCACACGCGGACCCGCAAAACCAATCAGCGCCCCCGGCTCGGCAAGAATGATATCTCCAAGCATGGCAAAACTTGCCGTTACCCCGCCGGTTGTCGGATCGGTCAGCACACTTACATATAAACAGCCTGCATCATGGTGTCTTTTCAGTGCCGCTGAAGTCTTTGCCATCTGCATCAGAGAGTGGATCCCCTCCTGCATTCTGGCGCCTCCTGAACAGGCAAATATAATAATCGGAAGCCTCTCACTGGTTGCCTTTTCTACTGCACGGGTAATCTTTTCGCCGACCACCTTTCCCATGCTCGCCATCATAAACCGCCCGTCACAGACTGCAAGAACTACTTCATTTCCCGCGATCCTTGCTTTTCCAGTTACAACCGCCTCATCAAGCCCGGTCTTTTCCTGCAGTGCTTCTACCTTTTCTTCATAGCCTTTATAATGCAGCGGATTTCCTGAAGTCAGTCCCTTGTCCCACTCTTCAAAGGTGCCCGCATCTGCTACCATTTCAATCCGGTGCATCGCATGCACACGGAAATAATTCTGACATTTTGGACAAATATAATATCCATTCTTCACATCTTCTGTCAGAATGGCAGATTTGCAAACGTTACATTTTTTCAGAAGTCCCTCCGGAACCTCCGGTGCCATATGGGCAGGCTTTCCTTCGCCAAGAGATATATACCCTCTTCTGCTTGTTTTCTTGAACATATTTGACAGTTTCAAATTGCTTTACCTCCGCTTTTGTAGAGCTAATCTTGCCGATTTTTTGCTTCTCTTTCGGCAATAAATTCAATATCAAAATCTCCTGCCTGATACTTTGGATCATGCAAAATATCATATTGATAATCCACATTGGTATCAATGCCTTCTATAATTACCTCACCAAGTGCACTCTGCATCTTCCGGATCGCCTCGGTACGGTTTTTGCAAATACGATCAGCTTTGCCAGCATATTATCATAATATGGCGGTACGGTGTATCCACTGTAAATTGCTGAATCAATCCGCACACCCTTTCCTCCCGGAAGGTACATATCGGTGATCGTTCCCGGACACGGACGGAAATTCTTTTCCGGATTTTCCGCATTGATCCTGCACTCAATGGCATGACCGGTCAGTTTTACATCTTCCTGTGTAAAGGAAAGCCGCTGACCGTCTGCGATCCGGATCTGTTCCTTGATCAGATCGATCCCTGTCACCCATTCTGTGACCGGATGCTCCACCTGAATTCGGGTATTCATTTCCATAAAATAAAAATTCCCGCTTTTTCCAGCAGAAATTCAATGGTTCCTGCATTTTCGTAATGCGCTGCCTTTGCCGCTTTTACCGCTGCTTCGCCCATTCTCCGGCGAAGCTCATCCGAAATCACGGCACATGGGGATTCTTCGATCATCTTCTGATGATTTCTCTGCACCGAACAGTCCCGTTCTCCTAAATGCACCACATTTCCATACTTATCCGCCATAATCTGAAATTCAATGTGCTTCGGATGCTGCACAAAATGCTCGATGTACATAGTGTCATCTCCAAAAGCTGCCTTGGTCTCTTTCTGTGCGGTACGGAATGCCATGTCAAATGCGGCTTCATTTTCCGCCACACGCATTCCTTTTCCGCCTCCGCCGAGAGCCGCCTTTACGATCACCGGATAGCCGATCTCTCTTGCAACTTCTTTTCCTTTTGCTGCATCATAAATCGCTTCCCGGCTTCCCGGAATGATCGGAACCCCGGCATTTTCCATGGTATTTCTCGCCTCGGATTTATTTCCAAGCCTGCTGATCACTTTCGAATCTGGTCCAATAAAAATAATGTTGCACTTCTCGCAAAGCTCTGCAAATTTCGTATTTTCAGAAAGGAAACCAAATCCCGGATGGATCGCATCTGCTCCCGACACGATGGTCGCGCTGATGATCTGCTCCATATTCAGATAGCTTTCCGAAGATGGTGCAGGTCCAATACAGATTGCTTCATCTGCAAGCTGTGTATGCAATGCTTCTTTATCTGCTTCTGAATAAACTGCAACCGTCTCGATCCCCATTTCCCGGCAGGCACGGATGATCCGAACTGCGATCTCTCCACGGTTTGCGATCAATACTTTCTTAATCATCTGTTTCCGCCTTCCCGATCATCAGAGACAACTCTGCCTTTACTGCAACTTCTCCATCCACTGATGCAACAGCTTCTCCGATTACCAGTGGTCCCTTCTGACGAATAATTCTTGCTTCCAGTTTTAACTTGTCACCCGGAACAACTTTTCTGCGGAACTTGCAGTTCTTAATCCCACCAAAATAACCGAGCTTTCCTTTATTTTCTTCCTGCATCAGAACCGCTACTGCACCGACCTGCGCCAGTGCTTCCACGATCAGCACTCCCGGCATCACCGGCTCCTGCGGAAAATGTCCTGCAAAAAAGTCCTCTCTGTAAGTCACACATTTATAGCCAACTGCATATTCCCCCGGCTCGTAATCTTCGATATAATCTACCAGCAAAAACGGATGTCTGTGCGGAATGATTTTCTGAATTTCCTTGATTCCCAAATGTTTCATGCTTTTCGCCCTCCATCCAGCTATGCGATTCGGAATAATGGCTGTCCGTATTCCACAGTTTCTCCATTTTTCACGAGTACTTCCGATACCACACCGTCAAAATCACACTCAATATCATTCATCAGCTTCATCGCCTCTACGATGGCAACCGTCTGTCCTTTTGCCACATGATCGCCAACTGCCACAATGGTGCTGCCTCTTCCGACGGTGCTGCATAAAAAGGTTCCAACCAGAGGGGATTTGATCAGCTGCCCTTCTGCTTCTTTTCCTTTTTCCGGTCCATCCTCCGACTTCAGTGCCGATACTGCATTACTCTGCGCTCCTGGCACGTTTTGTACTGTCGTCAGCTGTGCTGCCCCTGTACTGACAACCATCTGTTCTTTTTCTTTCTGTATTTTCAATTTCACACCGTTTTCTTCATACTGAAATCCTGTCAGGTCCGAATCTGAAACGGTCTGAAATCAGTTTTACCAGATTTTCTAATTCCATCCTTCTACCTCTATCCTTCATACTTCTTCAAAAGAAGGGTTGCATTGTGCCCGCCAAATCCAAGGGAATTGGTGAGCGCACATTTAATCTCTTTTTCGACCGGTGCGCCAACTGCATAGTCAGATCACATTCTTCATCACATTCCCTGGTTCCAACGGTCTGATGGATAAATCCATCCTGAATAGATTTTACAGTAACGATACACTCTACCGCACCTGCCGCACCAAGAAGATGACCGATCATGGATTTCGTTGAATTCACAACCACATCCTTTGCCGCATCGCCGAATGCTTTCTTGATCGCATAGGTTTCAAACAGATCATTGTGGTGCGTGCTGGTTCCGTGTGCATTAATGTACTGCACTTCTTCCGGCGTCACGCTGCCCTCTTCCATCGCAAGCTCCATTGCCTTTGCCGCACCGCTTCCGTCTTCTGCCGGGGAAGTGATATGGTAAGCATCTCCGGTTGCTCCGTAACCTGCAAGCTCTGCGTAAATCTTTGCGCCTCTTGCTCTCGCATGCTCCAGCTCTTCCAGAACCACCACACCGGCTCCTTCTCCAAGAACAAACCCACTTCTGTCTTTATCAAATGGAATTGATGCACGCAGTGGATCTTCTCTGGTAGTAAGTGCGGTAAGTGCGGTAAATCCGGCAATCCCCGTCGGACAGATACAGCTTTCCGTACCACCTGCAAACATTACGTCCGCATCTCCGTATTGAATGGCACGAAGCGCATCCCCGATACAATTGGTTCCCGTTGCACATGCTGTAACGACATTTGTGCACTTTCCTTTAAGCCCAAGCTGGATCGATACATTTCCGGCTGCCATATTGGAAATCATCATCGGAACCATCAGTGGTGCTACCCTTCCCGGTCCCTTTCCAGGATTGTCGTGTACTGTTTCTCGATCTGCTGCAGACTTCCAATTCCTGAACCGATGATCACACCACAACGGTACGGATCCTCTTTTCAATTTCAAATCCCGCATCCGCACACGCTTCCTTCGCCGCTGCAACCGCATACTGGGAAAATGTTTCCATTCTCTTCGATGCCTTGAAATCCATCCGTTCCTTTGCAACAAAGTCCTTGACTTCCGCTGCGATCTTCACTTTATATTCGGTTGTATCAAATTTTGTGATCGGACCGATTCCTACGGTTCCATTTTTGATACCGTTCCAGAATTCTTCTACTGTATTACCAATCGGGGTAATCGCTCCAAGCCCCGTAATAACAACTCTGCGCTTCATATTGCCTCCTTTTGTGGAAAATGCGGGAAATATAGGTTGTGTTCGACTCTGCACAAATATTCCTGTCGGCATTCAAGTTGTGCAAACCATTCCGATGAGCCTCCTAAACCAAGGATTATGTCAGCAAAGGCTTCCATAATCCTTTGAGTCTCCTCTCCATTGCACAAAATAGAATGCCGACAGGAATATTTGTGCAGAGCCGGACTCAAGTCTACTGGCTAAAACGCGTTTTCCACGAAACGTTTTTGGTGTGTTGTTGACTGTTTCATTTTTTAATAAATTTTATCATCTTATAAGTATTTTTAGGTTATTAATCCTATCCCTCAAAATACGAGTTAAAACCAATTTCTTCCCCTCTGCAATCCGCACTTGGTATATTGAACTACTTCACGGATGTAAAATGGTTTTCTCGACAAAGTTGAATGACAAACTGTACAAAAGATGTCATTCAAATTCATTTTTCGAGCAATGGAGATGAGACTCAAAGGATTGTGGAAGCCTTTGCTGACACAATCCTTGTTTTAGGAGACTCATCGGAATGGTTTGCGAGTCTGAATTTGAAGGACATCTTTTGTACAATTTGTCCCACAAGCTCCCGTCAAACCATTTCTACATCACCATCCCCCCATCGACCTGCAAAACCTGCCCCGTAATGTAACTCGCCTGCTCAGACGCCAGAAACGCCACTGCCTTCGCGACATCTTCTGGCTGTCCCATTCTGGAAGAGGGATCTGACCTCTCATTTCTTCTTTGAGCTTATCGGAAAGAACTTCTGTCATCTCCGTTTCAATGAAGCCCGGTGCAACCGCATTAACCGTGATTCCGCGGGATGCCAGTTCTTTTGCCGCAGATTTGGTCATTCCAATAATTCCTGCTTTAGATGCAGCATAGTTTACCTGACCGGCATTTCCGCTGATTCCAACTACAGATGCAAGATTGATGATCTTTCCGCTTCTCTGCTTCATCATCTGTCTGGATGCAAAACGGATGCAATGGAAAGTTCCTTTCAGATTGACATCAATGACATCGGAGAAATCTTCTTCACTCATACGCATCAGCAGACCATCCTTTGTGATTCCTGCATTATTTACCAGAATATCGATTCTTCCAAACTGCTCGATCACTGCTTTTATAAATGCTTCACATCCCTCGTAATCTGCCACATTGCACTGCATACACTGCACATCCACCCTTTTCTACAATTTCATGTTTTACTTCATCTGCTTTTGCTTCAGAACCATTGTAATTGATCACAACTATTGCTCCCTGTGCAGCCAGTTCCTTCGCAATTGCCTTTCCAATTCCACGGGACGCGCCGGTAACCACCGCGATCTGTCCTTCCAAATTTGCTCTGTCTGTCATATGCTTTCCCTTTCCATTGCCTGTTTTTTACACCAGTTCAGCAATTACTTTTTCCATATCTTCCCAGGTTTCGATATTATATACTTTGACACCTTTGTCGATACGCCGCATAAATCCGGCGAGTGTTTTTCCCGGTCCGATTTCCACAAAAGTGTCTACACCATCTTCAATCATAGTTCTCACACTTTCTTCCCATCGTACCGGTGAAGAAATCTGTTTTGCAAGAAGTGCCTTTGTCTCTTTGATATCCGTCACATATTTTGCCGTAACATTCGTCACATAAGGAATGGCAAGTGGTTCAAAATTTCTCTTCTCCATTTCCTTCGCAAGCTCTTCGCCTGCACTTTCCAGCATCTTTGAGTGGAACGGACCACTTACATTTAACAGAACCGCCCTTTTTGCTCCGGCTGCTTTTAAAGACTCTGCTGCCTTTTCTACCGCTGCGGTCTTTCCTGTAATTACAATCTGTCCCGGACAGTTATAATTTGCCACAGACGCACCCGGAATTTCTTCCGTCACTTTTTCAACCGTTTCTCCATCCAGTCCCAGGATTGCCGCCATGGCTCCTTCACCTGCCGGAACGGTATTCTGCATCAGAATCCCTCTTTTCTCACAAGAGAAATGGCGTCTTTCGGCTGCATACCTCCCGCTGCGCTGATCGCACAATACTCTCCAAGGCTGAGCCCGGCTGTCACATCCGGTGTAAGACCTCTCTTTTCAATCTCGGCTGTCATTGCAAGACAGGCTGTTACCATGGCTGCCTGAGTGTATTCTGTCTGATCCAGCTGCTCATTTTCTTCAAAGCAAAGCTTTGTCATATCAAGTCCCAGCTCTGCTGTTGCTGTATCAAAAATCTCTTTTGCAAGTTCACTGTTTTCATAAAAATCTTTTCCCATACCGCACTTCTGCGCGCCCTGTCCCGGGAAAATGAATGCTGTTTTATTCATAAAATCCTTTGCCTCCGATCAGTGCATCCGTCTCACTTACCAGCTTTTGGATCAGGTCTTTACAGCTCATGATCTCTTTTACCATGGCTGCACTCTGTCCCGCCATTACGCTTCCGTTTGTCACATCTCCGTCTACAACGGCCTTTCTTAAGCCTCCAAGTGTAAGGTGTTCAAGTTCTTCAAAGGATGCACCGTTTTTCTCAAGGTCCAGATATTTTTTCGTCATTTGGTTGCGAAGTGCTCTTACCGGATGTCCTGTGCTTCTTCCGGTTACTCTGGAATCAATGTCCTTCGCTTTGATGATCGCATTTTTATAATTTTCATGTACGATAGATTCTTCGGTCGCAACAAAATGGGTTCCCATCTGTACGGCTTTTGCTCCCAGCATAAATGCTGCCGCAATTCCTCTTCCATCTGCGATTCCTCCGGCTGCGATTACCGGAATCTTCACTGCATCTACAATCTGTGGAACCAGTACCATAGTCGTATTTTCTCCGATGTGTCCTCCGGATTCACATCCTTCCGCAACAACTGCATCTGCCCCGCACCGCTCCATTCTTCTTGCAAGTGCAACGGATGCAACCACCGGAATGACTTTAATTCCTGCTTCTTTCCACATTTTCATATATTTTTCCGGCTTCCGGCGCTGTCGTTACAACCTTTACGCCTTCTTCCGCTACTACTTTTGCCACGTCCTCTGCATAAGGACTCATCAGCATGATATTTACTCCAAGTGGTTATCAGTCAGCTTTTTGCTTCTCTGACTGTTCACGTACCCACTCAGCCGGGGCGCTTGCAGCCCGATGAGCCCAAGCCCGCCGGCATTTGATACGCCGGCCGCAAGATGATACTCAGCAACCCAGGCCATTCCGCCCTGGATGATCGGATACTCGATTCCAAGTAATTCGGTTACTTCTGTTTTCATATTACAACCTCTTTCTGTCTGTGTTTTGCGATTCTTATTTTTTCAGTCCTTCGATGTATGTTACAACACTTCCGATTGTCTTGAGATCACCGATTGCTTCCGTATCGATTTCCACACCAAATTCATCTTCAAATGTCATAACCATATCCATCAGATCAAGAGAATCTGCTCCAAGAGATTCAAAAGTTGTCTCCTCTGTGAGGTCTGCTGCGTTTACGTCAAGTCCTTCTGCTACGATTTCTTTTACTTTTTCTAACATGTTCTTAGTCTCCTTCTTGTTTGATTATTTTTATATTTACCACTCTATGAGTGTGGCTCCCCAGGTGAGTCCGGCACCGAAGCCGCAGAGAACAATCTTCTGTCCTTTGTGGAAGCGACCGGTTTTGTTCAGTTCATCCAGGAGGATTGGAATGCTGGCGGATGATGTATTACCGTATTCTTCAATGTTGACCGGGAATTTTGCAAGGTCTGTTTTCATCCGTTTTGCCACAGATTCGATGATCCGTAAGTTTGCCTGATGCAGAACGAAAAGATCAATATCTTTCTCGGTCAGATCTGCTTTTTGCAGAAGTTCTCCGATGACTTCCGGCACTTTTTTACGGCAAATTTGAAAACTGCCTGTCCATCCATGGATACATAAGTCTGTTTTTCATTTTCTTTGTCCTGCCAGTTTTTCTGCTGACGGCTTTCGCAGGCAAGTACCTGTCCTTTTGCTCCGTCAGAATGAGTAACTGCCGGAAAGATTTCACCTTCTTCTGCACAGATCACGCCGCTCCTGCCCCATCACCAAAAAGAATGCAGCTTCCTCTGTCTTTCCAGTTGACAATTCCGGATAGGGTTTCACTTCCGATCACCAGAATGTTCTGATACATTCCGGCTGCTATGTAAGCCTGCGCAGTATTGTAGGCATACACAAAACCGCTGCATGCGGCACTGATGTCGAAACAGGTTGCATTTACTGCTCCCAACTCTTTCTGGACTTCGCAGGCAGTGCTTGGGATCACGGTGTTTGGCGTGATTGTAGATACCAGGATCAGATCCAGATCGTCTGCATTTAATTTTGCATCTGTAAGTGCATTTTTTGCCGCTTTTACCGCCATGCTGACTGTTGTATCTTCTTCTGCAATATGTCTGCGCACAATTCCGGTCCGTTCACGGATCCATTCATCATTCGTCTCCACAAACTTCGCGAGATCATTGTTGTCGTAATAATGCTCCGGTATATAAGAACCGGTACCGCATATCCTTCCTCTCATGGTTGTTCTCTCCATTTATTTTTGTTTTAAAATCTTTTTCGTTTAAAATATTTTTATATTCAAACTATTTGATAATATAACATAATCGGAATGATTTGACAAGAGGGAAATTTTTTTGTTTGACGCGAGGGGAAAATGAATGGAAAAGAAGAGTTCCTGTTCTCTTCTTTCCCATTCATCTGCCATTCAAATCGGTACAAAAATGACGTGCTTTAGTCTCTGTATTTTCTGTTCTGAGTACAAAAAATCCTGCGATTTTGCCAATTCAAAATCGCAGGATTTTTCTTATTCTGTAACTTCCTGATATGCCTCTTTCGTCTGTTCTCCGCTCCGGCGGATCCCTGCAAACAAAGATCCGGATATATTATGCCATACACTGAAGATCGCCCCCGGAAGGGTTGCCAGTGGATTTGCCGCGAAATTGGCAGTCGCAAGGGAAATTGCAAGTCCACTGTTCTGCATTCCGACTTCGATGGCAATAGCGGTTGCCTTATCGTACTCAATATGTAAAATTTTCGCTGCACCAAGTCCGATTCCCATTCCGCAGAGATTGTGAAGCATCACAACTCCAAGAACCAGAAGTCCGCAGCTTAAGATTTTTTCTGCATTGACGGCTACGATTCCGCTGATGATCATTACGATCGATACAACTGAGATCAGTGGCAGAACCTCTGATATTTTCTGGATCTGTTTTCCCCAGACCCAGTTGATCAGAATTCCCAGAAGTACCGGAACCAGAACAACCTTTACTACAGAAATTACCATTGCCCAGAAGGATACTTCTACCCAGGCTCCGGCGAGTACATACACCAGAAGTGGTGTTACAATCGGTGCTGCAAGAGTTGATGTGATCGTCATTCCGACAGAAAGTGCCACATCACCTCCGGCGATATAGGTGATCACATTGCTTGCCGTTCCGCCCGGACAGCAACCAACCAGAATCACGCCAAGCGCCAGATCTGTCGGCAGCTGCATCAGCTGACACAGGATCCACGCAATCACCGGCATGATCGTGTACTGTGCGACGAATCCAATCAGGATTTCTTTTGGTCTGGAAAAGACTCTTTTGAAATCGTCCATCTTGATCGTAAGCCCCATGCCGAACATGGCAACTCCGAGAAATACAGAAGTGTAGCTCGTTGTCCACGCAAAACCGTCACGCCAGAAAAATGCAATGACGGAAAAACAGATAATGATGACCCCGATATATTTTGTAAGAAAAGAGCTGACCTTTCCCACTTTTTTCATTCTGTTTTCCATAGGCTATACCTCATAGCTGAAATTGTCGATCAGCCTTGTTTTTCCAATATAGACTGCCATGGCAACCAGAACATCTTTTTCCACGCTCTCGACCGGCTGCATATCCAGTGCATCTACCATGGACACATAGTCGATCTTTGCAAGCGGCTCTGTTTCGATCACTGCGCGCATCTTTGACAGGACTTCTTCTGCCTTAATTCCCTTGCAGATCGTCTCCTGACCGATTTTAACAGCTCTTGAAAGGCACAGTGCAGCCTTTCTCTCTTCTGCGCTTAAATAGGTGTTTCTGGACGATTTGGCAAGTCCGTCTTCCTCACGGATGATCGGGCAGCTACGATCTGGATATCAAAATTCAGATCCTGCACCATCTTGCGGATGATTGCAAGCTGCTGTGCATCCTTCTGTCCAAAATAAGCTCTGTCCGGTGCTACAATATTGAATAATTTGGAAACGACCGTACATACCCCTTTAAAATGAATTGGTCTTGTCTTGCCACAAAGGGTATCAGATAATGTATCAATACTTACGTAAGCATGTGGATCATGATACATATCCTTCGGTTCCGGATGGAAGATCAGATCTGCTCCAAGGCTCTCACAAAGCTCGCTGTCACGTTTAAAATCTCTCGGATATGCTTCCAGATCTTCTGTCGGTCCAAACTGAGTCGGATTTACAAAATCGGATACCACAACGATATCGTTTTCCTCACGGCATCTCCTTATCAGGCTTGCATGCCCTTCATGTAAGAATCCCATGGTCGGTACAAGACCTACGGTTTTCCCTTCTTTTTTCCAATTTTTAACTAACTTTCTTGTCTCCTCGACTGTTGTTGTTACCTGCATGATAATTCTCCTCTTTATAATAAATTCGGAGATAGCCTCTTGTTCTGAATTCAACAAATTTCATTTTGTTTTTAGATTCCCTATTTTTCCTGGTCTTTCAACAACCCATGTTTTTCATAATTTGTCACACGGCTGATCTTATTTTCATCATCCACGAAAACAACTTTTGGTTTATGTTCTTTGGCTTCTTCTGCCTCATAATTTGCATAACACATGATAATAACCTTATCACCTGTACTTACACATCTTGCCGCAGCGCCATTTAAGCAGATCATTCCGCTTCCACGCTTACCACAGATCGTATAAGTTTCAAATCGGCTTCCGTTATTCACGTCCACGATCTGAACCTTCTCATATTCCATAATTCCTGCTGCCTCCAGCAGTTCCTCATCAACGGTAATACTTCCCACGTAATCTAATTCTGCCTGTACTACCGTAGCACGATGAATCTTTCCTTTTAGCATCTCAACTGTCATGTCTTACTCCTTTTCTGTCCGGAAACACGTAAAACAAAAAAGCATCATCAAGGTATACTTCTCCCTGCAAATGCTTCTGCTATTCTTCGTATTCCCTGAGTCTTATTTTACCTCTTAATAAATATAAGCTCCTTCTCCGTCACCTGTTGACGGAAACGATTTCGATATGAAATTGTTGTGATTCAGTCAGAGTATAGTTTTGTAGTTTTCAAATACTACCTCCGCGGATATTATTGCACCTTGACAAGAGATTGTAATCCGATGTTCTCATGTATTTAATTCAAGACATCTGTGTGGAAGATGGGGCGCAACTCGTCCGGTGGACGAGTGCTTTGCGCGACCGTAGCAGAGCGAAGACC
>ENA-OQCS01000774-OQCS01000774.1-human-gut-metagenome-genome-assembly--contig:-NODE-774-length-17715-cov-2.257733_pt1 | contig 17715 bp, 27 predicted proteins | sample MGYA00242757_ERZ504575 | MGnify/ENA primary metagenome ERZ504575 (study PRJEB26092, sample SAMD00036297) | human gut metagenome | host: Homo sapiens | study: EMG produced TPA metagenomics assembly of...
CTTTCGTCCCCCATATTATAAAAGGACTCCATTATGACGGACATTGGCACGTCTCAGGCAAGAGGACTGGCTGCAGACGATGTTTTGTTCATGCAGCAGATTACCGGCGATACGGGAAGTGGTCTTCAAGGATATGCTCCGGATGCGTTCCTCCACTTTCCGGGTATTTCGCGCGTGCGAAGAAGCAGCGGGAGAGAGGGGGCTGAAGACTTTTCTTTGACACGCGGTATTTCTGCAGCGGAACTTACGCACATTGACCATAAGCGTAAGCGGATGCCCCGCTATTTCAAGCCCTTGCAGAACATAGATAATGGCCCTTCACATGATTACTAAACTGACCGCAGACCGGACAGCAGACTCCTTAATGCGTACCGGACAATGTTACATAATAAAATGTGTATGGATTGTGAACTGTTCCGTTATTTAAACTATTGATTTGTAAATTTTATCAATTTGGGAATTGAGTTTCCTGACTATCTCTCTCAAATTCTATTCTGGATACTGAATTCCGAAATGGTCAATAGGGAATGTATGCATGAAAAGGCAAAAACAATTTATTTTGTAATATGCACACTGAATATACAATAGGCATTTCTCTTCCAATCTTATTTTTCATGTGGGATAATTTAAAAGAGGTATTATGTTCATTGTCTATGCCCTTGCTTATTTGAGTGATATAGAATTATGTTATGTGCAGATTAGAATTAAAATGTCTGAGAGAATATATAATATTAGAAAGTGGTATTGTTTTTAACGAGCAAAGTTAAAGTCAAGAATCATAGTTCTATGGGAACTATGTCTTTATGGATATTTCATGTTTGGGTCAAAGATATGATTTTTTTTTATTTCGTTACACGTTTTTTACGAGAAAAAATCACATTGATCTTATTTTTAACAGTTTGAATTGTAAAATTCTTAGCGATTATTGGATAATACTATCAGCGATAATCAGGCTATAAGCCTGATTATCGCTATGTCGATTGCAAAAGTTTTAAATTTATCACAGGTCATATTTTAGAAAATGCCATAGTTCCCATAGGACTATGTTGATTGTTGGTATTCCGACAAGTTATTCTAAAGAGTGATGTTATTGTAATGCAGATATAAATCTAATAATTCAAATTTATGAACAACGCTTTACTGAAAGACAATCTTGCTGCAAGAGCAGTGGATTCTCAGACGCGGAAGGTGTTTTCAAGGTCCGGTCTTATAGCTGGATTATGTTTATCTTCCCTCGTTTCTTCGTATGCTATTCCAGGTGGAGTGGATGCAACGAAAGCAAAGAATGAAAGTGTTATGATCACTCAACAGGCTAAAAGGGTGTCGGGGGTTGTAACGGATAGTGCCGGAGAACTATACCTGGTGCTAATGTCGTGCAGAAAGAAACCACAAATGGTACAGTTACCGATATGAACGGTAAGTATACCTTGGATGTACCTAACAATGCAACTTGGTTATTTCTTTTATTGGTTATACTACGAAAGAAATTAAAGTAGGTAGCCAGTCTGTGTTGAATGTCAGTTTAGTAGAAGAGGCAATCGGTCTGAATGAGGTGGTTGCCATTGGTTATGGTTATGTAAAGAAGAAAGACCTGACCGGTGCTGTTTCGACTGTATCGGCAGATGACATGGTGCTGGGTGGTACGGTGAGTAACGCAGCCCAGGCATTGCAAGGTAAAACGGCCGGTGTGCAGGTATCGCAAGTTCAAAAGCACCGGGTGGTACTATTGCGGTACGTGTCCGTGGCAATAACTCAATCTCGTCTACTAACGAACCGCTTTATGTGGTGGATGGTTTCCCTTCTTCTGAAGGCTTGAATCTGAATCCGAATGATATTGAATCCATGCAAATCTTAAAGGATGCGTCGGCCACGGCTATTTATGGAGCACGTGGTGCGAATGGGGTCGTATTGATTACGACGAAACGAGGAAAAGCAGGAGAAAACAAGATTTCTTACAGTGGTTACTTGGGAACTCAGAAGGTGGATAATCCGTTTGAGTTTCTCAATGCAAAGGATTATATGAACTTGCAAAATGCATTGTATCAGGAAATTGATGGCCAAGAAGGCAACCCTAACGGAGTTTATACGCCCTCTCAATTACAGTCTACCGTAGATACCGATTGGTTGGATGTTTGTACACGCCTAGCTTTGGTACAAGATCATAATATCCAGTTCCGTGGAGGTTCTGAAAAGACAAAGGTATTGACCAGTTTAGGATATTATAAGCAAGAGGGTGTTTTGAAGAATACGGATTTTAACCGTATTTCAGGACGTGTGAATGTAGATCAAACCATTAACGATTTCATTAAAGCCGGTGCTACGATGTATGCCCACCGCGAACGTTCGAATGCTCAAACCTATAGCGGAAATATTTTGGGTGAGAACGTCATGTTGAGCGTGATGGAGTATGATCCTACGGTAAAACCTTATAATGAAGATGGTACGTATGGACGTGTTCCAGGTGGTCGTGGGGATAATCCATTGGCCAATTTGCTGGAACGTAAAAAAGAAATGGTAAATGACAAGTTCAACGGAACAGTTTTCCTTGAAGTCAATCCATTTGATGGATTTACGGCTAAGGCTACAGCCGGTGTCGAATTGTTGCATAATTTCAAAGGTTCTTATTTGCCGAAATCTACTACTTATGCAGGAGAAATAGAAGGGGGTATTGCTTCTACGTATGATTTCAGGTCAACTCGACAGGTGTTTGAAGGTATTTTAAATTATATGAAAACTTTCAACAATATACACGACTTGAATGTAATGTTGGGGTATTCGTATGAGAAGTACAGTGCGGAGTCTCGTTCGGCAAACGGAAAAGGTTTCTCTACCGACTTGTTTGAATGGAACAATTTGGGGGCAGCTTCGATTAAAGGAGTCTCTTCTTCTAAGACAGAGAATTTGTTGGCCTCATTCTTTGGTCGTGTAAATTATACGTTCAATGATAAGTATTTGGCAACGGTAACAGTTCGTCGAGATGGTTCTTCTCGGTTTGGAGCTAACAATCATTGGGGAACATTTCCTTCAGGATCTTTGGCATGGCGTGCCAGCGAAGAAGATTTTGTGAAGAATTGGGGTGTTTTCAGCAACTTGAAAGTACGTGCCGGCTATGGTGTTACTGGGAACGAACGTATTGGCGATTATGCATCGTATGCGTTGGTTTCTACCAATCATGTCACTTTAGATGGTTCAAACAATATGCCGGGTACGCATCTTAACCAAAGCAGTCCTGAAAATGCCAGTTTGAAGTGGGAAACGACAACTCAGTATAATGTCGGTTTCGATATGGGCTTTTTTAACAATCGTTTGTCTGTTACTTAGATGGTTACTGGAAAAAAACAAAAGATTTGTTACTGAAGTTCCTTACCTTATTATACCGGTTTTACTTCCGGTCAGCAGAATGTTGGTGAGATATCGAATCGCGGTTTTGAATTGGATATTACTTCTCATAATTTGACTGGTGATTTCGTTTGGGACACAAAGTTTAATTTAGCACTCAACCGGAATAAGGTATTAGACTTAGGAAGTAGTGGTGACATACGTATCACTTCTTCAAAACCATGGGAACTGTATCGGAAAATGATTATGCTATCGTACGTGAAGGAGAGCCTCTGGGCTCTTTGTATGGATGGAAGTATATAGGTGTATTGCAAGAAGGTGAATCGTATGCTGCTCAACCGAATTCAAAACCAGGTGATCCGAAATTCGAGGATGTGAATAATGATGGTAAAATCGATGCAGATGACCGTACAATTATAGGCAATGCCAATCCTGATTTGATTTTTGGTTTGACCAATAACTTTGCCTGGAAAGGATTTGACTTGTCAATTTTCTTCCAGGGATCTATTGGCAATGATCTGTTAAACATGACACGTATGAATTTGGAGTGGAAACGTACTACAGACGCATTGAATCGTTGGACACCTTCAAACAAGAATACAGATATCCCGCGTAACGGTTTCTACTATTCGCAGTATGGCGGATATGTGAACGACCATTTTATCGAAGATGCTTCATTCCTTCGTTTGAAGAATTTGACATTGGGTTATACGATTCCGTTTAAAAAGATAGTAAGTTCTTGCCGGGTTTATTTCTCAGCCGAGAACTTGTTTACAATCACAGGTTATTCCGGTTGGGATCCGGAAGTGGATACAAAAGCTAACGAGGCTGCCCAGTCAGGTGGAAGCCAACAAACGGCAAATGCTGGTGCAGGTATGGATTTCAATGCTTATCCTGCTATGCGTACTTATACGGTAGGTTTGAATATTACGTTCTAATGGAAAGGAGAATTTGAAAATGAATTGTAAGAAATATTTATTAGGTCTGGTTACGATGGGGTTGGTTACGGCTTGTACCGATCTGGATCCTGAAATATATAGTAATTTGACGACAACGAATGCTTATAGTACGGAGTCGGATATTGAAGCAGCCGTCGTGGGTTTATATTCGGATATGAATCCTTATCCGGGAGATGCTTGGTTATATTACGGGGGGTATATGATTATGATTACCGATTATGCTACCGATATAGGTTATTCTACAGCGGCTGGCGACCCGACTAAACTAAGTAATATGACGTATGATGCCAGCAACCGCTATTTCAGTAACAACTGGAGGGATATGTATAATGTGGTATCGAATGCCAATACGATTTTAGATAATGTGGATGCTGTCAATATGTCGGAAGAAAAGAAGAATCTGGTGAAGGGGCAGGCTAAATTTTTGCGTGCAATGGCTTATCGTGATTTGACAGATGCATGGGGAGCAGTTCCTTTTATCACTTCGTTGGTGAAGAATCCTTTTACAATGAATGATGCGACATTGACTCCGGTATCCGAAATTGAAGCGACATTGATTTCTGATTTGAAAGAATGTATCAACCTTTTACCTGCTAGCTGGAGTGGTCAGGATTTGGCTCGTGCACGAGTGGAGCCGCCGCTACGTTACTGGGAAAGATCTACTTGCGTAATCATGATTATGCGAATGCGAAAACATATATCGACATGGTGTTGAACAGTGGCCAGTATGAATTGGAAAGTGATTTCAAATATGTATGGTCGGAAAACAACAAATATGGAAAGGAAATGATTTTTGCTTTATTGCATGAAACGGGAAATAATGCTGCCGAGATTGCCTGTCACTTTGGTCCTTCGGATCATCGGAAGTACCGGGGCGTTGGCAATATTATGGCGTATCCCTTCCGTTTTGGCGTAGTTATGACAAAGAAGATCCACGCCGTGAGTTCTTTTATTATGATTATACGGGAGATGCAAAACGGGATGATCAATCTGATTACGGTTTCCATTACATGGTTCCGGAAGAGGGGGTAACGGTTGTTCCGAATGATACGACCAAGTATATGCAAAATGTAGCTACCATGAAATATACGTACGACATGATTTCAGATGCTTATTATGATGGGCGTACGATTTGTATTTTCCGCTTGTCGGATGTAATCCTTTGTAAGGCGGAAATTGAGAATAACTTGAATGGTCCGGCTGCAGCTCTTCCTTACTTGAATCAGATTCGTGCTCGTGCCGGTGCTCCGGAATATGGAAAGCATAATCGTTTCCCAGCTCCTTCAACAAAAGAAGCAATGAATGATGCTATTCTTAAAGAACGTGGTTATGAACTTGTGTTTGAATTCCAGCGTCGTGCAGACTTGATTCGTTTTGGAAAATATGAGGAAGTCGTAAATGCGCATTTAAAGAAGCTGGGTATCGCTCAGCCGACAAATGTAACTTCTAGTTTGCGGTATTTCCCGTATCCGTTGAATGATGCTCAATTGAATCCGAATTTGGCAGCAGAGAATCCTTCACGGTTGCCGAAATAAATAATCTTCAAGGGGGGGGCTGTATTCCTTAATTCCGACTTTTGACATGCCCCCCTTACATTTAATTAATACATAAGATCGATATGAAGCGTTTGATAGGAATTGTTGTTGCCATCTGTTTGTTGTCAGCTATTTTTATATGGATTGAAAAGAATACATTGAGATCGATAACTCTGACTTCACCTCGTAATACAGCCATGTATAATAAGGTAGATGTTTCAATAGCCAAGCCAGCTCCTGTATATATTGAATATACGGAAAAAAAGACCGGGAAGTCTTATCGGACCCGAACTTCTCCGGCGGATACGCTTCATCATTTGGATTTGTTACTTTTGAAGGCTAATACCGAATATACTTATCGAGTGTTATCGATAACCTTTTTAAGCAAAAATCAAAAGAACTGACTTTTAAAACTCGTGAGCAGTCTTCTTGGTTGGTCAATCATTGGTTTAATGAACTACATCCGCATGACACAACGGCTTTGGGGGATGGGATGATATTAATTTGTTTTGGTCGTTTGCCTGGCTACATGGCATTGATTGACAATGAGGGTGAAGTACGTTGGGTTTGGCAGGTGGATGATATTGGAGTACGTGCAGCTTCTATTACGCCGAGAGGTACATTCCTGGCAATGCTGCGTCCGTTTGTGAAGGACGTAATAGATGATTATACGATGACTCCGGAGCAAGTAGCAACGATGAACATAAAAAACCGATGCGTCGAGGTTCGATTGGGTTTGCCGGCGGAACCGGGCTGGCGGAAGTATCTCTGACGGGCGAAACGATGTGGCGCCTAGACTTGGATAAAATAGAAAAGGAAAAGGATTATCAGGTGATTCATCATGATGTATTAATGGATAAAGACCATCATATACATACATTGTACCGTCCGAAGAAGATTGCTACAATATCCGTAAACGGTAAAATGGAAACGGATACGTTAGGGGGCGATGGCATTATGGTTATCGATACACTGGGGAATGTGTTAAAGACATGGTCTGCCTGGGATGTATGGGATATAGAGAATGATCCGTATATCGGAGAATACCGATACGATCGTTTTCATATCAATGGGCTTTGTTTTGATAGAGACGATAATTATTTATTATCGGCCCCTATTGAAGATCAGATTTGGAAGGTGGATGCCAAAAGCGGTGAACTGGTCTGGCGTTTTGGGAGGGACGGAGACTTTAGAATGGATACAACGGCTTATTTCTCTTTCCAACATTCACCTTATATTATGGAGAATGGCGATCTGATGCTTTTCGATAATGGTTTACATAATCAACGTTCCGGAGGTAAGGCTTTCCGGTTGGATGAAGAGAACCGTACGGCCCAAATAACAATCAATGCTTTATTACCTGCCGATAAATATACTTCGCGGATGGGCAATGCCTCTATTTTGCCGAATGGGAACTTACTGCAATGTAGCTCGAAGACCGGTTCGGTGATGGTTACGGATAAGGAAGGAAAGGTTCTTTGGGAAAGTGTCCTGCATTTTGCTCCTTATCGGGCAGTGTATGTTCCGGTAGAAACCTGGGATAAATATTTTAAAGAAATCAAGTAATATGGAACGTGCATCGCTATCCTATATCTTCTTTACATTCCTGAAATTGGGAGCTACGGCATTTGGCGGTTATATGTCGCTAGTGGCTATCGTACAGAAGCAGTTAGTGGAAGTAGACAAGAAACTGAAAGAAGAAGATCTGCTGGATGGGATTTTCCTGACCTCCGTACTGCCAGGACCGTAGCCGTAAATACGATTGCCTATGTCGGGTACCATTTAAGGGGGATACCGGGGGCGGTTGTGACTTTTGCCGGAATCATTATTCCCTCGTTCTTACTGGTTATATTTCTTTCGTGGTTGTATTTCTCCTACGGAAATATACCTGCGGTAAAGAATGTGTTCAGCGGAATCACTCCGGCTATTACTGCTTTGATCGTTACGGTGGCTATCGGGATGACACGTAAGACGATCAAATTACCTGCAATGGGTTCTTTGCCTGCTGGCGGCTTTGTTGCTGATTTTTATCGGTGGTTTTACGGTTACTTTTCTGTTGATTATCGGTAGCGGGATAGTCGCGGTTTCTTGTTTCGCCAGTCTGTGGGACAAGAGTTGATATCAGATGGGGAGAAGCGGACGGGTAGCAGGCAGCTGATGACTTCCGGGATTGTTCTTTTGCTATTACTCTGTATCTTACTTTGGGGAGGACAATATCCGGTGCTCCAGAAGGTATTCAGATTGTATCGACCTTCTCCGGTATCAGCCTGACTTTGTTCGGAGGAGGATATGTTGTTATTCCGGCTTTGCATGAGTTGTTCGTGGATAACTTGAACTGGCTGACCTCGCTGAGTTTGCCGACGGGATAGCGATAGGGCAGATCACTCCCGGACCGATATTTATTACAGCGACCTCATCGGGTATAAAGTGGCAGGTATCACGGGGGCGTTGCTGGCAACGTTGGCGATGTTCACTCCGCCGGCTGTATTAACCGTCTTATTATCCCGTTTTGTAAAAATACTGAATCAGTCATCCGTTGTAAAAGCAGCCATGAAAGGGGTACGGGCGGCTGTTATCGGATGATCTTTGCTTCAGCCGTTACGATCGGACAGACGATTATGCTGTCGGTTGTTTCGGTTATTATCTTCCTGGTTACATTTTTTATTTCACTAAAATACACAATCAGTCCGGTTTACCTGATCATCGGAGCAGGTGTGGCGGGCTTTATCTTATTCTAATTCTATGAATACAATACAAGGTATACAAATGATTGGAACCCAGCGATCCGGATCCAATCTGTTGCGTGTCATGCTAGATGGAATCCGGGAGATCGCTGCTCCCCATCCTCCGCATATTCTTCAGCGTTTCTTACCATTGCTTCCCAAATATGGCGATTTGACGGATCAGTCTAATTTTTATCGGTTGGCACAGGATGTGTGCGAGTTAGTCACAGTGAATCCGGTTCCCTGGAAGGTATTACGATTCGTGCAGATGAAGTAGTAGCAGCCTGCAGGCAACAAACGTTGTATGAGTTGTTCCGGGTGATTTATGAATCAGCAGCCCGTCAGACCGGAGCTTCTTTCTGGTTATGTAAAAGCATGAAAAATATGCTGTATGCAGAAGGCATTGAATCTACCGGGATTTCTCCTTATTATATCTATCTATACCGGGACGGTCGTGATGTCGCTCTTTCGTTTAAAAAGGCTATTGTCGGAGAGAAACATATTTATGCACTGGCTGAAAATTGGAAAAAGGATCAGGAAGCTGCTCTCCGTTTGAAGGACAGGACGGCGGCCGATCATTCTTTATGCTGAATTACGAAACACTTATTGCCAGTCCGGAAAAAGTGATGCGGCAGCTTTGCAATTTCCTGCATCTTCCTTATTCTGATAGGGTGATGGATTATTATAAGAGCCGCGAGTCTAAAAATACAGCGGTTGCAGGCAAAATGTGGGCAAATGTAACCAAACCGATCCTGAAAGACAATACAAAAAAGTTTCTGCGTGAATTATCTTCCGAAGATATTGCTATCTTTGAATCCGTAGCCGGAGATCTATTGCAGCAACTGGGGTATTCCTTATATACTCCCCTTGATCTGTTAAAAGGCAGTTTCTCTGACGAGGAAATAGTGTTTTTTAATGAGGAAACATACGTTTGAAGAATGTCTTTATCCAGCAGGCTGATCCGGCCGATCTGGCGAAAAGACGTCCGCAGGATGAATTGATCAATCGTATAAAGCAATATTAAAGATAAATACTAGTACACATGAAACAATTGCTATTTACACTTTTTTGCCTGTTTGCCTATAGTAGTTTGCAGGCACAGGCTGTATCCACAGACGAACTTTATGGGTAGTATATGGAATGCCGATTCATTGGGAAACCATCGGGTAATTGTCTCTGTAGATAAACCGGCCGATGCTGTATTGGCAACGATCGACTGGCGTCGCCGCGATCTGAACCCGGAAGCAAAAAATCTGATCGTTGTGGATGCTGCAACCGGTGAACGTATTACGAATGTATGCCGCTTTACTATCGACCGGGAGCAGGGAGAGGTGGTTTTCCAGCCGCAGACTGTTCCGGGAGAATATTATATCTATTATCTGAAGAATGTAATGAGCGGTAGTCCTTACTATCCGACCGTTAATTATCCGGCTTTCGAGAATACGGCCTCGGCTGACTGGGTAAAGAAAAATAAACTGTCTGGGAAGAAAGCACCTGCCCTTCCGGCGGCTAAAGTCGTACAGTTCCAGGCAATCAATGAGTTGAACAGCTTCTATCCGATGGAAGTGATCGCTACATCGAACGAGACTGCCCGATTATTAAAAGAACATCCCGGGGAGAAATATATTCTCTTTACGGAAGACCGCAAATTCCCCATCCGTATGACAACGGATATTCCTTATAAATGGATTGCTGACAATCGGCATGATTTCTTTAACGGGCAGGCGGATAAGGGAGAGTATTATGTCTTTCAGTTAGGTGTTTGGGCGGCACGTTCGAATGTAGAGAATCTGCATGTCGATTTCTCTGCCCTTACGAATAAAGCGACCGGCGAGCAGATACCAGCTCCTCATTTACCTGTTTCAATACGGAAGGGACGGATGTGACCGGTACCGTCTTTGAAAAGAATTGCTCTGTGGATAAGGGTAAAGTGCAGGCATTATGGGTTGGAACCCAGTTGCCGGAGCATCTTTCTGCAGGTACTTATCAGGGAACAGTGACTGTCTCTGCCGCCAATGCCGAAAGCAAGACCGTACAGGTCTCTCTGAATGTTTCGGAAAATGTAATTGCCAATCATGGAGATAATGAACTTGGCGTCATTCCCGTCTGCGTTGGCTGAACTCGCAGATCGGTTTTGATGATGAGGTGATTGCCCCTTATACGCCGCTAGTGATGAAGGATAAAACGATCAGCTGCCTGGGACGCGAGATTAAACTCTCTGACTTAGGTTTGCCGGAACATATTACCAGTTATTTCAAAGAGACTATGACGGGCATCGGTACGAATGGCCGTAGTGTATTGGCTGCTCCTATGGAACTGGCTGCCGATGGCGGTGCATGGGAAAACCTGAACTTCGAAATCACCAAACATAAACAAGGTGCAATCGCCTGGAAAGCCCTTAACCAAAACAGCCGTTTCCTGATGGACCTGGAAGGAGAGATGGAATCGGATGGAAACATAGCATATAAAGTGACATTGGTCGCCCGTGAAGATGCTTCTGTGGAGGATGTAGCGTTGCGGACACATTTAGCATCCGGTGTCGGACGTTATATGATGGGTTTGGGAGAGAAAGGAGGTTACTGTCCGAATGATCTTCGCTGGAAATGGGATGTAGAGAAAAACCAGGATGCTGTTTGGGTGGGTGATGTCAATGCCGGTATCCAGATCCGCCTGTATGATAATAAATACGAACGTCCGCTGAATACCAATTTCTATCATCAGAAACCGTTGCACATGCCGGTATCCTGGTGTAATGCCGGAAATGGAGGTATCGATATTCATAATGCTGCCGATGGAACACGTATTAATGCTTATTCCGGTAAGCGCAGCGTGAAAAAAGGAGACCGGCTGTATTATTATTTCAACCTGGCGTTGACTCCGTTCCGTCCGATTGATACGGATAAACAATGGCGCGAACGCTATCATCATAACTATGAGTTCCTGGATGGTATACAAAAGCGAGGTGCCAATGTCATCAATATCCATCATGCGAATGCTATCAATCCGTTCATCAACTATCCGTTCCTGCGTACCAAAGAGATGAAAGCGTACATCGATGGTGCTCACGCCCGCGACATGAAGGTGAAAATTTACAATACCGTTCGTGAGTTGTCCAACAGCTGTGTGGAAATGTTTGCTTTGCGTAGTCTGGGGAACGAGATCTTCTCGGAAGGTCCCGGTGGCGGCTTCTCCTGGTTACAGGAACATTTGGACCAGAATTATATCGGCGCCTGGTTTGTACCCGGACTGAAAGATGCAGCGATTGTGAACAGTGGCATTTCCCGCTGGCATAACTATTATCTGGAAGGTCTCGACTGGCTGATGAAGAACGTCGGTATCGACGGGCTGTATATCGATGACCTGGCTTTCGACCGGATGACGATGAAACGTATCCGCAAAGTGATGAACCGTACGAATCCGGGAGCTATGATCGACCTGCATTCTGCCAATCAGTATAACCCGAAAGACGGTTTTGCCAATAGTGCCAATCTGTATCTGGAACATTTCCCCTACCTCGACCGTCTGTGGTTCGGTGAATACTTCAATTATGATTTCCCGCCGGAGTTCTGGCTGGTTGAAGTTTCCGGTATTCCTTATGGTTTGATGGGCGAGATGCTGGAAGGAGGCGGTAATCCGTGGCGCGGCATGCTGTATGGCATGACAGGACGTAGTCCTCGTGTGGATAACGGACCGCTGTGGAAACTGTGGGATTCTTTCGGTATGCAGAATAGTGAAATGATCGGTTACTGGGTGAAAGACAATCCGGTGAAGACGGGTAGCGAAAAGACGTTAGCGACCGTTTACAGCCACATGGGTGATAAAGCACTGATCTCATTGGCTACCTGGGAAGATACGGATGCCAAAGTGAAGCTTTCCATCGACTGGGCTAAACTGGGTCTCGATCCTTCGAAAGTGACATTGCATGCCCCGGCTATCGAGAATTTCCAACAGGAAACAACCTGGAAACCCGGCGATGAGATTGTTGTTCCGAAAGGGAAGGGCTTGTTAATTATTGCAAAATAACCTCTTCCGATATAGTATAATTTACCGGAAATGTACTCTTTAATCGTATATAAGGAGGATTAAACTCCTTATATACATTATTGTCCATATAAATGAATTACCATGAAAAAGATGCTCATCCTTCTTTGTGCAACCTCTTTGTTGCAACCCTTGTTTGCACAGCAAGCGACTGTAACCGAGACAGTAGAGACAGTTAAAACCTATCCTTTCTCTGATCCTGATCCGGTGGCTGATCCCTCCGATCTGTTTTATCCTTATTTCCGTTTTGATGGTTTTTCTGCTAAAGGAATCAACCGGCAATGGAAAGTAGTCTCTCTTGAAAATGATTATATCAAACTGACCCTCTTCCCCGAGATAGGTGGAAAGATCTGGGGAGCCGTAGATAAAACGACGGGTAAGGAGTTTATCTACAACAACCACGTCGTGAAATTCCGTGATATTGCGATGCGTGGTCCGTGGACATCAGGCGGTATCGAGTTCAACTTCGGTATCATCGGTCATGCACCGACTTCCAGTACGCCGATCGACTATGTGACCCGACAGAAACCGGATGGAAGCGTGAGTTGTTATGTATCCTCCTATGAACTGGTTACTCGGACACTGTGGACTGTGGAGGTGAATCTTCCGAAAGATAAGGCTTACTTTACGACGACAACGACCTGGCATAACAGTTCATCATTGACCAGCCTTACTATCAATGGATGAATGCCGGCTATCCGACAGCGGGGAATGCCGAGTTCTGCTATCCCGGAACCAATTATATCGGACACGGAGGCGAACTCCATTCGTTTCCTTTGGATGAACAGGGCCGGGATATCTCCTGGTATGAAAAGAACGACTTCGGTAATTCCAAATCGTATCATATTGTAGGGAAGTATAACGATTTCTACGGTGCTTACTGGCACGACAACGATTTCGGCTCTATCCATCATGCGGATTATGACGAGAAACTGGGAATGAAAATTTTCCTTTGGGGACTTTCCCGGGAGGGAGGTATCTGGGAAGATTTGTTGACGGATACGAACGGGCAGTATATCGAACTGCAATCGGGTCGCATGTATAACCAGCCGGCTTCCAATAGTAGCTTAACTCCTTATAAACATACGGCATTCGGTCCGCAGGCGACCGACAGGTGGACTGAGTACTGGTTTCCGGTAAAAGGAATAAAAGGAGTCTCAAAGGCGAGCCGTATCGGAGCGCTTAACGTGTTGAGGGAAGATGGTTTCCTTGAAGTTATATTTCTCTCCTTTGCAGAAATTATCTACAACCATAAAACTCTATGAAGGAGAAAAGGAAATGAACTCCATCCCGTTGAACTGCGGTGTACTGGAAACCTGGAAAGATTCTATCCCATTGAATAAGGCTGTTGCCGCCGGTCGACTGAAGTGTCGTAGGCGAAGACTTGTTGGTGTATTCGGAAGTACCTTCGGATAACATCACCAGTCGCCCGAAACAACTGCCTGCCGATTTTGACTGGAGTTCGGCATATGGTCTTTATACGCAGGGAGAGCAATGGATGAATCAGAAAGTACTCGACAAGGCAGAAAAGTTTTTACTGGCTTCCCTCAAAAAAGATCCTTATTTCGTGCCTGCACTGACTGATCTGGCTTCCCTCTATTATCGTCAGGGACGTTATGACGAAGCGCTTGCCCGTTGTAAAACAGCGTTAAGCATTAACACGTACGATGGAGATGTCAACTATCTGTATGGATTATGCAACATGGCATTGGGAAATCATACGGATGCCAAAGACGGCTTTTCTGTAGCTTCTTATTCTCCGAGAGTCCGTAGTGCAGCCTATGAGAAATTAGCTGAAATGTACCTGATGGATAGGAACTGGGCAAAGGCTGAACATTATGCCTTGAGAAGTAAAGAGTTCAATCAAATGAATCTGAGTGCTGACCATGTTTTAATGGTGGTTTATCGTAAGACGAACCAGCCGGAGAAAGCTAAAGCGCTTATCGATCCGTTGCTGGAAGACCTTCCGCTGTATCATGCAGCACGTTTTGAACAGCTCTACCAGGGGGAAGGCTCCGGTCATCCTATCGATGATCTTCAGTCGTTGATTCGCAACGAACTGCCTTTCGAAACCTATATGGAACTGGCTGAATGGTATGAATCGGTCGGTTGCACAGAAGAAGCATTGTCTCTCCTGTCATGTGCAGGTAACTATCCGATTGCTCTTTACAAACAGGCTTATTTATTGCATCAGGCTGGCAACGACGATGAAAGCCGCGGAATGTTGCAACGCGCCGGAGCTCTCTCTCCGGCAATGGTATTTCCTTTCCGTCCTTCTTCTTTAAAAGCGTTGGAATGGGCGAAGACGGTACAGCCGGACTGGAAGATCGATTATTATGAAGCTTTGATCCGGTGGGCTAACCAGGATAAGGCAAAGGCGTTGGAGCTGCTGGAGAATTGTGGTGAAGCCGACTATGCACCATTCTATTTAAGCCGTGCCTCTTTAAAAGAGGGCGAATCCCGGTTGGCTGACCTGTTGAAAGCAGAGCAGATAGAGATGTCATGGCGTACCGGATTTGCTTTGATCAACCACTATGTCGCCAATAACCAGTGCAGAAAGCTGTTGAGACAGGAAAGAAGTATACGAAGAAGTATCCGTCGAACTATTATATTGGTTTGAAATATGCAAAGGCTTTATGTGAGACAGGCCAGTATCAACCTTGTATCTCTCTGTTGAGCCGGATGCAGGTTCTTCCGAATGAAGGTTCGTATGCAGGACGCGCTGTTTATCGCGAGGCTAATTTGTACCGGGCAATGGAACAACTGAGCCATAAGAATTATAAACAGGTAGTGAAGAGTGTGGAGACATCAAAAGAATGGCCGGAGAATTTGGGTGTCGGAAAACCATACGACAATATGATTGACAACCGTCTGGAGGATTATCTGGAAGCAAAAGCAGCGGCAGGGCAGGGAGATAGCCGAAAAACATCTGCTTTATTAGCTGCCGTAGCCGACTATACGATATCCCGTTCTCATTTTGAGTCTGGTAATCTGTTAAGTGCATTGGCTTTGCGCGAGTCAGGAAAAGTGCAGGAAGCAGATCATATGGTAGCTGCCTGGAGCACAGATTTCCCTGAAAATCGTGTAGTCCAATGGTGTACGGCTATTTATCGGGGAGAAAAAGAAAAGGCTGTGGGAATGCTTCAGTCGCGTAATGACCAAACGAATACGACACCCTGGGAGGCATCTTTCCGTGATTCTAATTTCGATTTGATCGTTCGTTTGTTTTCAACAGAACAGTGATATTTATATGATGGTCGTATAGAAATTGAATTAAATGAATATCATGTATAAAATAATTAATACATTATTTACTCTGCTGTTGATCTTGCCGGTAATGGGACAAACGTCTGATCTCAACAATTCTTTTAGGATAACAGCAAATCGTGAAGATGGTCGTTTCTCAAGTTCAAGAGGAGCTGTCCAATATATGTTGAAGCAGAAACCTGCGTTTACTTTCAATCCGGCATTTACGGCGACGGAGTTTAAGAAATGGCAGTTGGGCTTGTGTTCCACTATGAAAGATTGATACGTTTTCCGGAAGTGAAAGACCAGCCCGCCCAGTACGTATCAAATGGTACAGAGGGATGGCTATCGGGTGGAGAAATGGGAGTCTTATCCGTTGCAGGAAGCGTTGTTCCTTATCTGGTATTGATACCTGACGGGATCGATACTACTCAGGATAAGGTGCCTTCTGTGCTTTGTATACCGGGTTTTGGTGGCAGTAAAGAGGAACTGGCGGGTGAGACGGAGGGTGATTACGGTTTGACATCGTTGCCTGTTAAGCCGATGCGAAAGAATGCGATGGCTTTGCGTTATGTAAAGAAAGGTCTGGTTGCGGTTGCTGTAGATAACCCGTCGTGCGGCGAGCTTTCTGACAACGGGTATTTCGATTATCTCAATACTTCGCGTATCTTATTGGAAGTGGGATGGAGCTATCTAGGGCTGACTGCTTGGCAAGACTGGAATATTCTGAACTGGATGAAAGCACAGAGCTATATAGATAAAGAACGAGTCATTATCAGTGGCTTTTCTTTCTATCCCCAATCCCGCTATTTGACAGACATGTCCTATCTTCGTCTGAAGAACGTAACTGTGGGATATACCCTTCCGAAAGAGTGGACACGCAAAGCCTACATTGAGAAAGCACGTATCTACTTCAGTGGCAGCAACCTCTTTCTGCTCCACAAAGGGAATGACCTTCCAGTCGACCCCGAAATCAGTACAGGCAATGGACTTACAGCCGGTGGATGGGGACGTATAGCTCCTATTACACGCACATTCTCATTTGGAGTCCAGGTAACATTATAACAACCTCAAAAACTTAAGAACAATGAAGAAATTATTTATATATGGGGTCACAGCGCTGGCGATGTTAACCGGTTGCAACGATTTGCTGGACAAATCCCCCTTGGATACCTTCACGAATACTCCGGCATACTGGAGCAACACCGATAATTTGGATAATCAGTGCAATACTTTTTATAACAACTTTACCGGCTTTGGCAACGGAGCCAGTGGAGGATGGTTCTACTTCAAAACAATAAGCGATGACCAGGTAGATGCAGAAAGCCATAACTGGACTTACACTAACGTGGTCGCATCTTCACAAACTGGTCAGCCCCTTTCACAGAAATCCGACGCGCCAACTATATCATTGCCGGTGTACAGTCTTCCTCTCTTGATGAAGCAACAAAGGCCCACTATGAAGGTCTTGCACGCATGAACCGTGCGTGGGAATACTATCAGTTGGTCCGTATGTACGGCGATGTGCAATGGATAGACAAAGTTATCGACAGCCGACAGCGAAGCCTCTACGGACACGCACCGACCGGGATGAAGTGATGGACCATGTGCTGGCAGACATCAATTATGCGTGCGAACACATTACCGCAAACAGCAATCGGCAACGTTTCAGCACCGACATGGCATATGCCATGAAAGCAGACATCACCTTATATGAAGGTACATACTGCAAATATCGCACTCAAGCTGAGAATGGCAAAGCCGCTGATGAGAGCCGCGCCAACAAATACTTGCAAGAATGTGTATCAGCCTGCGAATATCTTATGGCCAAAAACTACTCTCTAAGTAAACAGTTACAAAGCCAACTATAAA
>ENA-OQCS01000775-OQCS01000775.1-human-gut-metagenome-genome-assembly--contig:-NODE-775-length-17625-cov-4.006858_pt1 | contig 17625 bp, 19 predicted proteins | sample MGYA00242757_ERZ504575 | MGnify/ENA primary metagenome ERZ504575 (study PRJEB26092, sample SAMD00036297) | human gut metagenome | host: Homo sapiens | study: EMG produced TPA metagenomics assembly of...
AGCTGCTGCCCGATTCCCGCACCGATCGCTACGAGGAAGAGGAGGAAGACGGCAACCCCGGTAACCTGCACCGGGTGGAAGCGGTGTTAGGCTCCCGTTTTCCGGGTATCAACAAGACATTGGGCGAGTTCAATTTTACCCGTCATTACGGTGCGATCGTGAAAGAGGTGAAGAGCGGGGGACAGCGGTTTACCCGCGATCTCGATAAGGTGACGTTGCACGAGGGCGATACGCTGGTTCTTGGGCGGACGATACGTTCGTGCCGACATGGGGTGAATCCAGCGTCTTCCTTTTGCTTGCCAACGGTAAGGACGGTACGGAACCTGTTTCCCGCAAGAAACGCTGGCTGGCATTGGGCTTGCTGATCTTTATGATCGTAGGCGCCACGATAGGGGAGTTGCCTGTGGTGAAAGAGGCGTTCCCTGAAATACGGCTGGATATGTTTTTCTTTGTCTGCATTACGACCATCATCATGGCGTGGACCAAGATTTTCCCTCCGAAAAGTATACCAAATATATATCCTGGGATATTCTGATTACGATTGCCTGTGCCTTTGCTATCAGCAAGGCGATGGAGAATTCCGGTTTCGCCGCTTTGATAGCCCGTCATATTATCGGTATGTCCAGCAGCATGGGACCGTATGCTTTACTGGCGATAGTCTTTATCATCACCAATATCTTTACGGAACTGATTACGAACAATGCGGCTGCGGCGCTCAGTTTCCCGATCGCCTTGTCGGTCGCTACGCAGCTCGGTGTGGACCCGACGCGTTCTTCGTGGTGATCTGTATGGCGGCATCAGCCAGTTTCAGTACGCCGATCGGTTATCAGACCAATCTGATCGTACAAGGTATCGGTAGTTATAAGTTCACGGACTTCGTGAAAATCGGTTTACCCCTTAACCTGATCACTTTTTTTGATCTCGGTGTTCGTGATACCGATGATCTGGAAATTCCAAACAGGTGACAAACGATAGTTGGCAATTGGCAATTAATAAGATTACTGACAATGGAAGATAAACAAAATAACATCTATCCTATTTCGATAGGATGATGACGAGGGAGGATAAGGAGCGTTGTTGAAGCAGCGCAGTGTGATGGTGTGGTTTACCGGGTTGAGCGGTTCCGGGAAGAGCACGGTGGCGATAGCGCTTGAGCGCGAGTTGCACAAGTGCGGTTTGGCTGTGCCGCATCCTGGACGGCGACAATATCCGCAGCGGGATCAACAACAATCTCGGCTTTTCGGCTGAAGACCGGGTAGAGAATATCCGCCGTATCGCCGAAGTAAGCAAACTTTTTATCGATACGGGAGTTATCACGATAGCGGCTTTTATCAGCCCGAATAACGATTTGAGGGAAATGGCGGCATCTATTGTCGGGAAGGAGAACTTCCTGGAAATATATGTCAGCACTCCGATCGAAGAGTGCGAGCGGCGCGAATGTCAAAGGGTTGTATGCGAAGGCACGCCGGGGCGAGATCAAGGATTTCACGGGCGTTTCCGCTCCTTTCGAAGCACCCGAACATCCTGACCTGACGTTAGACACTTCCGTGTTGAGCCTGAGGAATCCGTAACCCGTTTGCTCGAACTGATATTGCCGAAGGTTTCCCTTGGCGGGAAACAATAGTTTCCCCGGCATGAAATTTTTGTTTCTGCAGCATGAAAACATAGTTTCATGGCATGGAACTATATTAGAATAGAAAGGTAAGAATAATAACAACATTAAATAACATACAATGTCAGATTATAAATTAAGCCATTTACAGGAGTTGGAAGCAGAGTCTATCCATATCATCCGGGAGGTAGCTGCCGAGTTTGAGAATCCTGTGATGCTTTATTCTATCGGAAAAGACTCTTCCGTCATGGTTCGCCTGGCAGAAAAGGCTTTTTCTCCGGGAAAAGTTCCTTTCCCTTTGATGCACATCGATTCCAAATGGAAGTTCAAGGAGATGATTCAGTTCCGCGACGACTATGCGAAGAAATTCGGATGGAACCTGATCGTGGAATCCAATATGGAGCATTCAATGCCGGTGTAGGGCCTTTCACGCACGGAAGCAAGGTGCATACGGACCTGATGAAGACGCAGGCGTTGTTGCATGCGCTCGATAAATATAAGTTCGATGCCGCTTTCGGAGGCGCCCGTCGCGATGAAGAGAAGAGCCGGGCGAAAGAACGTATCTATTCGTTCCGCGATAAGTTCCACCAGTGGGACCCGAAGAACCAGCGTCCGGAGTTGTGGGACATCTACAACGCCCGTGTCCATAAAGGGGAGAGCATCCGTGTGTTCCCGCTGTCCAACTGGACGGAGCTGGATATCTGGCAATATATCCGCCTGGAGAATATTCCGATCGTACCGTTGTACTTTGCCAAGGAACGCCCGTGCGTAGAGATCGACGGCAACCTGATCATGCGGACGACGACCGTCTGCCGGAGCAGTACCGCGATCAAATCAAGATGCGCATGGTACGCTTCCGTACCTTAGGCTGCTGGCCGTTGACCGGGGCTGTGGAAAGCAATGCCGACACGATTGAAAAGATCGTCGAAGAGATGATGACGACGACCAAGAGCGAACGCACGACACGCGTGATCGACTTCGACCAGGATGCAAGTATGGTGGTGTTGCTGCCGAAGAGATGGGGAGTGCAAAGGCCCGGGGGCAACGATGTATTCTACCATAACTTTATTGCCCAGACCGTCTATAATATCTACACGCAATTTACCTTCCAATAGTATATATAGCTTCTTGCAGGGGGTGCCTTGCCGGGCAACTATATCTTTCTTGTCTATAGAATAGACTGAATATTCCAGTTTCTCAAGCAGCGATTGCTTGATATTATGTGGCAAATCCCTTAGTAGAGGGATTTGGAACAACAACTGTTCGTACTTTTCATCCAGTAGAATCTTTTCCATAGCTTTTTATTCTTGGACAAAGGTAAGAATAATATATAAGTGCGGACGTTTTTATAAATACTTTGGGCGGAGACTGCATTTATCCGCATTTCCTTCTCTTCCATTCGGATGCACTTCGCTTGCCAGTTCCGATAAGGCACGTGCCAGCGAGGGACGCGCCACTCCCAGTATTTGTGCCACTTCCTGCTGGTTGAGTATCGTGCCATGCATGCGTAGATAGTTCAGTATACGCGATTTCAGACTTTGTAGGGCAAAGGCATTTAGCTTTTTGGAGAGAAATAGGGTTCTGTCCGATACCAGTTGCAGAAAGTTGCGCATCACAGCGGGGTGTTGATGCAGGAATTCCAGGAAAATGTTCTTGTTTATAACGAGTATCTCACATTTCTCTTTAGCTTCGATATTTACCGGGAAGCGGTTTTCGGAGGCAAAGACAAAAGCCGGGGCAAGCAGTTGCGGGGCTTTCAGCGTTTCGATGGTGAGTTGCTTCCCCTCCGCACTGACCATTTGGGTACGCACACTGCCGTTGCACAATATGAATAGAGAACGATATGCTTCTCCCTGCATGGCAATGAAGTCAGCAGGTTTGTATTGCCTGTGTGCATGTTCGGGTGCCAGGATGAGGGATAATAACTCTTCTTCTGTTATGTCTTGGAAAGGAGGCATTTCCAATAATGTATGGATTTCCATTCTTTTTTTACTTTTTTGTGATTCGATGTAACATTCGTGACAGTTTGTGCGTTGTAGAACTCTCATCTTTGCACAAAGATAATGCAAATCGAATGCAATAGAACATAAGCCTGCTTATTTTTATTGCTGAGGTGCTGCTTATCTTATCAAAAGATTATGCAAACTTTTAAATGAATAGGAATATGGAACCAAACATGTTTTGTTATCAATGTCAGGAGACAGCCAAAGGAACCGGCTGTATATTGAAAGGTGTATGTGGAAAAGAAAGTCATACGGCTCAAGCTATGGACTTGTTACTGTTTGTAGTCAGGGGTATCTCTGTTGTTGCCGATACATTACGCAAGGCAGATTCTCCAGTCTCTGAAGAAGTGAATATTTTTGTGACGGATGCTTTGTTTTGTACTATCACGAATGCGAATTTCGATGATGAAAGCATCTTGAAACGGGTGGATAGGGGACTTGCTTTGCGTAATGGATTGATTCAAGAGGCCAAGCACAACAAAGTGTTCCTACCCCAAGTAGATGAACTGACTTGGCAGGGAACGCGTGACGACTATGCCGAGAAAGCGAAGACAGTAGGTGTTCTGCGTGAACAGAATGAAGACCTCCGTTCGTTGAAAGAATTGCTTGTCTATGGTTTGAAAGGTATGGCAGCTTATCTGGAGCATGCTATGCGCTTGGGATTCAATGATGATACAGTTCATGTTTTCATGCAGCGTGCACTGGCTACCATTGCGGTTGAGTCTCTATCGGCAGAGGAATGGGTGAAGCTGGTTCTCGAAGCTGGTGAGTTCGGAGTAAAGACAATGGCTCTACTGGATGCTGCCAATACCGGTACTTACGGTAATCCCGAAATTACAAAGGTGAATATCGGTGTGAAGAATCGTCCGGGAATTTTGATTAGCGGCCATGACTTGAAGGATATGGAAGAATTATTGAGACAGACAGAAGGTACGGGGATAGACGTCTATACACATGGTGAAATGCTGCCTGCCCACTATTATCCTGCTTTCAAGAAATATTCTCATTTTGTAGGCAACTATGGCAATGCCTGGTGGAAACAGCGTGAAGAATTCACTTCCTTCAACGGACCGATTCTGTTTACCACCAACTGCATCGTTCCTCCTTTGGCTAATGCAGTGTATAAAGAGCGTATGTTCATCACCAACTCTACCGGTTATCCGGGTTGCAAGTATATTGATAAGGATGCGGAAGGCAGGAAAGACTTCTCTGAAATCATAGAGATTGCCAAACAATGCCAGCCGCCGGTGGAGATAGAGCATGGAGAGATTATCGGTGGTTTTGCCCATAACCAGGTACTGCAACTGGCAGACAAGGTGGTAGATGCCGTGAAGACCGGAGCCATACGCCGCTTTATCGTAATGGCAGGCTGTGACGGACGTATGAAGAGCCGCGATTACTATACGGAGTTTGCCAAAGCCTTGCCGCAAGATACCGTTATCCTGACCGCAGGTTGTGCCAAATACCGCTATAATAAACTTGGTTTGGGAGACATCAACGGCATTCCCCGTGTATTGGATGCCGGACAGTGCAATGACAGTTATTCACTGGCCGTGATAGCCATGAAGCTGAAAGAAGTATTCCGGCTGAATGACATCAACGAACTTCCCATTGTCTACAACATAGCATGGTACGAACAGAAGGCGGTTATTGTATTGTTGGCATTACTGAGTCTCGGGGTGAAGGATATTCACTTAGGCCCCACATTGCCCGCTTTCCTTTCTCCGAATGTTGTGAAGGTACTGGTTGATATGTTTCATATCGCAGGTATCGGTAGTGTGGAAGATGATTTGAAAAAATTCGGATTATAAATAAAGATGGTAGGGTGTTATATCACCCTATCACTTTATCCTTTTATCACGTTATTTATCGCTTCTTCCGTTCCGCAGAATGGCCCGTGTGATTGTAGTTTTATGGTGCACATGGCGGCAGCAAAGCATCCCGCTTCCCGGTGGGATGCACCTTTGTTGCGCATATACAGATACCCCACCATATAGGTGTCTCCACATCCTGTTGCATCTGTAATCTGAAGGGCAGGATAGGCGGGGATTTCGTGAAATTCTCCTTGGGCATATATCAGCGAACCTTTATCTCCCAGGGTCAGCAGCACTTCCTTGACGCCCCAGTCTGCAATCAGCAATGCGGCTTCGTGCGGTTCACTGCATCCGGTCAGTACTTCCATTTCAGCTTCGTTGGCTTTCAGAATATGGATATACTTCAATGCTTCTTTCTTTTCCGGCCAGTCTACTGCCAGCACTTTTTCATTATCCACTTTGCGGAGAAATCCCTGCACATCTACCGAGAGGAGTCCCTTTCCGGACAAGAACTTGATGACCTCCAAAGAGAAGTCGTCGGCAAGCAGACTGCCCAAGTGGATAATCCGTGCATCGGTATCTTTCAAACCTTCCACGGTGAAAGGGTCTGCTTTTGCCGTGACACGTTGTGTACGTTCGTTTTGATTTTCTCCATAAATATTCTCGAAACAGACGGAATGTGTGCTGTGCAAGGCTTTGACGGAAATACCTTCTTTCCGAATGTCTTCCACAATGCCCATGTCAGTATCAGCCAAAGCTGTTACCAATAGAAAATCGTTAGCATTCAAGTGCTTGATGGCATGTGCGAAGTAGAAGGAGGTGCCTCCCGGCATATATATGGTATTTTTAGGGGTTACGACTTTATCTTGGGTAATATAACCGATGCAACATAGACTGTGTGTGTTCATTTCTTTGTTGGCTTTTTATTTCTTTATTGTATTGATTCCGTAAATTGGGCGCGAAGATAGTGATTTAATAACAATTCGACTATATTTGCAGCTGTAAATGTAGCTTCATTGAATATGAATTCATTAAAAACGAAAAGAGTACGTATGATAGTTGGCATTATAGTGGGTATTGTGGCTGTTGCGGTCATAGCGGGATTCGTTTTTGTCAATCAGCGAGTTTCGGGAGGGCTCCTCAAGGAGAACGGTTGGAGAGGATAAAGAAGTCGCCTCATTACAAAGACGGAGAATTCCGGAATCTGCACAGTACGGTGATGATGACTTCCCAAAAGGGACGTTTGGGAGCTTTCTGGGGATCTTATTTAAGAAAGAAACCGATTTGCGTCCTGAAACGGAGATTCCGGTTATAAAGACGGACCTCAGCAAGATAAGCAAGGACGAGAATGTATTGGTATGGTTCGGACATTCATCCTATTTTATCCAGGTAGACGGAAAGCGTATACTGGTAGACCCCGTATTTTGTGTGGCTTCTCCGGTTTCGTTTGTAAACAAGCCGTTCAAAGGGGCGGATGCTACAAGCCTGCCGATATGCCGGAGATTGACTATCTGGTGATATCACATGACCATTGGGACCATCTGGATTATGAGACGGTGATGCAGCTGAAAACCGGTAGGCAAGGTGGTCTGTCCTTTGGGGGTAGGCGAACATTTCGAGTATTGGGGATTTGACAAATCATCCCTGGTTGAGCTAGATTGGTTTGAAGATACTGTACTGGATAAGGGATTTCTGCTTCATTGCTTGCCCGCCCGGCATTTTTCGGGCCGCTCGTTGAAGGCAAATCAGGCATTATGGGCTTCTTTCCTTATCGAAACCCCTTCGCAGAAGATTTATATGGGTGGTGATAGCGGATATGACACGCATTTTGTCGAAATAGGCAAGCAATATCCCGGCATTGACCTTGCCATATTGGAGAATGGGCAGTATAACGAAGATTGGAAATATATCCATACCATGCCCCAATATTTGGGGCAAGCGGCCAGGGACTTGAATGCGGAAAAGATTCTGACTGTTCATCATTCCAAATATGCTTTGGCTAGACACCGCTGGGACGAACCGCTGAAGAATGCATGAATCTGAAAGAGAAAGACTCATTGAACGTGTTGATGCCTATTATAGGGGAAGTGGTCCGGTTAAAATAATGAGTGATATTGATTATAATACACCTGGCAACACGGCTATTGACGAGTTATTAACGGAAATATATATCCCTATCGAAAATAAAAGTAAGATAATATGTTAGAATTACCCGAAGTTATCACCTTGAGCAAACAAGTGAACAACGCCTTGAGCGGTAAAACAATCACGCAGGTATTTAATGCCACCAAACCGCATAAGTTTACGTTCTATAACGGTGAACCGTCGGAGTATGGTAAACTGCTCGTAGGCAAAACCATCCTTTCATCCGAAGGATATGGCATGTTTGTCAATTTCAATCTTTCGGATAATGTGATCATGAACATAGGCGACGGAGTCAGTGTCCGTTATTATAGTGCGGGAGATGAGATTCCTGCCAATTACCAGTTGTTGCTGACGTTTAATGATGATTCATTCCTTGTCTTCACGGTTGCAATGTATGGTTTTATCAATGTTTACCCTGATAGCTATATCGACAATAAGTACTATAAATTGAGTCGGGAAAGCATTTCGCCGTTGAGCGATAAATACACCGAAGCGGAATTTGAGAAACTCGTTGCCGAAGCAAAGAAGACCCTCTCTGCTAAAGCTCTATTAGCAACCAATCAGCGTATTCCCGGTGTAGGTAACGGCGTAACGCAGGATATTCTGTTCAATGCACGGATAAATCCCAAACAGAAAGTGCTATTTCTGTCGGATAATCAGAAAGAAGTTCTTTTTAATGCTCTAAAAGAAACATTGGTGGATATGACGTTCGAGGGTGGACGCGATACGCAAACAGATCTTTATGGCAACGCCGGAGGTTACAAAACCATTCTTTCTGCCAAAACATGGAAGAATCCTTGTCTCCGTTGTGGCAGTACCATCATAAAAGAGGCTTATATGGGTGGTTCGGTATATTATTGCCCAACGTGTCAACAGATAAAAGAATAAATGTCCACATTCTGTTAGCTCCCTTTATGTACGATGCAAGGAATTAATATTCTGTATAACTGTTTATTAATTCCTTGTATCGCATTCTGTTAATATCGTGTCTACACGATATTAACAGAATGCGAACACGATATGAATATCTTCTTTTCTTTATACTTTGTACGGACAAAAGGGGTGTTTTATAAAGCCCGCCCTTTGTAAACGTTTGACTGGGACAATGGACCAGACTCCGTTCAGCGTCAGGGTATTCGAATTGAAGTTCGGGCTGATTCTTGCCGATGCATTATTGCCGCCGTTGGTCAGTGTGATATACACTTGTGCGGATATTCCGATGCCTTGTACGCTGAAGCTGCAATTCACGTTTCCCTTTTTGTCGGTCGTGATTTTCATTTCCTTTCTGCTGCCGTCCACTGTGATGCCGCCTATTCCGTTGGGGCCTGCAAGGGCATTGTTGGCAGCTATTTGTACGGATGCGTGTTCACCGTCCATCAGAACGAAGTTTGTTGTCGATGAAACAAATGCGCTCCGTCCTCTCTTGAACACCAGCTGGTCTGCTTCCAATACAAACTTGCCCTCTTTCAATGCCTGGACGGCAATGGTATAGTTCCTTTCATTTTCCGCTTTTTCGCGTGCTTTCTGGGCTTCGCGTTGGGCTTTACGCTCTGCTTGGCGTGTTTCGCTGCTACTCTGTGCATACATCAGGGTCGATGCACTTACCAACACCAGTGTGATTAATGTAATGATTCGTTTCATAATTGTTCTTTGTTATTTAGTTAAGACCTTCTAGTTAATTAACAAATGAAAAACCAAAAAGATGCAGCTTGAATCTTAAATAAGCGTAAGACTTAACACTTCTTTGGTTTTGTTGGAAGTTCGTATTAAATTTCTTCCAAGGCATAATACTGGTAATCCCGGAGAATGGTCTGAAGAAAGTTTTCCGGGTTACTGTCATGAGGAGTGATGGAGAGAAGTTCCTGCACTTTTTTCGCAAGGGAGGCAATGCGGCGTGTACGGTCTTTCTTACCCGATTGCAGGGTCCGGGTAATGACGTTGATTTGCTCCAATGACAAGTCGGAAGCTTGTGGATAGGTAGGTCGGTAGTCTTTGGTCAGGTAGTCGAACTCATCGAGGCTGACGTGTATCTTGCGGTAATTCTTTTCCTTGATTACCATGGTGCCGGCGGCAAGGTCTCCCATTCGCTGGCTGTTTTTGGTCAAAAGGACGACCAGAAGTCCCAGACCACCGGTCACCGGTCCGTCGATAGGGAAGAGAAGCCATCGGAGCAGGTACGAGCCTATGCCGGGCGTGGAGCCGTCTGCCTTTACGACACGAATGTTCATCAGCCGCTTGCCGAAACTTTGTCCCTGGTTGAACATTTCGCAGAGAAATGCATAAAGCAAGACTGGCAGGTAGACAATGGTAAAAAAGAAAAGCATCGTGAAATCAGAGGGTAGATGAATCCGTGAAAACAAGGCCAAAGTAGAAAATACATAGAATCCGAGCAGAATATAATCTATGGCCAGTGCAATGAGCCGCTCACCGATACTGGCAGGCGTTTGACTGATGCGGACAAATTGTCCGGTGATAATTGTAGATTCTGCCATTCCTGATAAAACATTTTTAGTATTTCATTGCAAATATATCATTATTCTCTTATTTTTGTTACCTATTTCAGACAAACTTCTCTGAAATAGTCATGGGGTATGAAAGAAGTGACGTTTATCCGGCAGAACATCGAAAAATGGAAACGAGCAGAAACAATGGTGGAGCAGGCGGAAAGTCTGTCTCCCGATGAACTTGCCGACGCATATACGGAGCTTACGGCAGATCTGGCTTTTGCCCAAACGCATTTCCCCGCTTCCCGCATCACTATCTATCTGAACAATCTTGCCTCGGCATTGCACAACCGCATTTATAGAAACAAGCGCGAGAAATGGTCAAGAATTATCACCTACTGGATCCGTGAAGTGCCTTCGGCCATGCACGATGCACGCCGTGAGCTGGTGGCTTCCTTCATTATATTTGTGGTCAGCGCATTGATAGGAGTGGTATCCGCTGCCGGAGATCCCGATTTTGTGCGTTTGATTTTAGGAAACTCCTATGTGGATATGACTTTGAACAATATCGCTAATGGTGAACCCATGGCTGTATATAACGGTTCCTCCGAGTTCCCCATGTTTCTGAGTATCACGCTGAACAATATCATGGTCTCCTTCAACTGCTTTGCCATGGGGTTGCTGACCAGTTTTGGCACCGGATACATGCTCCTTAACAATGGTATCATGATAGGGGCTTTCCAAACCTTCTTTTATCAGCACGACTTGCTTTGGGAGTCCTTCCTTGCCATTTGGCTGCACGGGACACTCGAAATCTGGGCGATTATTATAGCCGGTGCTGCCGGTCTTGCCCTGGGCAACGGATGGCTCTTTCCCGGAACCTATTCAAGGCTGGAATCTTTCAAACGGGGAGCCAAAAAAGGACTGAAAATAGTGGTGGGTACGGTACCCGTATTCATCATGGCAGGATTTATAGAAGGATTCGTTACCCGCCATACCGAACTTCCGGATGCTTTGAGGTTCGGCTTTATTCTACTCTCTTTGTCGTTTATCTTTTTTTATTATATTTATTTACCTAACAGAAAGAAGCATGGAAGCACAGAAACCTAAAATCGCACTGTATGTACAACGTTCTTTTGGAGAGAAACTAACTGCTACCTTTGATTTTATCAAAGAGAATTGGAAGCCGTTGATGAAATTCACCACATATCTGATGTTGCCGCTTTGTCTGCTTCAGGGACTGAGCTTGAACGGGCTGATGAGCGGTACAATGGCTCTGGGTGATATGACCGGAGGCTCGTTCGACTCTTCTGTTGTCGGAGCGTCCATCATGGCACTGGTGACTTATTACAGTCTGTATGCCGTTCTCTATCTGCTAGGAACTGTCATGCTGACCTCTTTGGTCTACGCATTGGTCCGTACTTACAATGAACGGGAAGAACGCTTGGAGGGAGTGACGTTAGGGATGCTGAAGCCCTTGTTGTTCCGTAATGTCAGAAGGGTATTTCTGATAATGATTGTCGGTGTGCTTTTGGTGCTGTTTGTAGGGCTTATTGTTGGTTTTATAGCCACCGTCATTCCGTTCATGGCGATTGCGTTCTTGTTCGTTCTGCTCGTTGTGGTGGTGTCTGTGCCACTTGCTATTTGGACTCCAGTCTATCTGTTCGAAGATATCTATATCATAGATGCCTTGAAGAAGGCCTACCGACTGGGTTTCGCTACCTGGGGAGGTATCGTACTGATTTCCATTGTTATGGGATTCATCGCCGCCATCTTGCAGGGAGTGACGATGATTCATGGTATATCGGGACTATTGTGAAATATATCTTTGCAATGACTGATGCAGGTGGCGGTGCCACTGTATCGGCAGCCTATAGCTTTGTGCTTTATCTGCTGGCGGTGGTCCAGGCATTCGGCGTTTATATGTCCATGATTTTCTCATTGCTGGGACTGGCTTATCAATACGGTCATGCTTCGGAAAAGATAGATTATGTGATGGTGGAGAGTGATATTGACAATTTTGATAAACTCTGATAACGGACTATGAATATGGCTCCGGCTGATACACTGGTTTGTGATACTGCACAGGTTGCCGTTTGGCAGTCCGACCCGGCGTTTGCTTACAGCCGTGAGCTGATAGCTCCCGAAATTAATGTACTTGAGTGTTCAGCAGATGGTTCGGCAAGCTGCTGGACAAGATATTCGGGAATACGTTGGTGGCAGAATATTCGGAGGTCGTGTTGATATGCATTGCCGTTCTTATCCTGGTATTGGTCATCTGGTTTGTGTACAAGAAGCGTCCGGAACTGTTCATGCGTTCGCGCAAGAGTACCCTGCCCTATACAGTGGGGGAGGATACCATCTATGGAGTGGATTTTGCGGAAAGAATTGCCGATGCGCTTGCCCGGACGGATTATCGGGAGGCAGTGCGTTTGCTCTATCTGCAGACGCTGAAACAGCTCAGCGATGGAAAACGTATAGACTGGCAGTTATATAAAACGCCTACACAATATATCTATGAAGTCCGTCTGCCAGCTTTCCGCCAAATGACCAACCATTTTCTACGAGTACGTTACGGAAATTTTGAAGCGACCGAAACTTTGTTCCATGCGATGCGGGATTTGCAGAAAGAAGTGGAGAAAGGAGGGGCGGCATGAAGGGGAACCATTGGTTTATAGCCGGTATCATTGTTTTTCTGGTGTTGATGTTTGCGATAGAGTGCCGTCTGCCAAAGAAGTTTGTCTGGAACCCTACGTTCAGCCATTATGACAAGCAACCGTTCGGCTGTGCCGTGTTCGATAGCCTGCTGTCTTCATCGTTGCCGAAGGGATATTCGTTGTCGAGAAAGACTTTTTATGAACTGGAGCAGGAAGATACGACGCTCCGCCGCGGAATACTGGTTGTTACCGATAACCTGCATTTGACGGATGTAGATGTGGAGGCGATGTTGAAGATGGCGGGACGGGGAGACCGGATTATGCTGGTGGGGAGCTCTTTCAGCCGTATTTTGAAAGATACGCTGGGATTTGAGTGCAGCTATTCCTATTTCAGTCCGTCGGCTTTGAAAAAATATGCCACTGCATTGCTTTCGAAAGACAGTTTGTGCTGGGTGGGGGATTCGGCGGTTTATCCGCAGCAGACTTTCTGTTTCTATCCCCAACTTTGTCAGTCTTATTTCTTTGCAGATTCCATTTCTAGTAAAGTGTTGGCGGAAAAAACTGTTACCGGAGAAGCTGCTCATCCGGTTGCCATGTCGGTTTCTTGGGGAAAGGGGGAAGTTATACTGGCTTCCACTCCCCTGCTTTTTACGAACTATGGTGTGCTGGATGGGAAGAATGCGGCTTATCTTTTTCGTATATTGTCCCAGATGGGTGGATTTCCCATTGTCCGTACCGAAGGCTATATGAAAGAAACAGCCCAGGTACAGATGTCTCCTTTTCGCTATTTCCTTTCGCAGCCGCCGCTTCGCTGGGCATTGTACTTGAGTATGGTTTCCATCCTGCTCTTTATGATATTTACAGCCCGCAGGAAGCAGCGCGCCATTCCGGTTATCCGCGAACCGGAAAATAAGTCTTTGGAGTTTGCAGAGTTGATAGGTACTCTTTATTATCAGAAGAAGGACCATGCTGACTTAGTCCGCAAGAAATATCTCTATTTTGCGGAGGAACTGAGGAGGGAAATACAAGTGGATGTGGAGGAAGTGGCAGAGGATGAGCGCTCTTTCGGCAGGATTGCCGGAAGACGGGTATGGAAGCGGGGGAAATAGCCGCGTTCATCCGCGAGGTGAGGCCGGTGGTGTACGGAGGGCGCAGCATCTCTGAGAAGGAGATGAAACGGCTTGTCGATAAAATGAATGAAATAATCAATCATATATAAAGAAGATATTTATGGAAGAGAACACAGAAAAACGGGTGGACTTGACTCTCTTTTCCGAGAAGATACAAGCGTTGAAGGACCGGATTGCTACGGTCATAGTGGGGCAGGAGCAGATAGTGGACCTGGTACTGACGGCTGTCCTGGCAAACGGCCATGTGTTGCTGGAGGGAGTGCCGGGGGTGGCAAAGACACTGCTTGCCCGTCTGGTGGCACGCTTGATTAAGGCGGACTTCAGCCGCATTCAGTTTACTCCGGACTTGATGCCGAGTGATGTGTTGGGTACTACGGTCTTCAACATGAAAACCAATGACTTTGACTTTCATCAAGGACCGGTGTTTGCCGACCTCGTGCTGGTGGACGAGATAAACCGCGCTCCCGCCAAGACGCAGGCAGCCTTGTTCGAGGTTATGGAAGAACGGCAGGTCAGCATTGACGGTACCACGCATCAGATGGGAGAACTCTATACGATTCTGGCAACCCAGAATCCGGTGGAGCAGGAGGGGACTTATAAGTTACCTGAAGCGCAACTGGACCGCTTCCTGATGAAAATAACCATGGGATATCCCTCATTGGAGGAGGAGGTGGACATCCTGGAGCGCCACCACGCCAATGCTTCGTTGGTGAAGTTGGAGAGCCTGGCGCCCGTGCTCACAAAAGAAGAACTGCTTTCGTTGCGCAGGCTGATGGAACACGTGTTTGTAGACCGCACGCTGCTTCAGTACATCGCGTTGATTGTACAGCAGACGCGTACCAGCAAGGCTGTATATTTAGGAGCTTCTCCGCGTGCGTCCGTGGCAATGATGCAGGCCTCCAAGGCATATGCACTGTTGCAGGGACGTGACTTTGTGACACCGGAGGATATTAAGTTCGTTGCTCCGTATGTGCTTCAGCATCGCTTGATATTGACAGCGGAAGCCGAGATGGAAGGCTATTCGCCGGTAAAGGTGACGCAACGTCTGATTGATAAGGTGGAAGTGCCGAAGTGAGACTGGGCCGCCGATTCTATATTGCTCTTGTTCTGATAGTCCTGCTGATGGGTATCGGGTACGTCTTTGCTCCATTCTTTGCAATCGGGCAGTGGGCGCTTTTTGTTTTGGCGGTGTCGGCGCTGGTGGATGGGGTGATGCTCTATCGCATTCGCGGCATCCGGGCATTCCGCCAGTGTGCTACCCGCTTCTCCAACGGAGATGAAAACACCGTGAACATACGTGTGGAGAGCAGTTATCCGCATCCGGTGGCTGTGGAAGTGGTGGATGAGATTCCTTTTGCATTCCAGTTGCGGAATATTGATTTCCGGATGAGGCTCCAGGCGAATGAGGGCAGGACGATTACGTATCATCTGCGTCCCACGCGGCGGGGGATTTACTCTTTCGGACGGATTCGGGTGTTTGTGGCAGGCAGAATGGGATTGCTTTCCCGCAGATATACTTGCGATGCTCCGCTGGATGTCAAGGTATATCCGTCCTATCTGATGCTCCATCGTTATGAGTTGCTTGCTATCAGCGACAACTTGACGGAATTGGGCATCAAACGTATCCGCAGGGTGGGGCATCATACGGAGTTCGAACAGATAAAGGAGTATGTGAAAGGCGACGATTACCGCACGATAAACTGGAAAGCAAGCGCCCGGAGGCACGAACTTATGGTAAATGTCTATCAAGACGAGCGTTCCCAGCAAATCTATAACGTGATAGACAAGGGGCGGATTATGCAGCAGGCATTTCGCGGGATGACCTTGCTGGACTATGCTATTAATGCCTCCCTGGTTCTTTCGTACGTTGTCATGCGGAAGGAGGATAAAGCCGGACTGGTAACGTTTAATGAGCACTTTGATACATTTATCTCCGCCTCCCGACAGCCCGGACAAATGCAGGCGTTATTGGAGAACCTTTACAGCCAGCAGACTACTTTTGGGGAGACCGACTTTTCCTCATTGTGCGTACATTTGAACAAGCGCGTCAACAAACGCAGTCTTTTGGTGCTGTATACCAATTTTTCCGGCATCGGCAGCTTGAATCGCCAGTTGGCTTATTTGCAGCAGTTGAACCGCCAGCACCGGTTGCTGGTCATCTTCTTCGAAGATGCCGCTCTGAAAGAGTACGTCGCCACTCCTGCGAGGGATACGGAAGGGTATTACCGCCATGTCATTGCCGAGAAATTTGTATTCGAGAAACGGCTGATAGTCTCCACCTTGAAGCAGCACGGCATCAGTCTGTGCTGACTACACCGGAAAATCTTTCTGTGGACGTGATAAACAAGTATCTGGAGATGAAGTCACGTAGCCAGATATAAAAACAGTAACTAAGGTTATATAATCCGTAATAAGGGTAGTGAAGATGTCTGGATTTTCCTCTAATTTTGTAATTGGTATATTGTGAAGGTGTGGAAAACATATCCTTAAGATTTTATATATCTGAAGTTACAATAATGAGAATGACTTTATAGGTGATGAAAGACAATACATTGGACATAAAGACCGTATGTGAATGTAACCGGTGCCTGGGATGTAAAACGTTGCATCCTCAGGTAAGCATTATTAATCTGGAAAATCCTAGTGTGTATCAGGATGCTGTGAAGTTTGAATTCTATGCCATCCTACTGATTGAGGACTGTGAAGGGGATTGTGACTGCTGCGGACGGAAATATTATGATTATTCCAATGCTACGATGGTATTTCTTACTCCCGGCGAGATATTCCGGATGAACAAGAACAATACGCTTCCGGACAAAGGTTGGCTGCTGGCATTTCATCCCGATTTATTGCTTTGTACTACGTTAAAGAATCATATCGACAACTATACTTTCTTTTTCTACCGCAAGGAGGAGGCGTTGCATCTGTCACAGCGCGAAACGGCCAAAGTGACGTGTTGCCTTGAGAATATTGATGATGAACTTCATCATTCCATTGATACGCATAGCAATACCATCCTGTCCCGTCACATCGAATTGCTGCTGGATTATTGCTCACGTTACTATGAGCGGCAATTCATCACCCGTGAGAATAAGAACAAGATGATTCTGGGGAAAATGGAAGGGATATTGGACGAGTATATCACTTCCGGAAAGTTGCAGGAGGGGAAGCTGCCCACTTCCGGATGCTGTGCCGAAAAACTGAATCTTTCGACGGCTTACTTTGATGATTTGCTGAGGTTTGAGACGGGTAAGACATTGGCTGAATACTTCCAGTTCAAATGCTTGTACACGGCCAAGAAAATGTTATCGGAAGGCGGTAATACACCTGCTGCCGTAGCGCGTCGGCTGGGCTATCCGAGTGTGCAATATTTCAGTCTGGTGTTTAAGAAAGCAACGGGAGTTGCACCGAATGAATATAGATATTCACAAAATTGAGATGATGCAGATAGAATGAATTTATTAGACCAAAATATTTTATAATGGAGACCAAAGCTATATTTTTAGATGTAGACGGAACATTGGTGAGTTTCGACACTCACCGCGTTCCGCAGTCGGCTATCGAGCGTTGCAGCAAGTTCATGAATCCGGTATAAAAATCATAATAGCAACTGGGAGGGCGTTTACCGATCTTCACGAACTTGAAGAGATTCCATACGATGCAGTGATAGCTTTGAATGGGTCCGATTGTGTACTGAGAGATGGCACTCCTATATCTCGTAAACAGATTCCCGAAAAGGATTTTCAGAGGGTACTGGTATTGGCTCAACATTATGGGTTTGCTCTGGCTATCGAAACGAATAAAGGTATTTTTGTCAACG